>Ga0307975_1001547_pt1 | contig 11517 bp, 7 predicted proteins | sample OrgLakmetagen917_FD_201825 | JGI IMG/M metagenome (GOLD analysis project Ga0307975, IMG submission 201825) | Saline water microbial communities from Organic Lake, Antarctica - #917 | ecosystem: Environmental > Aquatic > Non-marine Saline and Alkaline > Saline | place: Antarctica: Organic Lake... | reverse complement strand
TTCCTTATTTAGGAGAGGTGCACTTAGGACACGTTCGCTATGGTACGTTCGGTAAAAACAGTATAGAGAGTGTTCATCCTTTTTTGAGACAAAATAACTGGATGCACCGTAACTTAATTGTTGCTGGTAATTTCAATATGACTAACGTTAACGAGTTATTTGAAAACTTAGTCGAGTTAGGACAGCATCCCAAGGAAAAAGCCGATACAGTCACGGTGATGGAAAAAATAGGGCATTTCCTCGACTCCGAGGTAGGAAAATTATACAAAAAGCTAAAAGAAAAAGGCTATAATAAAAAAGAGGCCTCTCCTCATATTGTGGAACAATTGAAGATACACAAAATTCTCAAAAAGTCTTCCAAAGATTGGGATGGTGGCTATGTGATTGCAGGTATGCTAGGACATGGTGATTCTTTTGTGTTGAGAGACCCTAATGGAATACGTCCAGCGTATTACTATAAAGATGATGAAGTGGTTGTGGTGGCCTCAGAGCGACCAGTGATACAGACCGCATTTAATGTGGATTATGAAGACGTCCATGAGCTAGAGCCTGGGCAAGCGATTATCACCAAAAAAGACGGTTCAGTTCATTTTAAAACCATTTTGGAGCCAAGAGAGCGTAAGGCCTGTTCTTTCGAACGGATTTATTTCTCCAGAGGCAGTGATGCTGAAATTTATAAAGAACGAAAACACTTAGGTCGCTTATTGATGCCAGAAGTCCTTAGGGCGATCGATTATGATACGATGAACTCGGTGTTTTCATATATTCCCAATACCGCAGAAACTTCATTCTATGGGATGGTAGAAGCCGCTCAAGACGAATTGAATCGTCAAAAAAATGAAGCGATTTTAAAAGAAAAAGAAAGTTTGACGGATGAACGGCTTTCAGATATTCTTAGTTTACGATTACGAACTGAAAAGATAGCCGTTAAGGATGTCAAGCTCCGCACTTTTATAACAGAGGATAGCAGTCGGGATGACTTGGTAGCTCACGTTTACGACGTGACTTATGGAGTAGTGAAGCCTACGGACAATCTAGTGGTGATAGATGATAGTATAGTTAGAGGGACCACTTTAAAGAAAAGTATCTTGAAGATGCTAGACCGTTTATCACCAAAGAAAATCATTATCGTGTCTTCGGCACCACAGATTCGATACCCGGACTGTTATGGTATTGACATGGCTAATCTGGAAGATTTTATTGCTTTTCAAGCTGTAGTGTCTTTGCTTAAGGAGCATGGTACATATCAGGATACTATGGATGCTGTATATCAGAAATGCAAGCAGCAGATAGAACAGGCGACCAAGGTCGAGGAAAATTATGTTAAAGCAGTTTATGACCCTTTCACTTATGAGGAAGTTTCAGAAAGAATCGCTCAACTTTTAAGTCATGAGAGCATCACTTCAGAAGTTAAAGTAATTTACCAAACCGTAGACAAGCTTCATGAAGCCTGCCCCAAAAACTTAGGCGATTGGTATTTCACAGGAGATTATCCTACAAAAGGAGGCAATAAGGTAGTGAACAAAGCGTTTATGAATTTTTACGAAGGGAAAAAAGATAGAGCCTACTAAAATAGCACCGTTATATACGCAACCTTTTCGTAAGCTTCTGCATCTCTATATTGTGAAAGATTTACTAAATTTGCAATTTTAAATTTCAATATATGTCAGAAAATATTCCAACCCAACAAGCTAGTGAAGAAATAGACTTGGGCTACCTTTTTAAAAAAATTGGAGATTTTTTTAAAAAATGTCTTTTAGTTTTATTTAAAATTATAACATTTTTCCTAAAATATAAATTTATCATTCTTGTTTTAATTGTTGTTGGAGTTGTTTTGGGATTTTATAAAGATGTTACTTCAGAACCAATATTGAACAATGAAGCTATAGTGATCCCTAATTTTGGAGGCGTCGATTACTTATATGACAAAGTGAATGCCTTAAATGCTAAAATTGAAGCAGAAGATACTTTATACCTCAAGACAATAATGGGAGGTAATTATGAAAAATTGAAAGAGATTGAAGTAGAACATATTGATGACTTGTTCAATAATGTTTCAAGCAGCGGAGATAGGGTGGAACTTTTTGACATTTTAAGTCAATCTAAAGAAGCAGATGAGTTTTTGAATTATTATTCAATTACGAAAACCTACAAACACCACAGGCTTACTTTTCAAATTGAAGGTAAAGATGATTCAATTGAAATCGTTGAAAGTATAATGGAATTTTTAAATAACAATTCCCATTATCAAGAGTATCTTGAGATATATAAAGAACACAATAAATTTTTAATTGACTTCAACATTGAAATCTTAAAACAGATAGATTCTCTATTAGCTCAGCAAACAAAAGAATTGAGATCATCTAATAGTCAAGTATTTGAAATAGATGAGAAAAATTATATTCCACAATTAATAGACCGAAAGCAAGAAATAAGTAGGAATTTATTGGCGCTTAAAAAAAATGAAGTAGATTATAGCAAATCAATCAAAGTTATTAAGGTAGATTACAACCTCTTGAACACAGAAAAATTTAAAATTTCTCCAAAAATCTTATATCCGATTTTACTAGTAATAACATTCTGTTTAATTTTTCTTTTAAAATATATTTACTATAAAATGAAATTGATTGCTTTTGAGAATAAAACAGCTTAAAATGGGAGCATTAGCAAAGCTATTTGATTCTAACAAGACTAAGGTTTTTTTGGAACACGGTTTTTTGCATTATTGAATTTTAGTACAGCTTTTATTTTTCAATACATTCAATTTAGATAATTTAAAATATAGTAACACAAAAGTAAATTCCCTTTGTTTTGATAGAGAAAATAACTTCATTATCTCATAATCCAATTGCATCTAAAATAGTTAAAAATATTCTGTGGCTTTTTTTTGATAAGATATTAAAAATGGGTGTTGGGGTGTTTGTTTTTGTTCTAATGGCAAGACATTTGGGGCCTGAAAATTTTGGACTATTTAACTATATTGTAGCATTGGTATCTTTATTTGGAGCTATTGCTGTCTTAGGGCTAAACGCTATAGTTGTGAAGGAATTGGTTGAAGATAGCAATAAAGAAAAGATACTTGGGACTACCTTTGTTTTACGTATTACTGGTGCCGTAGTTTCATATTTTTTTTTGGTGCTTACAATATATTTACTAAGACCTAATGATGATTTAAGTAAATATTTAATTGTAATTATTGGCATTTCTCTTCTTTTTGCATCTAGCGATGTAGTTAAGTATTGGTTTGAATCTCAAATAAACTCAAAATATGCTGTTATTGTCGAGAACAGCGTGTTTCTCGTATTTGCAGTGGTAAAGCTATTTTTAATTTATAACAATGCTAGCATTGAAGCATATGTATATGTTGCTGTTGTAGAATCTGTATTCTTATTTTTCGGTTTGTTTTATATGTACTACAAACAAGGAAAATTGCTAAATAAATGGCATTTCAATAAAGAAAAAGCGAAAAATCTTTTATCTCAAAGTTGGCCTTTGATAGTCTCAAGTGCTGCATGGATAATTTATACAAAAATTGATCAAATTATGATAGGACAAATGCTTAGTGATGAAGAAGTTGGTTACTACTCAGCTGCATCAAGATTAAGCGAAGTAGCAAATTTTTTGCCAGCAATCATTACGCTTTCAATAGTTCCAGCTTTGATTAAATTGAGATTAAAAAATGACATTTTATACAATTACAGATTCCAACAACTTTACTATTTAGTAGTTACGCTTATGGTAGTTGTTGCAATAATAGCAACATTATTTTCAGAATTAATCATTACCTTTTTATATGGGGAAATTTATCTCTCCTCAGCATCTGTATTGAGTATTCATTTTTGGATAGTTATAATTACATCACTTGCAATTGTAAGTGGAAAGTATCTTGTAAACGCTGGTTTGCAGAAAATTACAATGCAAAGGCATATTATAGGCGTTTTATTAAATATACCTCTAAATTATTTTATGATTCCAGTTTATGGAATAAATGGATCAGCAATAGCAAGTTTACTCTCTCTTTTTGTCGCAAATTATGTATTTGATTTACTTCAAAAAGAGACGAGAATGATTTTTATTCAAAAAACAAAAGCGCTTTGTTTTTATTGGCTAATAGATATTTTAAAAGGAAAAGAAAATAATGTATAAAATATTAAAAAAAAGTGCTTTACGAAATCTAATAGAACCGCACTTTGAAAAAGATATAGTAAAAGATACGTATGAAGTAATAAAAATAAATGCTAATAAACTTTTGACACATAAGAGATTTGATTTGGCTTTTAAGCTTTTGTATCTTGAAATGATGAATAAAAATGTAAAGTTTGCTAAAGAAATTTATAAAGAGCATATACGAGCTTTCAGCCTTGGTAAGTTTACCGAGCCAGGAAATGAAAATAAAAATAGTGTAGATAGGTTTATTGAAGAATTTCATAAAACCTTTGAAGATATCCGTACCAATGGCTTTGATAGTAGCAAAACAGTGATTCCACTTTCTAAAAACGGATCTATAGCTAATGGTGTTCATAGAGTGGCGAGTGCTCTATATCTGGGTAAAGACGTAGACTGTGTAGAGATAGAAAGTGCAAATCACATTTATGATTATAAGTTTTTTTACAGCAGGAATGTACCCGTTGAAATGCTTGATATAGCAGCAACAAAGTACATTGAATACGCTAAAGATATTTATGTTGCATTTTTATGGCCTACAGCAAAAGGTAATGATGCGGCGGCAGAGAGTGCCATTCCTAATATAGTTTATAGAAAAGAGATTACACTAACTACAAACGGTGCTCACAATCTTCTCTCTCAAATTTATTACGGTGAAAAGTGGCTGGGCAGTATAGAAAATGATTTTAAGGGCTCAAAAGGTAAGCTTGTAGAGTGTTTTAAAAACTTTGACCCTTTAAGAGTAATCGCTTTCCAAGCAAACAGTTTAGATGAAGTAATAAAAATAAAAGATGATGTAAGAGCTATTTTCAATGTAGGGAAACATTCAATTCATATAACAGACACCAAAGAAGAAGCTATAAGAGTAGCAAAGGTAGCTTTCAATGAAAATAGCATCCACTTTTTAAATCATGCGAAACCAAACAAGTATATTTCAACACATAAAAAGATAAAAAAATTTAAAGTGTTTTTAGAAAAAAACCAATTGAATTCAAAGGATATTGTGTTAGATAGTGGAATAGTTTTATCAGCATATGGACTAAGAGAAGCAAGTGACATAGATTACTTTCTAGATGACAATAAGAAATTAAAGTATAAAGATGAAGAATTCGAGTACCATGATGATCAGTTGGAGTATCATGATGAAGAAAAACTTGAGCTTATCTACAATCCTAAAAACTACTTTTATTTTAAAGATTTGAAGTTTCTAGCTTTTAAACAGTTGTATAGAATGAAGAAAAATCGCAATGAAGAAAAAGATAGAAACGACTATAAAATGATGGAAGCTTTGATGGAAAATAATGGTTTTAAAAAGTTTATCAATAAATGGAAGCAGAAATTTTTTTATGGAAGGATAAAAGCGAAGTTTAAGTTATTAAAGTTTTTAGATAGCTTAGGACTATTAGAGAAGATTAAAAAAATTGTTAGAGGGTAGCTGATGAATGTTGAAGGTTTTTATATCTTTTTTTATTGTAGAATTGTAGATTAATAAGGTGGTTAATATTTCTTTAAATGAAATTTTAAATGCTTTGAATTTGTCATCATTATTGTTGAGGTAATTAAAAATAAAATATAAGTGCGTAAAGAGAATAATATAAATATGGCACAAGTGATTGTATTAATACCTCACTTTAACAATAATGCAAAGTTAATACAGTCTATTTTATCTATTGATGAGGATATCCAAGTTGATGTAATTATTGTTGACGATGGCAGTAAAAACATACCAGATATAGAAATCATTAAAAGTCAATATAAAAATGGTTCTGTCTGGATGGAAGTTTTAGAACAAAATAAAGGTATTGAACATGCTTTGAATAAAGGACTAGAAGTGATCGAAAAATCTAGCTATAAATATATAGCTAGACTGGACTGTGGGGATTTCAATAAAATTAATAAATACACCAAGCAATTCTCTTACCTTGAACAAAATTTAGATGTGCACCTTTTAGGAACTTGGGCAGATATGGTAGATGAAGATGGAGCTTACCTTTATCAACTCAAGCATCCTATTTTTTACAAGCGAATAAGCAATAAAATGTTTAATAACAGTATGTTTATTCATCCAACAGTCATGTTTAGAACAGAAATAATAAAAATAGTAGGGAATTATCCTGTCAATTATAAAGCTGCAGAAGATTACGCCTTTTTTTTCAAAATTATCAAGCATTTCAAGGCTGAAAATTTTCCAGAATCTCTTCTGGTGTATGAAATTAATTCAAATTCAATTTCGTCTACAAAAAGAAAACAACAAGTAAAAAATAGGATAAAGATAATCTGCGACAACTTTTATTTTGGCATTTATCCTGTCTATGGTTTATTTAGGAATTCAATAATATATCTGATGCCAAGCAGTCTAATAAAACTTTTAAAGACTATTATAAAATAAGACCAATTGCTAATGCAAAAAAAGGTAACACACATATTAAATTTAAAGTCAATCGGTCTCCTTTTCCTTTATATAGGGATATTTTTAATTCCATTTAATACATATGAAGGGCCAAGCATTATGGGAGAATATAATAGACACCCTTGCACATTCTTTTTTTTGATGGCTTTTATTATATCAACTCTTGATATCTTTTTAAAACGAAGAATTTATTTTCCGCTAAAAAATATTGTTTTTCAACTATTATTACTTTTTTTGATTTGGTGTGCTTTAGCTGCTTTATTTAATATAAATAACATTATTGATTACTATTTAAAAGATACCATTGGTGCGGTTAGATTTATTAAACAATATGGTTCATTAATTTTTTCCGCATTTCTTCTTCCGTTAACTTTTGCCAACCTTTTTAATGGAATGAAACCTATAGATCTATTTAAAAAGATTAGGTTAATTTATCTAATTTCATTTGTCGTTGTAACGGTATATGCTTTTTTTGAAATCCTTATAGTGGTTTTGAAAATTACAGCTTTAGTGCCTGTTTTAGAGATATTTAATTATTTTCCATTTACCACTGTTAATATAGGTTATGGATTAGAAAGAATTTCCTCTGTCTCTTTTGAGCCGCCAGAATTAGCAACATATTTAATCACTATTGCTGGATGGATGTTTAGTTATATACTTACCGAAAAAGGGATCAAAAAATTTTTGCCAGCCCTTATAGTTCTAATTCTAACATTCTTTTCAGATTCAAGATCAGGCTTAGCAATTATTATTGTACAGTTCTTTTTGTTTATTTTTATGCTTTATAGGCAAAAAAGATTTCGCCCTCAGCTCAATCAGTTTATAGCCATTGCAATTATTCCTCTTGTTTTTTTAATCGCCTTTAAAGGAGCATCTATAACTACTTATGTTTATGAGAAAATGACATCATTTAGTATTTCTGATAGCACTCACGGAGGATCAAATAAATCTAGGTTAGGAATTCAATATGCAAACTTAAAAGTTTTTGCAGAACACCCTATAAGCGGGGTTGGATTTGGACAATCTGCTTTTGCATCTAGAGAACACTATCCAAGTTGGGCCACTAATAATAATTGGGAGTTTCGGTCTATGTATTTGAATCCAAATCACAAACCCTTTCCTTCTGTATATAATATGTATGTTCGTCTTTTATCTGAAACAGGGATAGTAGGCTTTGTTTTATTTATCAGCTTTCTTTTTGCTTTAATATGGATTTGTTACCAGATCTGCAAATCACCTAGAGAATATGATAAGCAATTTAGAATTTTTGGATTAGTTCTTTTAATAACCTTTGTAGGTATTAGTATGAATTGGTTAAAGACAGAAACTTTTCGCATTTTTGGATTTTGGGTAGCGCTCGCTTTTTTTCTTATAGTTACTGGCAACCGCTATAAATTATTCAGCAAAAATTAATTTGCAGTAATATTTTTATAAAATAATCCAGACAAAACCTACTATAAATTAAAAAAGTGGCATAATCCTTAAAATAATAAGCTAAGTAATAAACAAGTATTCAAGAATATTAAAAATGCAAAGGCTCCTAAAATATACAAAAGAAAACCGAGATTTTTTAATCAATATTACAGCAGGTCTGCTTGTTTTTTTTATTCCAATTTCTAGTGCGCTTACAAATATTATGCTTGTTCCATTGACGGTTTTAGTAGCTTATGATCGATATAAACAAAAGAGCATTCCGTTTTTTTCAACACTACCAACTATTTTTTTTTCCCTCTCCATTTTTTCCCTCTTTATTATCGCCATTTTCAAAGGAAGTTTCATATTGGATGCTGGAATATATATACGTTATTTTACAGTTTTGCTTTTGTTTATTTTATACGATAGGGTAAGTAAAATAGAAACTGTAGAAAAATTTTATTTATTGAGTTTATCAATAGTTACAGTTATTGCGATTGTAAAAATAATTAATTTCAAAACAGCAAATCCAGATCTATTATTTAATACAGGAGATAATATTGATGAAATGTTATGGAGAAGCCGCCCTTATGCTGCATTTATGCTTGTTTTAGGAATTTTTATTAGTTTAAGGAGATTCTCTCTGAATAGCAAGAAGTCTTGGTTCTTTCTTATACCTTCAGTCATCTTCTTACTATTATGCAATTACATATCCGCCCGACTTAGTCTGGCACTAGGAGTTGCTACTGCAGTATATTTTTTGTTTTTCAGATTTAAAATGAGTAATAAAGTAAAAGTGTTATCAATGCTTGTATTTGTTGTATTAGTTATGATAATGGTGATATTTAATAAATCATTGATTTTGAGAACTCCCTTAGATAATTTGTCTAAGCTTGATAAAATTGTTGCTATAGCTAAAGACCGCGAGCCTAGATATGTAATTTGGTCTTGTTCCTCAATTCTGCTTAAAACCAATTCAAATGCATTATTTGGTATTTCAAGTTATGAAAGATATAGGCAGGATTTGGTTAATTGTTATTCAGAAATCATAGTTAATAGAGAGGAAAAGCAGAAGTATTACATGGATTCTAGGTTTGGTTCTCACAATCAATTTCTAGACTTTTGGCTCAACGGAGGTATTCTTCCATTTTTATTATTATTAGCATCCTTTGCTTCTGCATTCTTTTCTAAAAAAATCAACTCGAATGCCAAATGGATTTACTTTTTATTCTTTTCCTTTTTTTTAGTTGAAAACGTTCTATACCGTCAAACGGGTTACTATCTTTTTGGTATATTCGCAACTCTATATACTTGTACAATTTATAAAAAAGGCATAAATGAAAAAAGCCATTATCCATGATTGGTTAGACTTATACGGTGGTGCTGAAAGAATTTTAACAGCTATTTCTGAAGTCTATGATTTTGATTATTATTATGCCTACGTAAATAAGATGAGCGATGCAGATCTAAAAAGAGCATTTGCTGGGAAAAAAGTAATAGTTGAAGATTCCAAATTTCTCCGCCCTGTAAGACCTTTTTTTAGGTATTTGATGCCTATCTTTCCTTTTATAGTAAAATCTTTTAACAAGCAGACTAAATCCAATAAGGTAGATTTAGTACTAAGCTCTTCATGGATATTGTCTAAAGGTTACCGCATAGGTAATGAAATCCACATCTGTTACATGCATTCCAGAAACTTTAAATATGTATGGGATGAGGCTTACCTCTATTTTAGAGGTCCATTCAAAGCACTTTCATTTCTAAAGAAACCACTTCAAAAATTCGACATTAAGTCAGCTCAAGTACCAGATCATCTCATAACAAATTCAAAATTTGTACAAAGTTGGGTAAAAGAAAAGTATAATAGAGAAAGTACAGTTATTTATCCACCTGTTGAGGTTGATGATTTTTATATTTCCGATCAAAAAGAAGATTATTATATAACTGTTGGGAGAATAGTAAAGTGCAAGCGTTTTGAAATAATTGTTAAAGCATTCAAGGAAAATGGAAAACAATTGATAATTGTTGGTGATGGGCCTGCTAGAAAAAATCTAGAGAAGACTGCAAGTCAAAATATTCACTTTGTTGGATACAAGACTAAAGAGCAGCTAAAAGGTTTACTCGCTAAGGCCAATGCTTTTGTTTTTGCAGCAGAGGAAGATTTTGGCATTGCAATCGTTGAAGCTCTCGCGGCAGGTTTGCCTGTGATCGCATATAAAGGTGGTGCAAGCGAAGAATTAATAAATAGCAAAACGGGAGTTCTTTATGATCATCAAAACCATGAGGAGCTTAATTATGCAATCGAGTCTTATTGCATTAAAAAAGATATGTTTGATTCAGAATACATAAGAGGCACGGCCTTAAAGTTTTCTAAAGCACGCTTTAAAGAAGAAATTAGCAATTACATAAATCGGGTATCAAAATCCACTAACTAGTGTTTTTATTCTTAAATAGAATTATATTCATTTAGCAATAACTAACTATCCTTCTTTGAGACTAACAATCCTGAATTTTTGCAATGTTATCGATAGATTAAAGAAGAGAGTTGAGCATAGTTTCATCAATCTAATAATGAATCCATTCTTTGTCAATTGAAGATTATAAATCAAGTTTAATAATTCAATCTTTAAAAAATAAAGTCTAGAATTCAAAACAAATGTAAAGTAGCGGGTCATGCCGAAGTTAAAATTGATAACAAAAACTTGATTTAATGAAAATAGCTGTAATAGGCACAGGCTATGTAGGTCTAGTTACTGGAACATGTTTAGCAGAGAATGGAAATGATGTGCTTTGTGTAGACATTGATAAAAATAAAGTCGAGCAAATGAAAGCTGGAATAGTTCCTATTTATGAGCCGCATTTGGACGTGCTGTTTGAAAGAAATATCAAAGCAGGTCGGCTCAATTTCACCACCGATTTAAGAGAAGGTTTAGATTTTGGAGATGTTATTTTTTTAGCCCTACCTACACCCGAAGATGAAGATGGTTCTGCAGATCTAAAATATGTTTTGGGTGTCGCTAAAGAAATAGGAGAATATATGACAACTTACAAGGTCATTGTCGATAAAAGTACAGTTCCTGTGGGGACAGCAGATTTGGTAAAATCAACTATAGAAAAGAGTTGTAAAACCGATTTTGATGTGGTTTCCAATCCAGAATTTCTAAGGGAAGGTTTTGCCGTCGATGATTTTTTAAAGTCAGAACGCATTGTCATAGGCTCCAGTAGTGAAAGAGCTATTGAGGTTATGCAAAGGCTTTATCAGCCCTTCGTAAGGTCTGGTAATCCTATTATCATCATGGATGAAAAATCTGCGGAATTGACTAAATATGCTTCAAACTCATTTTTAGCAACCAAAATAACCTTTATGAACGAAATTGCCAACTACTTTCAAAAGGTAGGGGCTGATGTTGATAAGGTAAGAATAGGCATGGGAACCGATTCTAGGATTGGAAAACGATTTCTCTTTCCAGGTATTGGGTACGGCGGGTCTTGTTTTCCAAAGGATGTAAAGGCACTTCACAAATCGGGAA
>Ga0307975_1001543_pt1 | contig 11537 bp, 6 predicted proteins | sample OrgLakmetagen917_FD_201825 | JGI IMG/M metagenome (GOLD analysis project Ga0307975, IMG submission 201825) | Saline water microbial communities from Organic Lake, Antarctica - #917 | ecosystem: Environmental > Aquatic > Non-marine Saline and Alkaline > Saline | place: Antarctica: Organic Lake... | reverse complement strand
TTTTACTTGTAGCTATAGTATTTCCATGACTATTGGAGTAAACTGTATTGGTATTGCCAAAATAATCTACGCTTGAAGTGGCATTGTAAGTTTGTGAAAAGGCTACTGTGAGTCCTAAAATAAAAAAGATTCCTGTTGTGAAAATGGTTTTCATGATTAAGGTTTTTAAAGTGTTATTAATATTTATACACTCCTTAATGCAACTATCTTAAAAAGGTAACCCAAGAATTATTATTTTTACTCTAATAATATAAAAGAAGCCCAATAATATGGATCATATTTTTCATTCATTATTTTTTGTGTTCGTCTAAAGGACTCATTTATAGATATTTTATCTTGAAGGAGAAATTTATAAAAATACTTAAAAAACTCAGCCGTTTCTTTATCAGGTACTTTCCAAAGACTCATGATAAGTTTATTTGCCCCTGCAAGTTTAAATGCACGTTGTAATCCGCTTATACCTTCTAGGTTAGATACATCCCCTAAACCTGTATCACAAGCACTAAGCACCACTAGCTCTACGCTGCTTAAATCCATGAAGGATATCTCCTCTGCGGTAAGTATTCCATCATTGTTTGATTCTACTAGAGTTTTATTATTCCAGTTCTCATTTGCCCCAGAAAGAATTAAACCAGACCTTAATAATGGGTTTTGGTGGCTGGCAAATAAATTGTCTGTGTCAGTTTCATTAGTATCAGGAAAGAAATAGCCGTGCGTTGCTATGTGGAAAACATTGTTTTTATTGGGGTCTAATATTACCTTGTTTAAATTTGATTCTTTGACTTTCTTTTCACTTAGTATCAAAGTGTTTATATTATTGGCTAACGCTATCCTCTCTATGCTTTCTATTTCTTGCTTGGTACCTGGCAAGTATCCCCAAAGAGGTATGCCTGACTCTTCAATAGAATTGGTTAACTGTTTACCTCTTATTAGATTTTCCTTATTTTTAGAACTATTATTGGTAATTCTATTATAATCAATATCGCCTATTAATATTAAATCCTCAATATTTTTCTCTTCTTCCTTTTTAATTTTAGGAATGTCTGATAAAGAATTAATAACGTGAACCTTTATTTTTCTTCCTAGCCTTTCTTCTAAGTGTAGAGATAATGCACTAAAATTAATAAGGTTTGATTTCCCAGAAGGAATGATATAAAAAGTATCAATTTTATCACTATCGCTTCCAATCTTTTTGGACATCACGTTTAGTAAATTCTCATAAAACGTAGATTCTAAAATTTTTGTAGTTTTCAAGATTTCATCTTTATCTAAGAATACCTGACTTAACGTTGCACTTTTATGATAGTAATGGAAGTTAATTGCATAAGTTTCTACTTTGTTATTACTCTGGTTGTACGTTGTTAAGTCAGCAACAATTTCATTTTCATTGATAGTATTCAATATTGCGTTGATGTCAATATTACACAAATCATCATACTCAACAATTCTACTCCCTATTATTTTACTGATAAGCTGGTTTATCTCATCACTTAGAAGACCTGTTGGGGATTTATTAAATTGTTCCTTTAACTTCTTAAGTGTGATTGCATCGGCATTTTTATTTTTTTCTAATTTTTGAATACCTAGATTAACTTCACCATAAAAATCTATTTTTTTCTTGTATAAATTTGATATTAAAACCGTGTTTGCTGATAATTGAGAGTCATATAATTCACTATTATTTAGTGTAAGTAAATTACTAAGTATCCATTCGTGGTTATTTTTATCAAGTTCATTATCTTTATAACTATAAAATGATTTGGAGCAAATATCTTCTATGGTTTTCTCTGAAAGTGGGAGCAGGTATTCAATGATTTTCTTTTCATCTTCAAGGAAAATATATAGATCAACGATTAATGCTAACATATATAAATCTAATAATTTTTTATTTTTTATTTCCTTTTCAAAGAGAGTTAGATATTTTCTAGAATTTTTCTTATCCCCAATAGATCTATACAAGCGAGATAGACCCATGTAGATCATTTGATAATTGCTTTCTACATTCAAGTTTTTTTCATAGGAATCTATAGCCTTTATATTATCTCCTAGACAATTATAGACATTGCTTAATATAAATTGAAGATTATTTTGATCTTTCAATTTAGAACTTGTTGTAGTAATTTCATCAAATTTTAAAACTTCATTATTTTCAATAAATTTTAATGCTAAAGAGCACTTACCCATCGTAAAAAGTATATTCAGATAATTTAATCTAAAATTATTAGCATCTCCTAAATATTTACTATTTTCAAATAGTATAAGATACTTTTTTGTAAATTTTAAAGCTTTATCTAATCTCCCTGTGGACCGCAGGTGCTCTTGATAATCGAGTAAAAATACTCTAAATTCTATCTTTGATACTGGATCACTTAAAAGGTCTTTTTCATTATTTTCTATTTCATCCAAAAACCGTTCAAATTCAAAATTAACACCTAAATAATTTTTTAAACCATAATATGAATATCGTCTTGCGTTTGATAATTTAAAGAGTGATATATAGCCTTTAGTATTTTCAATATCAAATGTTTCTTCTAAAGCTCTTTTATAAAGTTTATTATAGTTTAAAGAATCTATATATTTAAAGAATGTATCATTACATAACTTTTCATCATCACAATTTATTTTTTTGGAAATTATTAGGGCTTTCTTTATGATTTCTAAGCCCTTTTCATATTTGAATTCAGTTAAAAAAATATGGTACTGTTGCAACAGCACTTCAAGATATTCCGTTGACTCCTCTGTAAATAATAGCCTAATAATTTTTTCTCTTTTTAAGGATACCTGATAAGCTAGATCATAATCAAACATTTTTAGTTTAATTATGTTTTCATACGATCTTAGTTCTTGTTCGTGCTCTATGGAGACCTCTCCATAGAGATGCTTTGTTAGTTCTACATTTTTATAAGCATAAAATTTTGCTTTTTCATAATTCTTGTCAATCTCAAAATACATCTCAATTTTATGTAGCGTGTAATAAAACCTATTGAGATTTAGTTCAATAGAATTTGGAAAAGTTGAATCACTCAAAAGATCAAGTATTTTGCTCTCATATATCTTAACTCTATTATCATCTTCAAGTAGGATACTAGCAATAAGAATGTCGCCATAAACCGCATAGATATTGTGGAGTTCTAAGTAATCAGTGTTTTCAACTACAGAAAGCAACCTTTCAGAAACTTCAATCTGTTTACGCGCATTGGAACTTTCTTTAATATGAATGTAATAGTAATGGTTTAAGGAAGTTAAAGCCTGAAACTTATCATACTTATTAAACTTTGTGTCGGTCTGTTGAATATTACTTATTGATAAAAAGACTTTTTCAGCGTCATTACCCCTTTTTTCAAAATTCAAAGCATTAGCGTATGAAATATTTAGGGTGTCATTTATTTTTTTTTTAAACTCAATAAGCTTTTTAGCAGTATTCTTTACTTGTGTAGAATCTGTTTGGGTGTTTAGTTCGATCCTTTCCATTAAGAAAACTTCTTCTAGCACTTCTGATTTGTAAGAATTGAACTCTTTAGAAATATTTTTGAAATCGATTATTTTTGAATAGGCCTTTTTGGCTTTCAAATATTCCTTTCTATTATAATAATAATCTCCTAAAAAGTAAGATGAGTATATGGTGATAAATTCTCTCGGATTGGCTAAAGAATTATTTAATGAATCTGCTTTAGTTAGATAGGGTTCTGGATTTAGTTCGTTAAGATAATAAACAAATCCTTTAGCATTTAAATAATTTATTGATGCATCTTTATCTAAGGCTTTTCCTACCAAAAGGATACTATCAATTTGCTTACTTAGCCTTAAAGCTTTTTTGGTATTCTGATTTGAAACTTCTGAGTAAAATAGAGAAAGTAAATCATTAAGGTTCGAACTTGTGTTTTGGGCTGCTAAAAAATTACTTAAAAATAGTAATAAGGTTAGTATAATTAGCTTTACTTTCATGACTAAAACATTAAAATTCCTTAAACTATAGTATAATAGCATTATGCTTATCGTTTTTTTACTCTAGTAACATAAACACAGCTTCTCATTTGGTATGTATAATTTATTTATTATCGTAATCATTAACGTACAATAACAAATGGCGCCCAATAATATGGCTCAGGATTCAATATTCTAAATTGTTCCTTAGTTTTATTAAGAGCTTCTAATGCAGTTGACCTGTTTGAAAAATAATTCTCATAAAATAAACCCATAAACTCTCGTGTTTTTAAATCATCAATATCCCATAAAGTGGCAAGCACTTCCTGTGCTCCAGCGATTAGGAACGCACTGTCTAGACCAGAATCTGTAAATCCTTTACCTGTGCTATCGATTGTATTACAAGCACTTAAAACAACTAAATTTACTCCATTAAATTCCATGTTAGTTATTTCATTACCGTTTAGAATACCGTTATCCATATAGCCTGAGAACTCATTCCGGTCAATTGTATTTTGAGAGCCTGCGAAAAATAATCCTTTATTTTTAAATCCAAAATAATTGTTTTTTACTTGACTTTTATCTAACCCAAAAATATTTAAAGTATTGTTACTTTCATCTAGATCTAAAGAATTTAAGTCGTAGGCATGTGTCGCTATATGAATAACATCATAATCATTATCAGCCTTAAAATTACTTTCGCTTGCTTTAGTGAAGTCATATAATTTGGAACTAATACCAAAGTCAGCAGCTTTTTTTTCAATTAATTTTATCTCCTCTTTTGCACCTGTAAGGTAGGATAGTTTAATGTCGTCAATTTTAGATGTGGCACTTCTGTTATTGTTTATCCTATCTTTTTTGATGTTTTGCTTTTCAAAATCTGGATTTCCATAAATGCCAATACTCTTCAATTCTTTAAAATTAAATAAATTATTGTTCATTTTAAAAAGGGCATCCATTCGATTAACGTTAAATCTATCTATCATTAAATCTAAGGTTCCTGGTATGTTTATTGCTTCCAAATTAATATAACCTAGAACCCCATTATTTTTAATATAAATATTATCAAAGGCAGATAAAGTTTCAAATAGCGGTTGAATCATATAATTCCAAACATAATCATCTTGTCTATCAGGATTTTGAAGTTGTATATTTGAATTATAAGTCTCTTTTAAATTATCGATTATATCTTTATCAATCTTCCCGAGCTTTATAACTTTGGGAGCTTTGCTTTTTGAAAGAACAACTGCCATTAGACTAGGTTCACCCCAGTATTTATTAGTAATATCATTATAAAAACCATTTGTTTGAATATATTCAATGTAGACATCATTTTTAGAGAAATAGTGATCTACTTTTTCAAAGCCTAGCGTGTTAGATTTTTTCAGATTGGAACTGATTATCCTTTCAAAGTTGTTCACTTTAAATTTTAAGCTATCTATCAGTAGATTATTTTGAGAAAATTTTTCGAGTTCCTGTTCTATTCTTCTTCTATAGTTATTTATTTTTTCATCTAGTTTTAAAAATTCTTCATTTTCTATTTGCCTTTTACTACGATTTGTTTTCCAAATATTGATGTAATTTTTTAACTCTATTAAACTTGATAAATCTTCACTTGAAAGATAGGGCAAGAAATTGCTGATATCATCAATTATAAATTGCATTTCAGAAATTTTCTTTACAAATTCACTCCTATTTAGAAAATATGCTTTTGCATTGAATAATTTATATTCTTCGTGAAGTGCGTTAATTAAAATTTTAGTATTAGGCTTATTTGGATTTTTAGTTAGTTGAAATTCAAATAGTAATTGTGCCCTTCTCAAACTTGGTTTTTGTGATAATAAATCATTTAATGATTCAATTGTTTCGTCTATATTTTTGTCTAAAAAATATTTACTTAAAACATAGTTGTCTGTTTCTAATTCTTTTAAAATATTTTGATAATATTTATCTTTTAAATTTAAGGATTCAAATACTTCTTTGTGATTTAAATATTCTTTACTTCTGAATAGATACCTCATTTTTAAGGAGTATTTATAATTTTCTCTAATTGACGCTAAAGTTGCGGAAGTAATACCTTTTATACTTTCTAATTCATTTAAATAGATTTTAGCGCTATCTAGTTCATTAGAAGCTAAATATATTTCTCCCATTCCATATAACACTTGTATCATAGCAGTTTCTTGGTTAGATAAATGATTTTTGACACTCAAGTAATTATAAATATCTTTATAAATGGTAAGAGCGTCGGAAACACTATTATTTGAGGCATATTGCTTAGCTATTTCAATACGTAAGTATATTCCTTGCTCTGTATAATTAAGATTATACTTATCCATTAAAAATAAAGCTCTATTAGCCCATTTGTAGGTTTCTGTTTCATTTAGTAATCCACTCACTAGTACTATATAGTGCCTTAAATACTGGGGTTTATCAATGCAATCGCACTCATCAATCTCCCTTAAAAAAAGTGATAATCCTCTCGGGTTTTCAGGTTTAGTCCTATAGTCAGACATGGCATGAAGAGAATAAATTGTCAGATTTAACTCATTATTGTCTGTCCTATTGTATGAAATGCAAATTTTTTCCAGTTTTTCAAACTGATTTGAAAAAAAATAAAACTCTGCTTTTGCGATTTTTTTAACTTCTATATTTTCTTTATTTAAATTACTTTCGTGTTTATCTATAAAAGTTAATTGTCTTTCAATATCAAATTCACTAAACAATTCACCAATTTCATACAGACTTATAGAAAGTGAGTAGATTGATAATAAATTATCTGCGTAGCCATTTTTGTTTATGTTAGTCTTCAGTATATTTTCAAATGTTTTAAACTGAGCTTCAAATTTTTCAAATTCTCCATTGTTTATATGATGCTCTAATACGCTAAAAAAGTCATCGGGATCGTCTTCATCTTTTACCTTATGGCATATTGATGAAAGTTTTTTTTCACTCAAATCATCTCCAAGCTGTCTAAAAGAATAACTCATTACTGCACAGTACTGGCTTAAAAAATAATCACTTAGACTTGATGACTCTATGGCAGTTTCATACATTTTATTTCCAGATTTAACAGATAATTGATAATCCTTTTTATTTGAATAATAAAACATTAAATCTTCGTACACTTCAATATTATCAGCAATTAAATTCTGTTCTTTATTTCTAGCTAATATTTGTTGAATTACTTCTAAATATTCCTTTTCGTGATTATAAAGTTTAAACGCAAAGGCATATTTTAAATTTATTGTATCCCCTTGATATTTTTTTAATTCAATAAAATGCTTTCTATACTTTTCAGATTTCAATTCTATATGTTGAGACTCTAAAAAAAGTATTTTATAAAGCCCATGTTCTAAGTTTTCATTAATCTCTATATTACTTTCAATATCAATGCTTTGGGAATAATGTTTAAAAGCAAGCTCATCATTATTATTGTTAAAATAAAAATCTCCTAAAAAGCTATTAGTTTTAATGTCTACTTGTTGATCATAATCATTTTTTAAAGCTATTAATGTCTTCTTGAAAACATTAAGGCTTTTTGGATTTTCTAATACAAAATATGTTATAGCCTTACGATATAAGAAATTAACATAAGGTATACCTCTATTAATCGTTTTTGCCTTAATCACTTTATCAATAGAATTTATTATAGGTAATGCTTCATCTGCTTTACCATTCTTTATTAATAAGTAAGCAGAATCTGATTTAACTTCCCATTCTTCTTTTATATCTTGTGAATAAGAAATGCCATACACAATAAATAAAACTACAACCCAACCTCTTCCCATAATTCTTCGGCTTTTTCATTAAGATCCATGTGATAATAGGCTATTGCTTTTATCTTTTTAGATCGTTTTTGATTTTGTAATTCTTTAGGCAGCTCTTTAATTTTTCCTAGAGCGCCTTCTGGGTTATCTAGCAAGTCATAAACACAAGCAAGATTGATATAACTGTTGTAATAAATAGGGTCTAAGGCTATAGATTTTTCAAATGCTTTTTGGGCATTTAAAAGAGCTTCTTTAATTGTTTCTTGTGTTTCAGAATCGTTACTCCTTGTTCTTGCCTTTAAGACGAGCCTGCTTTCTTTCTCCACTTGTAGTGGATAAGAAAAACGCTCAGGATTTTGATAGGTAACTCTGCTTATTGGATATATACTAAGAGCTTTGTAGGTATAATACACTCCTATATTATTATAGTTTTCTCTTGAGGGAAAGTGTCTGTTAAGGATATTAAACTTCTCTATTGCCATATCGTAATTTCCAGAAACCCCTCCATTTATACCCTGCTGAAAAACGATATAGAGTTGTGCTATTTTTTCTTGAGCTTTAGAATGAATTGTGATTCTTTCACTTTTACTAGGATACCCTTCTACTTCTTCATTTAAGTTATAATTAGAGTAGATTTTATTCAAAAGCTCTCTGTATATAGAAAAAGGATTGTATCCAGCACTGGTAGCATAAAATAAACCATTAAGATCTGCTTCTGTCTCTAGAGCAATCTTTTCAGACTTAGAGAGTTGTTTTAACTTGCTACTAAGATCAGTTTCATCATTACGTATGGCGAAAGCAAAGTCACTACAAAAAGTATGGTCGTTATAGTAATGTGCTAATTCGTGACTTAGAACTATTGCCATAGCATCCCTTTCATAGCCTTGTATAGATTTACATATCTCAAAAAAATTAGGATCAACGACTATCCTTGCGTTAGGTGATGCGAAGTAAATAGCTGGTGTGGATATAGTCTTTTCACTAAAGATAAGTTGTGGTGCACTTTTAGGACTTCCATAAGCAAGCACTATTTTATTAAAAATCTCTTTTATGGTCTTTTTATCATCATTCAATCCAAATGATAATTGAGAAATAAGGATAAAACTAATGACAATGGTTAATTTATTCATTTTTAAAAAGTATTCGCTCGAGTTGTTCAATAATTTTTGGATCATTTAGTTTTTCTAAATTCTTAAATTCATTAGTTTTTTCAATCTTAAAAAACTTATCATTTATTTTTAAATAAAAAACACTTTGTTCTAATTCTACTACTTCGGTTTTTATATTACTATCCTCCAGGACCAACTTCAATTCTTTATCACTAAATAGATAAGAATGAAGCACTAATTTATCTGACACAGATTTATTTAAAACAATCGCTTTATTAAAATCAAAAACTTGAATTGTAATAGATTTTCCTTTTTCTTCTTTATTTGCAAAGCCTAGCCCTTTATTTTTATTAACTATTTTTTCTGAGGTCTTTACAAACTGACTATCTTCAAAATCATAACCATTATTAAAATTATTATAACCTATTACAGCTATAGCTCCAATAAAACAAGCAGCTATTAGGTATTTTAGATATGAAAATTTTTTCGTGTAAATTTTTTCTGATTCAGATTTATTTGGCACAAACACTGTTTCCTTAATTTCATCCTCGGCATTCCACTCTTCAAAGTTTCTCTTCAAATCATCACGTGATTTTTTTTTTAGAGCCGCTTCAATCAATTTATCTGGAATTAATTGATCAGCATTTTTGTTATCTATTAATTCATCTAAAAGAATCTCTCTTCCCAGTGCCGCCGTTGCTTTAGGTAAATGGTTTATGAATTTAATATTAGATATAAAAAGGGGAAGGGTTCTAATTAATTTAATCAAAGGATTTTGGTCATCTAAATGCTCATTTTGTTCTGCAATTTCCATAAAGAATAGATCTCTCCAGCTTAGAACATCTTCTTTTGATTTATTTTTTTTAATTAAAGCATTTTCAATTAAATCTTTATAAATATCATCCGATTCTATAAAAAGCCTCCCTATTTGAAACCACTCATATTCAGCTTCGCTATTAAAAGTAAGCTCGTATGTGTTTTTTGTTATTTCAGTTATGACTTTCATTTTAATTTCTTTCAAATTGTAGCGCTATATCTTTTAATCTTTTCTGACATTTTGCTTTTTGGTTTTTGGCATTTTTTGCATTCGTGTAAGTGAACCTTGATGCTATCTCCTCCATGCTTGCTTTTTGATACCAGAACATAGTTAGAATTTCGGCGCAATTACCACCTTTATTTCTCATTACTGCAAAAGCTTTATTAATGGCCTTTTCATATGGACTTTCATTGGTGATTTCTTCTAGCACATCTGTTACTTGATCACTATAATCTAGATTTTCTATATCTCGATCTGTTGTTTTATAAAGTTTTTGTTCTTTTCTGAACCCTTCAAGTGCCATGTTTCTGCACACAGAATTTAAATAGGTTTGAATAGACGATGTTAATTTAAAATCAGGATCCTCTAATTTTTCATACAAGACTATAACTGCATCATTAAACACCGTAAACATTTTAGTGTCATCCATACTTTGAGATCCAAAACATTTTGCCATAAAGGCAAAACATTTAGGTTTACAAATCTTGTACATTTGCTTTAGCTTGTTTTTATCCTGTCTTAATTCTATCAATTCTTTACTATCCATCCTTATCTTAAAACTCGTTATAAATCTTTAAAGGTAATATTTTAGAATGTTAATAGCTGCAGTTATCTTTTTCCTGCTCTTTTAATAGGATAAATAGGTAATTTATACATAAGGTCTCCCATAGTTGTCTCTATTTGATATGCGATAAACACACCTGTTCTACGTAGCTTAGATATATTCCCTCTAGCGATTTTTATACCTTCAGTACAAGATCCTATTTGTCTTATCTCATCTGGAAAATCTAATGAATAGTTATGCGGATTATTGTATACTTTTAATATTGCTTTCATTATAGTAGTTTGTTTAATTAATGATAGAATTAAGTTCGGATAGTATTTGACTTTTTGTACTGTAGTTGATGAATAAAGGATGGGTATTTGCGCTTTGCTTTATCCATTTATTCCAAAAATATTTGACCTTTGAAATTTGGTACAAGTCACTAGCTTCTTTGCTTTTTATTCCCGTAACTATCCAGGTAGCTTTAAAATCTAATGAGATAGGTAAGATGCCTATATCCTTATTTTTCGCTTCTAGTTTCCAATCATTTCCGTTTAAATCCTTTAAAAAATTAGTGCCCGTAAAATGATTATTTTGCTCTATTACATGATTATTATTTTCAAAGTCCAGGTAACCATCTGTCATTATTATAATCGTGTTATCATATCCAGCACTAGTCAGATTCTCTTTATTATTATTTAAAAAAGACCATAAATCCACACCTGCATAATCGGAGTGTTTCTTACCTAGAACAGCTTCTTTCTTAAGTTTTTCTAGAGTAGAAGTCAATATAGATTCTAGCTTTTCTAGTCGTTTGTTCTTATCTTTTATGCTCAATTGATCTAATCTTAATTGAAGTATATTTTCATAATAATTAAGATCTAAAGAACTTCCTTTTTGAGGTATTATTTTTAAGACAAATCGATCTTTTGAGGTGATGATAAGATTCTGTTTGGCTTTCTTTTTAAATTTTTTAAAGATCAATTCAATTTGTGCGAAATCATAAGATAACTGATTTTGATTCAGGACTCGATCACTTAGATCTAGGATGATTGTATAATTTATAGGTTTCCTTTTTGAAAGGTTTTCTGAAGTATTCTCTTCATTCGCAAAAGCGAGACTAAACAAACCATTTATTATAATTATTGTTAATA
>Ga0307975_1001519_pt1 | contig 11637 bp, 9 predicted proteins | sample OrgLakmetagen917_FD_201825 | JGI IMG/M metagenome (GOLD analysis project Ga0307975, IMG submission 201825) | Saline water microbial communities from Organic Lake, Antarctica - #917 | ecosystem: Environmental > Aquatic > Non-marine Saline and Alkaline > Saline | place: Antarctica: Organic Lake... | reverse complement strand
GGCGCTGGCGATGGCCTGGATTGCGGGGCGCGGCGATGCCCGCGAGTTCGGGCAGTTCCCAAGCATCTATTGTGGCACCGCAGGTGGACAGGTGGTCGAACAGGACAACGGGTCCAGCTATTGCGCCATCTGGATCAACAGGCCGGATCAGTGAAAATCAGTGCGGCCATGCGTGGGGATCAGAGGTTGAGATTTGCGTCCTGCCGCTGGTGCAGCACACGGATCACCTCGATCTGGTCGCCACTGTCGCGGAAATAACTCATATGCGATCCGACCGGGCATTTCAGATAGTCGGGGCGCACATCGACGTCCCGGCCTCTCTTGGTGCCGGATGCCAAGCTCTCGAACGTCGCAACTAAATCGCGGTGGTAACTGTCAGCCTGCGCAAGTGACCAGTTTTGAAACGTGTAGAACCAGATCTCTTCAAGGTCGATCTCGGCCAGTGGTGAAAGCGCGTAGGATTTACCCTGCATGTTTGGGGGCGTGCTTCGCGTGCATCCGGCTTAAAAATGCCTCGCTGTCGAAAGGACGCGGTGTCCCTGACTGTTCCCCAGCAATCAACGCATCCTGCAAAGCGCGGACCTTGGTTTCGTGTTCTTCGAGAAGCCTTAACCCTGCCCGCACAACATCGCTGGCAGACCCATAGCGGCCAGCTTGCACTTGCTCGCCAATGAAATCTGAAAAGTGAGTTCCAAGGGTTACGGACGTGTTTCGGGGCATATCGACAATCCTTTTTCTAAGCAGAACCAGTATGTACCAATAAGTATTACAGTGCAATCCTGTCGTTTTGGCCAAATCTTCCTAGTGTTTACAATGTTACCTACGGAGTAGTGTTACGGATTAGATAACGCATTGGTATGAATAAGCTTAAACCACCTCTGGGTTCCGAAAGGGCCAAACTTTGGTTCCGAAAGGGCCAAACTTTGGTTCCGAAAGGGCCACAGGCTCCACAGGCAAATCGGGTTCCCGATCGGCCAAACTTCAGCCATGATAGCAACATGAGTCTTTTACCCGAACGCCACCCTAACCTTGATCTTTTCGTGCTCGACATCGCAGATGCGGTGCCAAAAGATGATCTGGCATCGATGGAACACCCGTTGTTCTCGCTCGCTACAAAACCAGACATGCGGCATCTCGAATATAGGCAGGGGGACAACGTCCTCAAAATACGCCCATCCCCGTTAGGCCTTCCCACCATCTTCGACAAAGACATTCTGATATTTGTCATAAGCCAGCTCATGGCCCGAAAAAATAAGGGGCAGGAGATCGGGGACACGGTTCGGTTTTCCATGCGCGAAATGTGCATCGCCATAAACCGTCCTATCGGTGGTGATCACTATAAACGGATCGAAAACGCCATAGACCGCCTACAAGGCACGCAGTTTGTTACCAATGTCAGGACAGGCAAAGAAACTGAGCGCCGTACCTTCTCGATGATCGACGAAGGTGGCATGGTCAAAAACGAGGCTTTCACCCGCAACGATTATTGCGAGATCAAAATTTCACGGTGGCTCATGCGGGCAATTGAAGCCAATGAAGTTGTCTCTATAAGCCGCGACTATTTCCGACTACGCCGACCGCTCGAACGGCGGCTCTACGAGATCGCGCGGAAATTTTGTGGGAACAAAAGCAAGTGGCAGATTGGCCTCGCCAACCTGCAAGATAGGACGGGAAGCAACGCGCCCCTAAAGCGCTTCCGTCTCAACCTTCGAGAAATCATCAAAGCGAACGTGACACCCTTCTACAGCTTTGAACTAACATCGGACGATCTGGTGATCGTCCGACCCCGAAAAGCGCACCCCATCGTCCTGTCTCCTTCAATTAGAATACCTGATTGGGCAGATGAAAAAGGCCGCGAAATTGCGCATGCAAAGGGCTGGGACTACCATGCTCTACAAAGCAAATGGTTGGCATATGCCAATGAAGAAGCCGCCAATGGAAATGCTCCAAAAAATGCGGGCGCGGCTTTTGTCGGCTACTGTAAGAAACAGGAAAAACTTCGCTAAGCCGGGCGCCTAAATTCCCCCCTACCCCTTCAGCAACCCAAAAAACCGTCTGGGCGGCTCTGCCGTATGTTGCGGGCGTTGGTCCGTGATTGCCGCCAGTGCCTGCCTGTGATCGGCGCTCTGGCGTTCGATCTGCCCGCGCAAGTTTTCGATCTGCTCGCTCGCCTGTTCCCTTTCGCGTTCTCGTTCAAGGTTGGCATCCTCGATCTTCTCACGAAGCATCTTAACTTCGACTTCTAAAGCACTGTTCTGGTTAGTTTTTGATGGTTCTGCGCTAGGGGTCGGCTTCGGTTCTTTATGTTCGGTAGAACCAGTTCTAGGAAACACCCTAAAAAGTTCTGATGTTTCGATTTCCCAATGCCCTTTTTCATTCTTTTCTGCACTCATACGCTTTGAATTTAAGGCTTGAAGAAGTGTAGATTTAGCAACGCTCGCCTCCTTAGCCGCCTTGTTCAGAGATAGTTTTACCATAGTTCTTCCTGCTTGTTACCGGTGGTCGGGTTCGGTTCTGCACGTTCGGTAGAACCAGTTTACATGAAAACCACCCCAGCAGGGAAGGGCAGGGCCAAAAAGGTTCATAAACCTTCAACAACCACTTTGATTTTGAACTGGGTTTGTGATGGCGGAAAACGGGGCAGGGGGCCTGCGCTCCACAAAGGAGGGTTTTTGGTGAAAAACCAAGACCAGATCTTATTCCATAAGAGATTCAAGCAGGCTGATCGAGTATCATTTACGCAACACTGAAAATTGAGGTGCTGAACTTGGAGGGAGGGGACAAGTAGGAGTTGTGACCGTCATCAAAATAAAGTTACTTTAAAAAAACCTAGGTAACCTAAAGGAAATTAAAATATGAAGCTTTATGTAACAATCCCCGCCCTTGTCGCGGCAGGCCTTTTGTCTGCTTGTAACTCAAGCACTACCATTCCTACCAGCCAAGTCGACGGTGCCATCGGTTTTCTCGAGGCCTTGGATGAAGGCGACTTCGCAGAAGTAGACCCCGCGGACCTCCCCGACAACGCAACCATGAACGGCTATCTCGCCGCATCAGAAAACGGAGGTGACACCGGTTACCTTGGCGATGCAACGGCGGACTTCAACTTTGCAAACAACTCCTTGAGCGGCAGCGCAACAAACTTCAACGAGTATGAGGTTTCTGAAGATGACGACGGTTTAACAACTGAACAAGGCAGAGCTCTTGATGGCTCTCTGGCCATCAGTGGTGACATTGAAGACACCACTTTCTACTACAGTGCCAATGGCCAGCTAACTTCAGAAGTTGAAGAACTTGGAACCGTCACGGCCAATGTGTTCTTGGACGGTCAAGGAAATATCTTTTCACTTGACGATAAGTTGACCGCGACTGGCGCAGGTTCTGGTAGTGTAGATATAATTAGTAGTGAGGAGGAAGGTTACCTTGGTACGTTCGGCCTCGAAAACGTCATCGGCCTTCAGGAATAAGCCGAAAACTTAGAAAACATTTCCGCCCGGGCACTGGCTCGGGCGGATTTTTTTTGCCGGAGGTAAAGCGATGCGATGGATTGGCATATTTTTGATAACCTGCCTGATGGCAGGCACAGCACATGCGCAGTCCGCATCCCTATCTCCGGATCAGATCGAACAGATACGTCGCGCCACAGGACACCAGCTTTCGCAAAATCCTGATAACAGGGCACTGCGCTTTCAGTATGCGCAAGCGTCTTACCAGTCAGGGCGGCATGACGCTGCAAAATATCACCTTCAGCAATTGATGCGCACAAGTCCGAACGCTCGCGACCTTCAACAGCTGCAGGAGGCATATGCGACTGTTGCTGAGGACTCTCCATGGTCTTTCGGTTTGAACTTTTCGATCCTGCCATCCACAAACATCAACAAAATATCTTCAAACGAAATATTTGAAACTCCGCTTGGACCCCTTCTGATTGTTGGTGGAGGGACTGAAGAAAGTGGTGTTGGTGTGCGGTATGGCGCGCGCGTAAATTATGAAAGCCCGCTCTCATCGGGGGCAACTCTAACCTACGGCCTTGAACTCAACCGGAGCCAATATCCAGCAGACCGCCTGAACAACACGGATGGAACTGTCCGCTTGACCTGGAGCAACTACTCACTAAGTGGGCGAACCACTGTCACGCCCTATGCAGCGCGGTATGTGTATGATGTGACTGATGGGGATAGCTCAGATTCAACGCGCTATGGCCTGCGGGTTGGCTACGAGCATTTCCTGACATCTGAGAGCTCTATTGCAGGCAGCATTACTGCGGAGCGCCGAGACTATGATGAAAAGGACTATCTAGACGGCTCGTTTGTCAGCACATCATTGTCCTATCAGAACCAGATATCTGAAACATACCACTTGCGTTTGCTGACCAGCGTCAGTGCAGGCACGCCTCAACAAGATCACCTGCGCTACATCGCGGTCTCCATGTCAGGAGAGCTGTCACGGCCTGTTTATAATTGGGGCACCGTAGGTGTAAGCCTTGGCCTTGGTATGCGCCAGTACGAAAGCGATTTCCCGTTACTAGGTGAACCGCGCGAGGATGATTCAGCCAGTATTGGCATGTCGTTCCGCTCACAAAAAATCCGCATGTTTGGATCATCTCCCAAGCTTTCGTGCCAACTCCAGCAAAACTGGTCAAATGTCGCGCTCTATGAATACCGATCCACTGATTGCGCGATTACGTTCGAGCGTAACTTCTGATCAGAACCCTCCCAAAAACGACCGTTTGTTGACCCCCCTTACCGCTCGATGCCATGCCCTCGGTCGCGCAGACCATCCCGCTCGATCTCCTGCTGGCGCTCCAGCTCCTTCACCCGTTCCTGTTCACGCGCGACCTCCTGCGTGGCCTGCCGCTCCTCAGCCTCGCGATTATCACGCAACGCGGCTGCGCGATCCGCCAGCCCCTCACGATCAATGCCCTGCGCTGCTTCACGCAACCGTGCCGCCAAATCCTGCGAAGTCTGCGCAGCCTCCCGCTCCGGCGCATCGACACCCTGTTCCTTTTCACGGCCCTGCCGCGCCTCCCATGCCTCGCGCAACCGCGTGGCAAGGTCGCCCCGGTCGGGTTCTTCCTCTCGGCCGTCACGCCCCCCCGCAAGCGCCAGCTCGGATTGCCCCGGCCTCACAAACCTCGCAGGTTCCAGACGATCAAGCACCCGCTCCGCTGCACGGTCCAGCCAATCGCGAACCTGTCCGGTCAGCTCCTGCACCACTTGCCTGACCTCGGCGGCACGGTCCTTGACCTCATGCCAGACGCGGACGGCGGCAACCTCAACGCCGCGCTCCTTGAGCTGCCACGCGCCAAGGGAAAGCTGGGGCAGGGGCGGGCGGTCCAGTGACATGGCCCGCACGGTCTCATGCAACTCCGCGCCCTCGTCGCCGCGCTCCCGTGCTGCCGATGCCAGTTCAAGCGCCTCGTCGCGCTGCGCCGCGAGGGTCCGGTGATCCACGCGATCCTCGATGCCGGCGCGCTCAAGGGCCGCATTGCTGTCCCGCGCCCACGCCTCACGCCAGCCCTCAAGAACCTCGACCTTGTTCCAGTCACGGTTCTTGGTGGTGAAGCCCTCCCCGTCGATCTCACGGGTGGTCAGCAGAATGTGGGCATGATGGTTGCGTTCATCGCCCGCGCGCCCCGGCGCGTGCAGAGCGATGTCAGCCACCATGCCACGGTCCACGAACTGGTCGCGCACGAAGTCCCGCACCAGCTCCACCCGCTGCGCATGGGTCAGCGCGTCGGGCAGGGCCACGCGGACCTCACGGGCGACCTGGCTATTCTTGCGGGTCTCGGATTCCTCGACGCGGTTCCACAGCTCGGATCGGTCACGGACCCAATCCGGCGCATGGTCCGGTGCGAGAATCTCGGTGTGATCAACACCGCCCCGCGCCGCGTAATCGAAGGTAAGCCCGGTGCGGCGGTCCTCAATGCGCTCGGCCACGCGGTAGGCGGAAGCCGCCGTGGCGCTGCGGCCCTGACTGCGGGAAATCATCGTTGCGCGTAAATGATAGATCGCCATGTCAGAGCTGCACTTTGCTTAGGGCTTAAGGGGAAACGCCAGTCTCCCCTACCCACACAAACGCGCAGCGTTTGTATAAGTGGGCACTTCGTGTCTTGCTCTCTACATCTACTGTAACCTAAAAGCAACTCAAGACGATGGCAAAGGAGACCAGAATGGCGCGGACAATAGATCAGCAGATTGCAACAACGCAGGCAAAGCTGGCCCGCCTTAAAACGCGAGCTAAAGCCAGTGAGACCCGGCGTAAAATCATCGTCGGGGCCATCGTGACCAATGCTGCTTTGAAAGACCCCAAGATTGCGCGGTGGATGGCATCAACCCTGCGCAAGAACGCCACCCGTGAAGTCGATCAGAAAGAGCTGGGCGGTCTGCTGGAAGAACTGGACCAAGCGGCGGCAAAGGCGGATCCGGCATGAGCAAGGATCCGTTCCAGATACTGGCCGACGAGCTGACCCTGATCCGCAAGGACATGGATCAGCTGCAACGCACCAGCCTCAACAAGGACGAGGCCAAGAAGCTGAACCAGATCGTGACGGCAGCAGTCATGAAAATGGCAAAGGCAACCGAGGATGCGCCGGGAGAAATTCAGGGGGCCTTGGAAGCGGATCGTGACCAAATGGCCCGCAGCGCCACACAGGCCGCCACAAGGGCCGCTGAGAGCGCTATGGCTGGAATCTCCGGCATGACCTCGACAATGAACGCGCAAGGCTCTCACAGGCCGCCGGAGAGGCCCGTAGGGAGGCATGGCGCTGGTTTGGTGGGTTCTGGGTGTGGTTGGCCTCTATGCTCGCCACAGGGGCCGTTATCGGGGCGCTGGCGATGGCCTGGATTGCGGGGCGCGGCGATGCCCGCGAGTTCGGGCAGTTCCCAAGCATCTATTGTGGCACCGCAGGTGGACAGGTGGTCGAACAGGACAACGGGTCCAGCTATTGCGCCATCTGGATCAACAGGCCGGATCAGTGAAAATCAGTGCGGCCATGCGTGGGGATCAGAGGTTGAGATTTGCGTCCTGCCGCTGGTGCAGCACACGGATCACCTCGATCTGGTCGCCACTGTCGCGGAAATAACTCATATGCGATCCGACCGGGCATTTCAGATAGTCGGGGCGCACATCGACGTCCCGGCCTCTCTTGGTGCCGGATGCCAAGCTCTCGAACGTCGCAACTAAATCGCGGTGGTAACTGTCAGCCTGCGCAAGTGACCAGTTTTGAAACGTGTAGAACCAGATCTCTTCAAGGTCGATCTCGGCCAGTGGTGAAAGCGCGTAGGATTTACCCTGCATGTTTGGGGGCGTGCTTCGCGTGCATCCGGCTTAAAAATGCCTCGCTGTCGAAAGGACGCGGTGTCCCTGACTGTTCCCCAGCAATCAACGCATCCTGCAAAGCGCGGACCTTGGTTTCGTGTTCTTCGAGAAGCCTTAACCCTGCCCGCACAACATCGCTGGCAGACCCATAGCGGCCAGCTTGCACTTGCTCGCCAATGAAATCTGAAAAGTGAGTTCCAAGGGTTACGGACGTGTTTCGGGGCATATCGACAATCCTTTTTCTAAGCAGAACCAGTATGTACCAATAAGTATTACAGTGCAATCCTGTCGTTTTGGCCAAATCTTCCTAGTGTTTACAATGTTACCTACGGAGTAGTGTTACGGATTAGATAACGCATTGGTATGAATAAGCTTAAACCACCTCTGGGTTCCGAAAGGGCCAAACTTTGGTTCCGAAAGGGCCAAACTTTGGTTCCGAAAGGGCCACAGGCTCCACAGGCAAATCGGGTTCCCGATCGGCCAAACTTCAGCCATGATAGCAACATGAGTCTTTTACCCGAACGCCACCCTAACCTTGATCTTTTCGTGCTCGACATCGCAGATGCGGTGCCAAAAGATGATCTGGCATCGATGGAACACCCGTTGTTCTCGCTCGCTACAAAACCAGACATGCGGCATCTCGAATATAGGCAGGGGGACAACGTCCTCAAAATACGCCCATCCCCGTTAGGCCTTCCCACCATCTTCGACAAAGACATTCTGATATTTGTCATAAGCCAGCTCATGGCCCGAAAAAATAAGGGGCAGGAGATCGGGGACACGGTTCGGTTTTCCATGCGCGAAATGTGCATCGCCATAAACCGTCCTATCGGTGGTGATCACTATAAACGGATCGAAAACGCCATAGACCGCCTACAAGGCACGCAGTTTGTTACCAATGTCAGGACAGGCAAAGAAACTGAGCGCCGTACCTTCTCGATGATCGACGAAGGTGGCATGGTCAAAAACGAGGCTTTCACCCGCAACGATTATTGCGAGATCAAAATTTCACGGTGGCTCATGCGGGCAATTGAAGCCAATGAAGTTGTCTCTATAAGCCGCGACTATTTCCGACTACGCCGACCGCTCGAACGGCGGCTCTACGAGATCGCGCGGAAATTTTGTGGGAACAAAAGCAAGTGGCAGATTGGCCTCGCCAACCTGCAAGATAGGACGGGAAGCAACGCGCCCCTAAAGCGCTTCCGTCTCAACCTTCGAGAAATCATCAAAGCGAACGTGACACCCTTCTACAGCTTTGAACTAACATCGGACGATCTGGTGATCGTCCGACCCCGAAAAGCGCACCCCATCGTCCTGTCTCCTTCAATTAGAATACCTGATTGGGCAGATGAAAAAGGCCGCGAAATTGCGCATGCAAAGGGCTGGGACTACCATGCTCTACAAAGCAAATGGTTGGCATATGCCAATGAAGAAGCCGCCAATGGAAATGCTCCAAAAAATGCGGGCGCGGCTTTTGTCGGCTACTGTAAGAAACAGGAAAAACTTCGCTAAGCCGGGCGCCTAAATTCCCCCCTACCCCTTCAGCAACCCAAAAAACCGTCTGGGCGGCTCTGCCGTATGTTGCGGGCGTTGGTCCGTGATTGCCGCCAGTGCCTGCCTGTGATCGGCGCTCTGGCGTTCGATCTGCCCGCGCAAGTTTTCGATCTGCTCGCTCGCCTGTTCCCTTTCGCGTTCTCGTTCAAGGTTGGCATCCTCGATCTTCTCACGAAGCATCTTAACTTCGACTTCTAAAGCACTGTTCTGGTTAGTTTTTGATGGTTCTGCGCTAGGGGTCGGCTTCGGTTCTTTATGTTCGGTAGAACCAGTTCTAGGAAACACCCTAAAAAGTTCTGATGTTTCGATTTCCCAATGCCCTTTTTCATTCTTTTCTGCACTCATACGCTTTGAATTTAAGGCTTGAAGAAGTGTAGATTTAGCAACGCTCGCCTCCTTAGCCGCCTTGTTCAGAGATAGTTTTACCATAGTTCTTCCTGCTTGTTACCGGTGGTCGGGTTCGGTTCTGCACGTTCGGTAGAACCAGTTTACATGAAAACCACCCCAGCAGGGAAGGGCAGGGCCAAAAAGGTTCATAAACCTTCAACAACCACTTTGATTTTGAACTGGGTTTGTGATGGCGGAAAACGGGGCAGGGGGCCTGCGCTCCACAAAGGAGGGTTTTTGGTGAAAAACCAAGACCAGATCTTATTCCATAAGAGATTCAAGCAGGCTGATCGAGTATCATTTACGCAACACTGAAAATTGAGGTGCTGAACTTGGAGGGAGGGGACAAGTAGGAGTTGTGACCGTCATCAAAATAAAGTTACTTTAAAAAAACCTAGGTAACCTAAAGGAAATTAAAATATGAAGCTTTATGTAACAATCCCCGCCCTTGTCGCGGCAGGCCTTTTGTCTGCTTGTAACTCAAGCACTACCATTCCTACCAGCCAAGTCGACGGTGCCATCGGTTTTCTCGAGGCCTTGGATGAAGGCGACTTCGCAGAAGTAGACCCCGCGGACCTCCCCGACAACGCAACCATGAACGGCTATCTCGCCGCATCAGAAAACGGAGGTGACACCGGTTACCTTGGCGATGCAACGGCGGACTTCAACTTTGCAAACAACTCCTTGAGCGGCAGCGCAACAAACTTCAACGAGTATGAGGTTTCTGAAGATGACGACGGTTTAACAACTGAACAAGGCAGAGCTCTTGATGGCTCTCTGGCCATCAGTGGTGACATTGAAGACACCACTTTCTACTACAGTGCCAATGGCCAGCTAACTTCAGAAGTTGAAGAACTTGGAACCGTCACGGCCAATGTGTTCTTGGACGGTCAAGGAAATATCTTTTCACTTGACGATAAGTTGACCGCGACTGGCGCAGGTTCTGGTAGTGTAGATATAATTAGTAGTGAGGAGGAAGGTTACCTTGGTACGTTCGGCCTCGAAAACGTCATCGGCCTTCAGGAATAAGCCGAAAACTTAGAAAACATTTCCGCCCGGGCACTGGCTCGGGCGGATTTTTTTTGCCGGAGGTAAAGCGATGCGATGGATTGGCATATTTTTGATAACCTGCCTGATGGCAGGCACAGCACATGCGCAGTCCGCATCCCTATCTCCGGATCAGATCGAACAGATACGTCGCGCCACAGGACACCAGCTTTCGCAAAATCCTGATAACAGGGCACTGCGCTTTCAGTATGCGCAAGCGTCTTACCAGTCAGGGCGGCATGACGCTGCAAAATATCACCTTCAGCAATTGATGCGCACAAGTCCGAACGCTCGCGACCTTCAACAGCTGCAGGAGGCATATGCGACTGTTGCTGAGGACTCTCCATGGTCTTTCGGTTTGAACTTTTCGATCCTGCCATCCACAAACATCAACAAAATATCTTCAAACGAAATATTTGAAACTCCGCTTGGACCCCTTCTGATTGTTGGTGGAGGGACTGAAGAAAGTGGTGTTGGTGTGCGGTATGGCGCGCGCGTAAATTATGAAAGCCCGCTCTCATCGGGGGCAACTCTAACCTACGGCCTTGAACTCAACCGGAGCCAATATCCAGCAGACCGCCTGAACAACACGGATGGAACTGTCCGCTTGACCTGGAGCAACTACTCACTAAGTGGGCGAACCACTGTCACGCCCTATGCAGCGCGGTATGTGTATGATGTGACTGATGGGGATAGCTCAGATTCAACGCGCTATGGCCTGCGGGTTGGCTACGAGCATTTCCTGACATCTGAGAGCTCTATTGCAGGCAGCATTACTGCGGAGCGCCGAGACTATGATGAAAAGGACTATCTAGACGGCTCGTTTGTCAGCACATCATTGTCCTATCAGAACCAGATATCTGAAACATACCACTTGCGTTTGCTGACCAGCGTCAGTGCAGGCACGCCTCAACAAGATCACCTGCGCTACATCGCGGTCTCCATGTCAGGAGAGCTGTCACGGCCTGTTTATAATTGGGGCACCGTAGGTGTAAGCCTTGGCCTTGGTATGCGCCAGTACGAAAGCGATTTCCCGTTACTAGGTGAACCGCGCGAGGATGATTCAGCCAGTATTGGCATGTCGTTCCGCTCACAAAAAATCCGCATGTTTGGATCATCTCCCAAGCTTTCGTGCCAACTCCAGCAAAACTGGTCAAATGTCGCGCTCTATGAATACCGATCCACTGATTGCGCGATTACGTTCGAGCGTAACTTCTGATCAGAACCCTCCCAAAAACGACCGTTTGTTGAAGCTATCCTTATCGGTCGATCCCATGCCCTCGGTCGCGATGCGCTTCCCGCTCAATCTCTTGCTGGCGCTCTAGCTCTTTC
>Ga0307975_1001513_pt1 | contig 11681 bp, 15 predicted proteins | sample OrgLakmetagen917_FD_201825 | JGI IMG/M metagenome (GOLD analysis project Ga0307975, IMG submission 201825) | Saline water microbial communities from Organic Lake, Antarctica - #917 | ecosystem: Environmental > Aquatic > Non-marine Saline and Alkaline > Saline | place: Antarctica: Organic Lake... | reverse complement strand
TTGTGAGCTTGCAAATTTGCAGAGGGGGTTACTGAGGCCCAAAATGGGCAAGTTTTTATATGCTCTTTGGCTTATAAGCCCCCAAATTTGCAAGCTCCAAATTTTACATAATATGAATCTGTCCATAGATGTAAATTTTGGAGCTTGCCAATCTGGGGGCGTGTGCTTAATTTGCTATGGCGTGCAGGCCGTTTGTTTACCACATATTCCTCATACCAAATCACCCACTGCACCAATCTGGAATATTTTTAATGGGGAAAAACGTCATTGCAACAAAAATGAACGAAAACGGCTGAGTGGTTTGTGTTTTTATGAGGATTTGAGCCATTTTCCCGTGGAAGTCACCACATTAGGACTTACATGCACCATGTGTATGCTGAATCCAGTCTATCTCAGCACGCAAAGTGATCCACATAAAACTGGGCACAGGCTCGGCTAGCTCTCGATGCCAGCTACAATTTGGTACTAAAATGGTGTTGATCGGATGAAGTAGCTGTGAGTGTCTGCCTTCTAAATGCAAAAATGCGCATTTTCAGGCATTTTCTCTGTTAGCCCCTCTGGCAAATTTGTGCATTTTAACAAACTTAAAAGGCCGGTTATGAAGTACTTGGAACTTCGTCAAAACTTACGCCATTTCTCTCAGTCTGGATTGCAGTCCAATTTGCAAATAAGAGCCTGAGATGGATGTCGAACATTGTGGTATTTTATCTAATATATTAGATGGGCCGACGGAGGCAAAAGTCCAGAAACGGATGCAAATTAATATAATTCCTGTTTCAGCTGAATTGATGACCCCGCTGGCCTGGGTGAATGTGTAGCTTAAAAACGTGTCAAAGATGTACATGAATAAAGTATCACGCCCAAGTTAAAGCCATTTTACCCCCAAGACGCCACCGCTTCTTTGCCTTTAAGTCACAAACAACACTGGAAACCAGGTTTGGAGAGGGTTTCCAACCCAAAAGAGCACCTCTTTGCTGATTCTCTGATGAGAAAATTGGCTAAACCTTGAGACTTCCCAACCCCTTGGTCTCGAATACATTTCTTTGCAATGATCTGTTTTTGTAGTAAGGATTTCTAAATGTGATCATTTGCTGAATTTTGTGCACCGGCAGGTCAGTTACAGCAAGCATGTGCTTGAACACATAGCTCCGCTGGGAATCTTTTTATTCTGCTGAATGTCTGCCGAATTTCTCCTGGAAAATTTGATTACTTTTCTGCACAATTATAGCATGTTCCCGTAAAGGGGAACAAGGCATCAGCGCAGCAAAGCAAACTTACCTTCTCAAGTGTGCATGAGCATCATCATATGCGCAAGCCGTGCAAACTGTACATTGTGAGTTGTGCGCAAGCTGTTGTGCGCAGTGTGTTTTGAAAGAGAGGCTTGCTGCTGCAGTTCTCTTTTGGTGTGCTGCAATGGGAAATTGGTCTGAACTCTCAAGCTACATTTATTGAATTGACCATCAATTCTGGCAGTGTCTCGAAACATATTTACCCCTTGTAGTAAATATCCGCACCAAAAGGGATTGGCTTTTTGATAGGAACCCTAGGGATTAGGGTTTACAGGTAAGGTTTACGCTGCAGCTGATTAGACGTGTGCCCACAACTGGCAATTTTTGAACTCAGCTGCGGATTTATGTCACCAGGTCGAGCTTGGAAGTTACCAGTCATGGGTTTACCCTAGAAACATTGAAAATCATGACCATTTTAGGCCTCCATCAGCTCCCTCTTATGATGTATTAATATATTATCAATGTTCAAGGCATTCCATATTACCTGGTAGTGTGAGGCAGTTAAAGCCAGCAAAAGTGTACCGTAGAGACATGTACTCACTCCGCACCCATTAATAAAAGAATAATTTTTACCCTGTCCGCACCAATCTGCTCCCCTCTAAATATGTATTTTGGTGCTTGCCGCACCAATCCGCAGGGGCAAAACGCTCTCAAAACTGCATCAAGTGACTAAAAAGGCACCAATCAAAAGACTTGGAGGTGCATTCCATAACACAATAACATTATAACATTGTCCAAGAGCACTGAAAAACCATTTGAGACTGGTCCTGCTCTACTCAGCTGCATTGTGACATTGTGACAGCTGACACATGTGTCAGCTGGCAACTGGTTTTGCCTTCAAGCCTCTTCTAACTCACGCCCTCATCATCATCTTCCCCGTCCCTGGCCTTCTCGCTCTCCTCACTGCCCCCCTCCTCACTTTCCTCCTCCTTGCTCATCCTCTCGCTGTTGCTGCTCAAGCTGCTCGGCGGTTGGGAGGGCCTTGCAGAAGCTGGCCATCCTTGTCTGGACTTGCCCACAGGGGCTCTTTCCCACTCAACCCAAACAATAAAAGTAAATACTTGAACCCAATCCGCAGTAATCCGCACCCCCTCAAATGTTTATTTATTTCAGGGGGGTTGAGTTGGCCGCACCCCTCGAGCAAAATCTTTGCGGCTGGTTTGTTGCCACGGTATTAGTCATTTGAACAGTTTGACGAAGTTCAAACTCTCACGCATTTCTCAAACCTTAGCTGCCAAAACAAACGAGCTGGACAACCCTATGCTTTTAGCATGCACCTATCCACTGGCGTGCTTTGCGCTCTTGTTCACACTTGCGTGCACATGACCAGCCAAACACGCGTGCAGATGCAATCGGTAGGGGTGCATTGTACAAACATTTCCCCCCACCTTCAGGCTCTTGGGACATTGTTGCAGCAGGCACAACATAGCTTACTTGCCTACCTCTCCTGCAGGTTCCTGGTACATCGTCGCAGTGGACATGTGGTCTCAGAGAAAGCAATGAAGGAAGTCCCTGCAGTGGTGGAGGAGCTGATTGGGAGTGCATGGAGTTTAGAGGACTGGATCCTGGTGAGTCGCAGGCGGACGAGGGTTGCGCGCAAGTGGGTGTAGGTGTTTGATGTTGTAACACAAGTGTGGGGAGAGGGTCAGGCTTGAGCTGTGTAGGCTTACGGATCGCAGTGGTGTTTGGAAGGGGGACAAAGTTGGTGAACAGATGGAGTGTGAATATTGGTGTTTAAACTAGCTTGGCAGCTGCAATATAAATCAGCTCTGCTTTTAAGTTATACAGTTGCCCAACAATTTTACAGTTTTAGTTATTTGTGAGCCCCCCCTCCGATTCTAGCCTTCTACACGTATCCTCTGGCAATATTGCATTGGCACGCAACGCACACAAGCACACACAGATGAGGATATATATACACACACAAGCACACAAGCAAACAAGCACACACGCAATTCCACACACCTGCAAGCACACTCGCAACGCCACACACCCGCAGGCACACACGCAATTTCACAAACCTGCAAGCGCGCGCGCACACACACACACACACACACACACACACACACACACACACATACACACACACAATAACACACACCTGCAAGCTCACGATGTGACGTACTCATTGTTCCAGGTAAACCCCTGCGGTGAGCAGCTGGATGAGGCACGTGTCAAGCTTGCTGCAAAGCTGGCAGCAGAGCGTTTGGAGAAGGACAAAAAGGCACGCAAGAAGGCTGCCAAGGGTGCAGCCATCGCGGAGGGAGAGGCAGCCAATGGCAGTGTGCAGCAGCAGCCCCTGAGCCTGACGAATGGGGCAGGGCCTAGCAGTAGCAGTGGGGTTGATGCTTCGTCATCGCCAGCAGTAGCAGCAGCAGTAGGGAAAGAGCTGGAGGTGAGCAGAAAGAGGCCTTCTCCTCCTCTGCACAGAGGTGCCCCTCCCGCCGCTGCAGCAGCAGCAGCAGACTCTGCTTCTAGTGCTACGCAAGGGCAGCAGCAGCAACAGCCGCAGCCGCACCCACAACACTCGCGAGGCGATGACGACACAAGCAATTGGCACCGGCAGCACCACCAGCCTGGGTCAATGGCTCCCCCCCCTGCTAAGAAGGCCAAAAAGCCTGTCGGCATGCCAGCCCATGCCACCCCCACCCTGTACGCTAGTCTGTTCACCTCCAGCCAGCAGGAAGGGAAGGAGACATATTGTTGTCGGAGTGTCAGTGCGCGAGGCGTGCACATGACCTGAGCTGCGTCGTCTGTTTTGTTGTTGGAGGTGCATGTGCCATTTTCTAGTGCCGCTGGTTGTGAGGGCTACCTATGTTCAAGATGTGAATAGTGTTTGGTCTCAGTCATGATGTACGTGTATTAATTGCTTCTTTCTAGAAGACAGTGTTTGGTCTCCAAAGCATCTTTGGCAGCTCTAAAGGGAATATGGTTTACAAAAAGAAAACGAAAACACTATGCAGGCAGTGAAAGCCACTCCCCACATTAATTAAGGAAAAGGAGTCACTTTGGTACCGAGTACCGTAAAGCTCCTCCACAGCATAAAGGAAAGAAATTAATGAATGGGGATCAAGAGGGTTGCAGGCTTGGCCTGAAACCGGCTTCTGATGAGAGTTGATAATAGTATGTACTGGAAAGGGCACGTCTAGTATGAACAAGTTTAGCAGCAAAGTTCACAGAGTGCACATGGCGCTTGAAGGCAAGTTTCTTTACTCTTTGAGAATCAATACCCAGTTCCTTGAAAGGTAAGGTAAGGTTACATCGCTATATATGCCTCTGGTGGGCATCTGAGCGGAAGCTAGGAAAAAAGTCTGTAACCAAACCAAAAAAACGCTAGAAAAATCAAGGGAACAGGGCTAGGCACTTAGCTACAAAAGAGGCAACACCAAAAATATCAGGTTGGTTCATAAAGTTCCTCAAACGAGCTGGGCCATCCTCAAACTGAGGTGGGAAGATAAGCTGTTGCTGTGTGCGAAGTCTGACCAGATGTTCATACGGACAGTCCAACAAAATGTGTTCCTCATCCTGAATAGTGTGCCAGTAACATCTGTCACAGATCCTGAGCTCATAAGGCCTTCTATTCCTGTCATGACGCACTCTTTGGACCAGAAAGTTGTGGCCAGAAAGGCGAAGGCAAGAAAGTGCGCGGCTGAGGTTACTGGGAATGTCCAAGCGAAGGTAGAGAGGCAACACAGGCTTTTGATTTCTTTTTCTGTCATCCCACCATCCAGAAGTATTCCCCAAAGGTACACCAAAATGTGTGTGATATGTCCTCATGATTCTGCTGGAATGGTGAGCTTATGTGGTGTCAAAATGTCAAGATCTCTCCAGCCCCCAATGATACGTTCACGTAGAGTGAGTTCAAACTGTGCTAGATTAATAGTCTGACGAGATCGTATGGCATCTAAAAGCTGTTGAGATGTAGGTAAATCTTGGAGCGCATGTAGAATTTGGTAAGTCCATGTATCACTTCTGTTTGAATAAGTAAATCAGCGGCTAGCCCGCACAATTTTCTCAAGAAGAGGGTTGTTTGTAGAGAGTAAAATGTTCCAGATTCTTATGGTGCATTTGAACCAGTAGAAAAAGATGGGCATCTGGCCTGTTTCGCGGAGCACGCAGTGAGTATCAGTACCTTTCTTGACACCCAGAAGTTTTTTCAGGAAGCCGAGATGAAGGACGTGTGCACGGGTGGTTACTGAGGAATCATATGTCAGTGAAAAAGTGGCCCATACTTGACACCCGTACAGGCCAGCTGTCAAAGCGAAGACCTGGAAAAGCCACAACATGGCATGTTTTCTGTGTGTGATACCCTTGCTAGAACCAGGTCCGAAATCTAACTATGGCGAACCTCAAGTTGTCTGCCATCTTCTCAGCTGCTGTGTGCATACTTCCATCACGAGTGAGAGTGAAACCAAGCAAGGTATTTGAAATGAGTGACCAGTTCTAGAGGTGTGCCATCGTACATGAAAGTGGGAATCGCAGAAGTATCCTTGCTGATGAAGACCATGACTTTTGTTTTGTCAGTGTTGAGCTTGAGCCCCTTGAAACGTGTGTAGTTGTGGAATTTGTTTAGCTGGACCTGTAGACATTCAGCTGTGTTTGAAGTGAGAGCAATGTCATCAGCATAATCACAATGAGGGACCTGAACTGTTCCTTGAAAGGCTTCAGAGTGTGAGTGTTGCAGATGGTGCCACCCACACCCAAAAGGATGATGTGGAGAGTAACGGAGGCTCCTTGGAAAATGTTGCAGAGGTCTATGTGCTATTCCTTTGCAACCTTTGGCTGGTTCTGAGGTCTGGTGTCCTCACAATACTTAATCTCGACGAGGTGGATGCCATGCCGGGTTTTGCTGAGGTCTTTAGGTCGGTTTTGTCTGGGGTTGGTGGCTCTACTGGTGGCTGGCGGTGCTGCTGGGGTGCTCCCAGTCTTCCTCAATTGCCCCCCCCCTGCCACTTTGAAGAACCCACCCCCCTACATTAATTTGTTGTATATGTGTTTTTGCAGCGATGGGAGTAACCAGCACAAAATCTGGGCGGCTGGAGGTAAATCTGTCTTTACTTGAGAAGCGGGGTGGGAAGAGCCAGTTGGGAACTATTCTACTTTCAACTGTTTCAGAAATCTGGAGATTTTGCATGGTCATTGCTGCCTTGTCACGCCCAATTGTTGGCAGTGACGATTCGTGTGATTTTGTTAGTTGGCTTTTCAGTTGAGGTTGTTTTGCCTAATAGTCTCGTTCAATAAGCTGGAGAAGCCAGTTATATCTATGGAGACAATACATTATCCTAAGGAGCCTGTTTTTCTTATAGCCTTAAAGATCATGCAGCATGCTACGTTGTGTCTTTCGGTGATCATGTTCCTTATTTGCGTTTGTTAGTACCCAGAAAGGATGTGCAGGGCACTGTCTACTTATGGGCAGAGGGGGCAAGTTTGACTTGTTGAGAATTTTGAACAATACCGCATTTTTTTGATTATATGGAGTACCTGTTCTGTATTTCATAATGATACATTTGGTCCTAAAGGGGACATTAGATGATGTTAGGTAAGCATTGCTAGTGTCTCCATTGGCAGTGCCCTCCTTTATGTGGTTCTGGTAGTACACATGGTAGTTCGCTTCAGTTTTGGCATTTCAAGGTTTATGGAGAAAATGCATATGTGTTTGAAGGGCGTCACAGTGGTTTGGTAGGTACCAGAGCTTTGAGGGAGGAGAATGGGCCATGTTTGTTGTATGGGTATGGGTATGATTATGGGTTTGTGTTTGGTTTTCTATGTCTTCTTTTGCAAGCCAGTGGGTCCACTATATTGTAGTAGGGATTTCCCTCAGGGCCTCCTGTTTTGATGGAGGTGTCAGCGATGTTGGAGTAGGTGGTGGCTGACTTTTTAGCAAGGGCGTCGGCATGTTTATTACCGAAAATACCGGCATGGGACTTTATTTTGAAGAAGTGGATGGGCGATGGTGATTGGCGGATTGCTTTAGCAATGGATTGAAGGACATCTCCTTGGTTGTGGTGGCGATGGAGATTCGGGTGTGAGAGCTGCTTTTTTATTTGGTGCAGTGATGTATGGCAGTCTGTGGCTATATGTGCGTAACCGTGTATGACTGCAGCTGCTATAGCTGCTAGCTATGCAAGTGAGATGGTGTTGGTTATACCCATGCCTTTTGGGTTTATATAGTGGGAAACATGTGAGGGTGGTATACACCTGATCCGGTGTCTTGCCCTACTTCATTCTTTTAAAGGCTGCCATCAGTGTAGGTCCAATCCCGCCAATCTTTTACTTTACGGATTAGATATTGGCTGGAGCTGTTTTGGGGTGCTTCGTCGATATTACAATTATGAGGCTGGTCAGTGCTAATCTGGGCACTTGTTTTATCTGAGCCTTCTGAGGCTTGAGGGTGGTCATTGGGTAGCTTATCTATTTTGTTGAGACCTGAGTGCTTTCTGGAACCTAAGGCTGTTTGGTAGGGATGGTTATGTATGTTTTGAATTCCCATTTTGCCTCAGGGATTTCTTTGGCAAGTTCTTTCAGCCAGTCTTTGTTGTGAGCATTGAGGCAGACCCTGCCCTTGGTGTTCTATATGGCAATGACCTGCAATTCCCAGGAGTGTTTGGAAAGTGGTGTTTGTATGTTGTTCCAGAAAGGCACTGGAGTTGGTTTGATGGGATGATGCCCAGGAATTTACACATGTGTGGGTATTTGCAGCAGAGTGATGCATAGGGTTCTATTCCGGCTCGTATCCACCGAACTGCTGGAGGGGGATTTTTACACTTGTGCCCAATACCAAGCATAAAAAGGATGGTTAGCACAGCGCAAGCTGTGCTAAGAGAGTACTAGCTAACGTTCGGTTGTACTCGCCTCCAAGAACTAGAGTACTTCTGCGAGTACTCAGCAGATTTGTGGTCATATCTTTATAATTCCATGAAGGGAGGAGCATGAATGTGGCTGTTTCCTCTGTGCTGACAGCAGCAGAGTAGACGGCGTGTCTTGTTGCTAAGAGCATGGTGTTTTCATGGTAAATGGGATGGCAGATGGAGAACCCAGAAAAACGGGAGGAGAAGGCATTGGTGTTTGCCCCAAACACTTTGTCCCTTGGGTGCTCACTTCAGTAATGGGGGAATTTGGGGTCATAGTTAAGGGGGGATGCCGTTTTTTCTTTAGTGACCGGGGCCCATTTTTGAAAGGCGGCGGTGATGTGGGAGGGGAGTATTCGTGCAAAAGAGTCTTTGATTTTTTTGTTCATATGTTAGAGGCAGAGATGTCTTTACGTGCGATGAGGCCTACAAGTTCTGATGCAAAGCTAATGGGAGGAGGTCGGACGTGATCGTGCAGACCACTGCGTGTTGCCCTGTCAAATGCCTTTCGTAGTATGTTAAGGCGCTCGGGAGTAAGCATACCTTTACACCTTCCGTCGACATTGTAAGTACAGGCTACTGTGTCAGTGTACACTTCAGGAAGCATAGTGTCATCTGGGGAGTATAGGGTACTCTTTTCTTGATACTCCATGAGATCAATGGTTGTGGTTCAGTACTCACAATGCCCTGTTGCCGTAATGTCAGCCTGTGGGTTGGTGGGTTAGATGTCAAAGCTAACTTTGTTCCGAAGATCAACATTGTAGGGTTGGTACGCATTGTCCTCTTGGATGGCAGAGAACCCTTGTTTTTGAAGATTATTTAGGTGTTCATCTGGTGCAGGCTGAGATAAGTTTGGTGCGGCGATATGCTCTTCAGACTTATTGAGGCTCTGCTTGAAGCTTTCACACGTGTTTTGTAGTTCTTCTGGCTCCCAGGTTGGGTTCCATGAGACTTCCACAATCTCTCTTTTCTGAGAGTAGAGGATACGGCTTTCCTTTTCATTTTGGTTCAGATTGATACAGGCAGGTCAGGCCCATGAATCATTGGCGTCAATAGCTTCCCTTTCAGTGGCGTTGCAGCAGCTTGTTTTAAGCAAGCATTGCCAGTGGTAGGTACGGTTGCAGGACGTCACAGATGTACATGTCTTTAAAAGGTGGAGAGAGGTCTGGAGATTCAAGTCCTAGATGGTAGGAGCAAATTTCACAGATTGCGCACTTAATTTGGCTCCGGGCAATAGTCTTACTGGATTTGGGCACTAGTCCAACTGAATTAAAAAGGGGTAGGGCCCATGTTTCAATATTCACGGGGGCTTAGTAAGTGTGGTATTGTTTCTGTTTTAGGGGTGTATCATCTGTCTCTTTTCTTGGGGGTGAAGAACCTCTAATTATCTATGTGTAGGATGTCCATATCATCATAGTAGAGTGTGCTGATGGCCTCTGTGGGTTTCATTGAAAAGGCCTTATCCTTCTTGTACGTCCAGAGTTCTTGTTGAAATGCGTGGTGCGCAAGGGGGTCAGGTTTAGGCTAGGGAGGTTATGGGGTATATCGAGGATCTCACATATTCTTTTACTTTGGGGTCTGCACTGTGATGATGGTGCTGGGTGGTCTGCAACATCAAAGGTTTGGTTGTTGTGTACCTGGTAAGTTACTGGGTTGATGATATTGATATGCTGGGTGGGAGGACTGATAATTTGTGCGAATGCTTGTGTTGCACGGTGGTTGTGGCTAGTGATTTGTGAGCGTGTGGTGCGTTTGTTTGTCTGACTGTGTGTAGGTTGTTCAGTAGGCTGAATTACTAATTGTGAGTTTAATGCAACAGTGTCTATGATTTGAGTCAGGGGCGTATGTTGCTGACTTTCTGTTTTGGCTGCGTGTCCTCTTTCTGGTACCGGGGAGGGCATCTTGTGTATACCGTGCACGCTTTGCTGGTTTTTCTTCGGAGAGAGTGGCCAGTTGGTTAGTGGGTGTTGGGTCGGAGAGGCAAGTAATAGCTGTAGTTTGTGGCAGTGGTATTGGCGATGTGCTTATAGAGATTTGGTTGCTTTTTGTTTGGTTGGATACCCTTTGTGAGTGGCGTTGTGAGCGCGGGGTTTCTGTTTGTGGTGAAGGTGGAGGTCCTTCCACCGTTGTGGTGAGGGAGTGTTGTGTTTGCAATATTAGGGAAGCTCAGTGTGGGATATGTTGCCATGTGCTGTGCTTTCCTGGGTCGAGCATTGGATCGTGAAACATTGGGGAGTAATTTCGTCTAAAACTGAAGGTGCAGGTACGTTGAGTGCAACATGGCCTTGAGTTTCTGTTTGAGGTTCGGTTGTGATTGTAGAGGAAAGGGATGTTTGCTGCTAAGTTGGGTGTGTCAAAAACAGAGGAATGGTTGGAGTGTCCATTACTTGTTGATGGATCTGTGTGTGTAGGTGGTGGGCCTCTGATTAAGTTGTTTGTAATGGGATGCCTGGTTTGTATTGCTGAGCGTGGCTGTGGTGGTGGTGTTGTGTAGATGGGCAAAGTTTGTTGGGTTTGGGTGTTTTCGTGAGCCGATGCGTTAATGTGTGTGTCTAGGAGACCTGTGAAGGAGGAGTTGTTTATTTTGCGGTAATTAAGAAGGTTAGACTGTTTTGGATTTCTTTCTTGGAGTATTTGTGCAATTGATGTTGGGCTTAGCTCTTGTGTTCCATGCAGGTTAGCAATGACAGCAAGCCTATTTAGGGCTATGATGTGCTTTTTGGAAACTTGTGTATTTGATTTTGAGTTGTTTCCCAGAGACAATGTATTCCTCGTTGGCTGATATGAGGTCGTGGAAGCCGGTTATGCCTAGGTCCATATGCGGTTTGGTAATGCAATTGATGAGGGTGGTTAATGTGTGTGGGGGGGGGCTTGCGGGCGGAGGTGACTTCAGAGATGAGCTTGAGATCTTCTAAAAACATGCTGTTTCCATTCAAGGCTAAGTGGAGCTTGCTGGCATGGATGCAAGCGAGTTGACGTGCTCGCATATGCAGGTTGAGTTGCCGTTTTTTAGGTAGCGACGTTCCTTCTCTTGTGGAGAGGAATGTAGTGGCAAGGGCCTTGAGTTGGGCGATCTGGTGGGTCAGGAGATGCATGGTCATCGCTTGGTTCAGAAGGATCTTCTAGGCTTGTTACGAGTGCTACTGCTGAGCGCCTGTGGTATTCCACGTAGATGGAGGGGGCACCCAATCCAAAACTATGGACATCTTCACAGATCATGGCAATCAGTGTGCTTCGCCATAAGTTGTGTTTGCTTTTGATCGCCCCTCCAATCATTGCATCCCACTTATCCAGGTCTGTGTAGGAGCATGGTGTGACCGCAAAAGCATGGTCCAGACTAGGGATGATTGTTGTGCGTACTATGTTTAGTGTTTGCTGTGGTGAGGCATAAGAGCCTTCAAGGGCGTCAAGCTTTTGCTTAGGCTTTCGTCCATGCGCCTGTGCTGGTGCTTCCAATTGAGATCCATCGTCAGTGTGACTCCTAGATAGAGGAAGGGGGAGCTGGGTGTGATGTATTTTGTTTCCTGGTTTTGAACCAGTATGT
>Ga0307975_1001505_pt1 | contig 11715 bp, 11 predicted proteins | sample OrgLakmetagen917_FD_201825 | JGI IMG/M metagenome (GOLD analysis project Ga0307975, IMG submission 201825) | Saline water microbial communities from Organic Lake, Antarctica - #917 | ecosystem: Environmental > Aquatic > Non-marine Saline and Alkaline > Saline | place: Antarctica: Organic Lake... | reverse complement strand
GCATGCTGCGCACCGGGATCATTTCCGAAGTGAAACGGATCCTGCGAAACCGTCATGACGTTTTGAACCAGACGGATTTCGCCGACCGATGCGACGCGTTTGCGCCGCTTGTCAGTGACCTGCGCTCGAAATCCTACTTCGTTGAAAGCGCCGAGGAATATGTCGCGGTCCCGGACCTTATCGAAGACCCGGAGCTGCTGAACGATGCTCGACGCTTCATGCGGCGTAAGGGTCGTGAATGCCTCGCCGAGGCCGACCGGCTCGATGTGCTTTACATTGCCGTGACTGGTGATGCGAGTGCCGCTGATATGAACGGCGAGGTGCTGTCATGACCGGCGCGCTTCCCATTATCACCGCCGACCAGCGCATGGCTGAGCCGCGCGGTATCAAAGGCGTCATCTTCGGGCCCTCGGGCATCGGCAAAACCAGTCTGCTTTGGACGCTGTTGAACTCGACCACGCTGTTTTTTGACCTCGAGGCCGGAGATCTCGCGATCGAGGGGCTGGCCATCGACGCCATCCGCCCGCGGACCTGGACGGAATGCCGGGATTTTGCGGTGTTCATCGGCGGACCCAACCCGGCACTGCGCGCGGACCAGCCCTACAGTCAGCCGCACTTTGAGGCGGTCTGCGCCAAATACGGCGACCCGGCGATGCTGGCCAAATACGACACGGTGTTCATCGACTCGATAACCGTGGCAGGGCGGCTCTGCTTTGGCTGGTGCAAGGGTCAGCCCGAGGCGCTGTCCGAGAAGACCGGCAAGCCGGATGTGCGCGGTGCCTACGGCCTGCACGGGCGCGAGATGATCGCGTGGCTCACGCATCTTCAGCACACTCGCGGCAAAAACATCTGGTTTGTCGGCATCCTCGATCAGAAGCTTGATGACTTCAATCGCAAGGTGTTCTCGCCGCAGATCGACGGCTCCAAGACCGGGTTGGAGCTGCCCGGGATCGTCGATCAGGTCATCACCATGACCGATATTGCAGGCGAGGATGGAGCGCCTCAGCGCGGGTTTGTCTGTCACACGCTCAATCCTTGGGGTTTCCCGGCCAAGGATCGGTCCGGGCGTCTCGACATGGTCGAACCGCCGCATCTTGGAAGGCTGATGGACAAGGTCCGGGGCCCGCTCATCCCCGCAGACCGTCGCCTGACCTTTGAGGCCCCGCAGCTGCCGACACCGCCAGCGGCGCAGGCCACCACCCCCTCCAACGACACCCCCAACTGAAAGGACTTCACCCATGTCTCTCTGGAACGATTTCAACGACGCCCAATCAAACAGCACTGTCATCCCCAAGGGCACGCTGGCCAAGGTGCGCCTGACGCTGCGCCCCGGCGGGTTTGACGACCCCAGCCAGGGCTGGACCGGCGGTTATGCCAAACGGGGCAGCACAGGATCTGTCTATCTTGATGCCGAATACACGGTGCTCGAAGGGCCCTATGCCAAGCGCAAGATCTGGTCCCTGATCGGGCTCTACAGCCCCAACGGTGCGAACTGGGCCAATATGGGCCGCAGCCTTGTGCGGGGCATCCTCAATTCGTCGCGTGGCATCTCGGACAAGGACAACTCTCCCGAGGCGCAGGCCCGGCGCCGCATCAACGGGTTTGCTGACCTTGATGGTCTGGAATTTATCGTCCGGATCGACGTGGGACAGGACACCAACGGCGAGGACAAGAACGAGATCAAGAGCGCGGTTATGCCCGATCATCGCGATTACCCGCAGGTGATGGGCCATGTCGCGGCACCTGGCATGGCACCTCAGATGCAGCCCCCCGCATCCGGGGCACAGTATCAGGCACCGGCCACATCTGCGCCTGCGCAGGGTTATCCCGCCCCGCAGTCGCAGCCACAATCGCAGCAGACGCCCGCGCAGCAATCGCCCGCCGCACCAGGCTTCTCGGGCCGTCCGAGCTGGGCTGAGTGAGGGGCCAGAGCCATGCGATTACGTCCTCGCCAGAAACTCTTCGTCGAGCGCAGCCTGTCTGCGCTCGACACCCGCGACAACACGCTGAGCGTGGCCAGCACTGGATTTGGTAAAACTCTGGCTTTGTCTGCCGTTGTCGGGCAACGGATCGGTAATAGCACCGCCAAGGTCTGCGTGCTGGCGCATCGTGATGAGTTGACCGCGCAGAACCGCGAGAAGTTCGGCCGGGTCAATCCCGCCATCACCACCTCGGTGGTGGATGCCACCAGCAAATCCTGGGGCGGCCAAGTCACCTTTGCCATGGTGCCGACGCTCACGCGCGAGCGCAATCTGGCCGCAATGCCGAAGCTCGACCTGCTGGTGATTGATGAGGCCCATCACGCCGTGGCCGACAGTTATCGCCGCATCATCGACCATGTGCGCGACGCCAACCCCGACGCCCGGATATTCGGCGTCACGGCCACGCCAAACCGCGGCGACAAGAAGGGGCTGCGCGCGGTCTTTGACAACGTCGCTGATCAGGTCCGTCTGGGCGAGTTGATCGCATCGGGTCACCTCGTGCCGCCGCGCACCTTTGTCATTGATGTGGGTGTGCAGGACAAGCTCAGGGCGGTGCGCAAGACCGTGTCGGACTTTGACATGTCTGAGGTGGCCGAAATCATGGACCATGCGCCGATCACCGAGGAGGTGATCCGCCATTGGCAGGAAAAGGCCGCTGATCGGCCCACGGTGGTGTTCTGCTCGACCGTGGCCCATGCCGCCCATGTCGCCGAGGCCTTCAATGCCGCGGGAATTCCGACCGGTCTGATCCATGGCGATCTGCCCAGCGAGGAACGCCGCAACATCCTGGCTGCCTTCGCCAAGGGCGAAATCCGTGTCATCACCAACGTGGCCGTACTCACTGAGGGTTTTGATCACCCGCCCATCTCCTGCGTCGTGCTGCTGCGGCCCAGTTCCTACAAATCAACAATGATCCAGATGGTCGGGCGCGGGTTGCGCACGGTGGATCCCGCCGAGCACCCGGGTGTGGTGAAAACTGACTGCGTGGTGCTGGATTTTGGCACGTCCAGCCTGACCCATGGGACGCTGGAGCAGGATGTTGACCTTGAGGGCAAGACCACCAATGGTGAGGCGCCCTTGAAAACCTGCCCGGCGTGCGAAGCCGATATTCCGCTGGCCTCGCGCGAATGCCCGATTTGCGGCGAGCTCTTGGTCGAGGATGAGGGTGAAACCCGTGATGGAGGCCTTGGCGGAGCGCTCTCCGGCTTCGTGATGACGGAAATCGATCTGCTGAAACGCTCCAGTTTTGAGTGGGTTGACCTCTTCGACACCGAGGATGCGCTTCTGGCGACGGGCTTTTCGGCCTGGGGCGGGATCTTCTGGCTCGAGGGCCTCTGGTACAGTATTGGCGGCGCACGCGGTGTGCAGCCACAGCTGCTGGGGATCGGCGAGCGCAGCGTCTGTCTCGCGCAGGCCGATGACTGGCTGAACGATCACGAGACTGACGAAAGCGCCTTCAAGACGCGCGCCTGGCTGAACCAGCCCGCCACGGAAAAGCAGCTGCAATATCTGACGCCTGCCGCGCGCAGCGATTTTGGCCTGACCCGCTACAAGGCCTCGGCGCTGATGACCTTCGGGTTCAACAAGCGCGCCATTCGCGGGTTGATCACCAGCGCGGCCCCAACCGCGCGGGAGGCCGCATGAGCCATGTCGCGCAAATCGCATCCCCGTCCACAGAGGCTGCGGATCGCCCGGGCTTTGATCGCCTGTGGCATCCGCGCGGCACGCTCTGCGCCGTCTGCACATCCCGCACCCGCGGCTTTGGTTGGTTCGATCCGAATAGGCCGCGCGGCAAACGCACATACCGCTGGTTCTGCTCAATGCAGTGCCAGGCAGCCTTCACACAAAAAGCCAGGAAAGGAATGAACATGGCAGAGATAACCGAAGAAGAAGCAATGGCGATGCCTGCCGTCATGCGCGCGCTCGCCCCCGAGATGGAGCGCATCGGCTGGGACCGGCCGTTGGGTCAGCTCACCCAGCACGACATGCATCAGCTGATCGTGATCATCATCGCTGCATTCCGCGCTGAAATGGCTCTGATCGCCAAGGATACGGAGATCCCATTCTGATGATAGACTATAATCACAGGCCCAGCTTTGCCGACAAGGTGAACGCCGCAGTCGACGCAAACCTGACCGCTGACAATGCTGCTCGCATCCCACGCGATTATCTCGGCGGCTCGCGCCTCGGCCACGCTTGCGAGCGTGCCCTGCAATTCGAGTTCACGCACGCGCCCAAGGACGAGGGGCAGGACTTCTCCGGCCAGCTGCTGCGCATCTTCGCCATTGGGCACGATCTGGAAGATCTCGCCATCCGCTGGCTGCGCGGCGCGGGGTTCGAGCTCTACACGCAAAAGGGCAACCACCCAGATGGCGGCCAGTTCGGGTTCTCGGTCGCAGGCGGGCGCATCCGCGGTCATGTCGATGGCATCTTTGCCGCTGGACCAGAAGGCTTCGGGCTCGCCGTCCCGGCACTCTGGGAATGCAAGACCATGAACGCCAAGAACTGGCGCGCCTGCGTCAAGGACGGGGTGAGCAAATCGAAGCCCGTCTATGCCGCCCAGATCGCAGTCTACCAGGCCTACATGGAAGCAAGCGTGCCTGGCATCAGCGCGGCACCCGCCGTGTTCACCGCGATCAACAAGGATACCGCCGAGCTGCACCACGAGCTTGTGCCCTTCGACGCCGACCTCGCGCAGCGGATGTCCGATCGCGGCGTCCGGATCCTGCAAGCCACTGACGCAGGTGAGTTGCTGCCGCGCGTCGCCGCCAATCGCGACTTTTTCGAATGCCGGTTCTGCTCCTGGGCAGAGCGGTGTTGGGGGCTGCCGACATGACGGATGCCCCAAAGGACCCGCCCGACACCCCAAATGACACAGAGGATGCCAACATGAGCACCAATCACGACGACCCTCAAACCCCATCGGATGACCTATCCTCCGAGACGCCCAAGGAAAATCTCGTCCATTTCAATCCGTGGCGGGACTTCAACGATGCCGCGCCACAGATCGATGTGTTTGGTGATGAACCGGACCCCGAGCAGATCGCCCAGTTCATGGAGGTGGTGTTCGGCTATTGCGACGGTCTGATCCCGGTCCGCAGCTTCATCGACAAAGGCCAGGGCATCGATGGCCGCCCGCATAACATCTGGATCGATGCCGGTGAAAACGTCACCGACAAGATGACCACCTTTGCCAACTGGGCGGCACGCGAAGGGGCTGCTGTCTATGTCATCCCCGGCTCTGTCGCCGAGCAAGGACAGGCCAAGGCGGCCGACATTCAGCAGATGCAGGCTGTGGTGGTTGATATCGATACCGGCGATATCGCCGCCAAGCGGGCCCATCTCGAACGTCATCTCGGCCCACCCACCATGGTAGTGGAAAGCGGCGGTGTGACGCCAGAGGGCCAGCACAAGGCGCATGTCTGGTGGAAACTGACCGAGCCTGCCGAGGGCAGCGACATCGCGCGCGTGACCCGTATCCGCGGTGACATTGCCGCCAAGGTCGGCGGCGATATGCATTTCCGCTCAGCGCATCAGCCCATCCGCGTGGCAGGCTCGGTCTATTACAAGAACAGCCTCAAGACGCAGGTGCGCATCGTCACGCTGAACGCCGAACTCGAGCGTGATCTGGGTGAGTTCACGGAAGCCGTCACCGACATGCCACCCGCGCCGGGCGTGTCGCTGCAGCCGGACTTTACCGCGCCCGACAAGCCTGCCGTCGATGATGTGCTGGTCACCCCGGTGCGCGAGAGCGCGCAGGATGACTGGTCGCGTTTCGAGGGGGCCTCGGCCGCCATCGGGTATTTCATCCGCATGGTGCATGAGGGCCGGATGTCGAAAGACGAGGGCTGGGAGGGCATCTGCGGCTACAACGCCGCAATGCTGCGGCCAGAGTGGTCAGTGGAGCGGCTCAAGCGCGAGTCCGAGCGGCTCTGGGCCCGGCATGTCGAAAAATACGGACCACCCTTGATCCGTCTCGACAGCGCCGCGCCTGCGCCCAATGAGATGCCCGCCTTCACGCTTGGCGCGCTGCTGGACGATGACAGCCCGATGCCCGCGGATATCATCGCACCGCGCGTTCTGACGCCGGGTGGGCTGCTGGTGCTGGGTGGTGCGCCCAAGGTCGGCAAGAGCGATCTGCTGATCTCCTGGCTGGTGCACATGGCCGCGGGCGTGCCGTTTCTCGACTTCACACCGCCGCGACCGCTGCGCGTGTTCTACCTGCAGGCCGAAATCCAGTACCACTATCTGCGCGAACGCATGAAGCAGATTACCCTCCCGAAAGAGGTGCTGACCGGCGCGCGGGACAATCTGGTCGCCACGCCAAAGCTAAACCTTCTGCTTGATGTCGAGGGCAGCGTCCGTGTCGCACAGGCCATCATGCGGTCATTCCCGGCCGAGCCGGTCGACATCATCTGCATCGATCCGATCCGCAATATATTTGACGGCGGACCCGACGGCGGCGGCGAAAACGACAACACTGCGATGATGTTTTTCCTCAAGGAAAGGGTCGAGGTTCTGCGCGATCACATCAACCCAGAGTGCGGTGTGATCCTCGCGCATCATACCAAGAAGCTCAGCAAGCAGCAGGTCAAGGATGACCCGTTTCTGGCACTATCAGGTGCCAGTGCCCTGCGGGGCTTCTATACATCAGGGCTGATCCTGCACCGGCCTGATGAAGAAAACCCACAGCGCAAACTGGAGATCGAGCTGCGCAACGGACCAGCGCTGGAGTCCAAGATCATCGACAAGGTCAAGGGTGAATGGACCGAGATCAACCCGATGAACGAGCGGCTTGTACGCCAAGACTCTGGCGCAAAACACGACGCTGAACGGGATCGAAAGGGCGGCGTGATTGTCCATATGCTCAGTGAGCAGGCTGAACAGGGAAAGATGTTCACGCTCAGCCAGTTCGCGGCTAGCTTCGAGAACAAGGGCAGCCTTGGAGGTCAGACCAGCATCCGGGAACGCCTGCATGTGCTTGCCACCAAGGGCCATGTGAAGTTCGTGCGCGGTGAACAGATCAAAGAGCTTGGCCTTAAGCGGAACCGGTCCAAGTTCGGGTATCTCTGCGTCAAAAATATGCACCTGCGGACCGACCGGGAAGTGGTCGACGACGAGACCGGCGAGGTGTGCCCGGCCTTCATTCGGGTGCTCCCGTCCGACTACATGTGCCCCCAATCTGGAGCAATCTTGCCGGTTGAGAACCCGGACGTCTGGGTCGATCAAGACGGGGATGAGGCATGAACCCGGCACCCCAAAAGAGCCTGTCCAAGAACACGGATCGTCCGTGTTCTTGCCAAAACACGGCCCGTGTTCCTGGTGCCCGTGTTCTGTGTTCTGGAATTCGTATTGCAAAATCAAAGCGTTACGCCGGAACACAGAACACGGATTGCGGTCTGACATTTTCCAATCCGTGTTCTGGAAATCCACATTTATTTTCAATGACTTACACAGGAACACAGAACACGGAATTTCCTACCCTAAGGGGTAGGTGTTCTCCCCGCTTAAGGCGGGGGAGACACCACCCACCCCTGGGCATTTTTTGGGGGCCAAAGTTTTGACCCAGAACAATCCGACGACGGCGGCCAGTACCGCCAAGCATCAACCGCCGTCGTCTTCCACCCGAGCAGCCCACCAGAAGAGGAGACCACTCATGGCTGATATGACTCTCGCCAGCGCCAATCTCGGCGCAACCCCGAAAACGCCCATGCCGCCTGCACAGGGCCCACGCACCATCCTAGCTCTTGATCTAGGTACGACCACCGGCTGGGCCATCCGCGGCTTTGACGGCCTGATCACCAGCGGCACTGTCAGCTTCAAACCTAGCCGATATGACGGCGGCGGCATGCGCTATCTGCGCTTCACCAACTGGCTGACGGAGATCGACCGGCTCAGCGGTCCGATTGAGGCGATCTATTTCGAAGAAGTGCGTCGGCACGCAGGCACCGACGCAGCCCATGTCTTTGGGGGTCTGCTGGCTGTCCTCACTAGTTGGGGTGAATTGCGCGGGGTGCCATACCAGGGCGTGCCGGTTGGCACCATCAAGAAATTCCTGACGGGCCAGGGCAACGCGAACAAGCAGGCGATGATCGACGCTGCCCGCCGTCGTGGCTTCAGTCCAGCGGACGACAACGAGGCAGATGCTATTGCGATCTTGCTTTGGGCGCTGGAGACGAACGGAGGTGCATCATGAGCGGCATGCGGTTCGCCCCAAAGGGGTACGGCGGCAACCGCCGCGATCCCGACCAGATCAAGCGCGATGGCTGGCAGGAACAGCAGATGCTGGCTGTCAGCGTCGATGATTACAGGCTGACCTGGCCAGAGCGCGAGCTGGTCCGTCAGCTTGGCGAAAAGCTTTATGGCAAGCTGCCCGCGGTGCGGGAGGTGCGCAATGGCCGATGACTGGACCCGCGCTATGGTGGCTGACCGGCTGGACCTCGCGGCGGACGTGATGCACAACCTGCCGCCGGTACGCCCGCAAGGCTATGTCAGCGCCTGGCCCGAGTACGTGCACGGCTTTGCTGACCAAGTCGAACAGGAGCCGAAGATGCGTCGCCCTCTGCCATCCCCGCGGATGATCACGCAAGCCGATGAGGCGATGCTCTGGCTGCGGTGGGTGGACAAGGACATCGGGCAGATCCTTTGGGCACGCGCCAACCGCAAGGCGTGGAAGGGGATATGCTGGCAGCATGGTATCAGCCGGGCCACGGCCAGTCGGCGGCACGAGTATGGGCTTGCCGTGATTGTTTGGCGCTTGAACGGCCGAACTGTGCCGGGCAACCGGTCGATGGAGTTCGTGATTGAGCGGACGGCTTGATCTTGCGGGGCGGTCTCGCTATGGCCGCCCTGTGAACTCCCTTCGGTCCAGCTGGGCACCTTTCAGCGGGACATCGGAAGGCGAGACATTCACTGAGCGAGAGGCTAAATAAACAATATGCTCGAAGTCGTGCGCGTGGGATGCATGACCTCGTTGATAGCGAGTCGACGTAGGTCCAGCCTGTCATCCTCTGCGTTTTGGTGCCCTTGCCGTTCTTGAGACAACCCGGGACGTTGACCATGTTTATGATGAGTGCGACAAATCGGCTAGGCAAAACTGAAACTCTGGAGGTGACGCCGTGACCTCTAAAGACATATTATCAAGTGCCGAGGCAGCTCGTCGCCTGTCGTTTAAGCGCGGTTATGCTCGCGAGGCGATGTCACTAGCACGCAAGAAACCGGCCGATGTTCCCGATATTTTTTTAAAAATAAGGGAAATCCGACCCAGTCTTAAAGCCCGTATACGATTGATCAAGCAAATCAAGAAAATGCCAGGCGTTATTACCGGTTCTTATGCATCATCTGGGACCGTCCGAGTTGTCTACAGAGAAGTAGTCGCAATGCAGACCCAGCATGAAGAACAGGAGCTTTTTGCAGAAAATGTGCTCTTATATTCCGTCGTCATTGCTGAAACCACACGCACAACACGTAGCTTGCAGATTGCAAGGGTCAGCTTGAATTATCATGCCCTTGAAAGGCTGATTGAACGTAGCGATTGTGAAATTGGCCCAGGCTTTCTTGAGCTGATTGACCAAGAAGCGAACCATATACTCAAGGAACTGGCGCGTGATGAGCCCATTACGCACAATGAAGACGAATTCATACGATCGAGCTTCTGTGGCGTTTGGGCAGGAAGCATTGATGCCTCAAGGCCTGACCCTGAATGGTTTGCGGGTGAAGCAGACCAAAAAGCCCCGATTTTTTCCGTCCGGACATTTCTCAGCCCCGATGAAATGCATCCGTACATTTGGATGAAATGGAATGACGGTGCCGCTCTTAAACCAGCTAAATAATTAACTCCACAGACCGATCAGATTGAAAATATTAACACACGTAGGTGTCAGGAAACGAAGCCTCCAGCACGGCCTGGCAGTGCCGCGCAAGCGGTCGATGAAGTATGTTATCCAGCGGATCGCTTGAGTGATCGGGGCTGCGGAGAACGCCACCGCCCTGTCAACCCCTCTCGTGCAGGTGAGACACTTTTTGGTGAGACACTTTAATCTGTGACAGATCCAGATCGAGAAGCTATAAAAACGATAAGATGATCGTCGTGTGGCTAAAAGCGCCAAGTCGATTTGAACGGGTTTGTAGGGTCGCAAATGGTAACCGATTGTTGGAAAAAACTGTCTCCACTCAGATTTTGCGCCGCTTAACCCATTGATATTGAACGGGTCCTTCCTGTTTCTAACCGTATACGGGGGGGCGCAGCGCGACGCTTTCCCAGTGACACCGCCGAAAACACCCGTTTCGTTTCGGTTTGCGCGCAAGCCTAATAAAACATAGGGCTGACGGCCCCTAAACCCCGGTTGAAACGAAATGGCCCTCTGACCCCATTTCGTTTCGCGGGCCAGACCCGTTTCGTTTCGGGACCAACATCAGGAAACACCGATGGACGTTATCGAACTGCCTCTTGGGCAGATCATTCCTTATGCGCGCAACCCACGGCGCAACGAGCAGGCCATCGCCACGGTCGCAGCGTCGATCCAGGAGTTTGGCTGGCGGCAGCCCATCGTTGTCGATGAGGCAATGGTCGTCTTGGCTGGGCACACGCGACTGGAAGCGGCGCGCAAGCTCGGTCTTCAATCCGCACCGGTGCATGTTGCCAAGGGGCTGACCGAGGCCCAAGCCCGCGCCTTCCGGATCATGGACAACCGTTCTAGCGAAAACGCTGAGTGGGACAAGGACCTGCTGAACCTCGAACTGGCGGACCTGCTGGAGGCTGATTTTGATCTGGGGCTGACGGGCTTCACCGACGACGAGCTGAACGCGCGGATGAACAGCCTTGATGCAGGCACAGGTCCGCAGGAGGGTGAGGACGACATTCCGGACACGCCAGAGGACCCGGTCAGTCGCCTCGGTGACCTCTGGATCCTTGGCAACCATCGACTGCTCTGCGGTGACAGCACCGTGGCGACCGACACTGAGCGGCTGTTCGGCACTGTGAAACCGCTGCTGATGGTGACCGATCCACCCTACGGTGTTGAGTACGACCCAAGCTGGCGGAACCAGGCGGGGGCAGCCAAAACCAAGCGCACCGGTAAGGTGCTGAACGATGACCGCGCAGATTGGCGAGAGGCCTGGGCGCTGTTTCCGGGTGATGTGGCCTACGTCTGGCACGGCGCGCTGCATGCGGCGACCGTGGCCGAAAGTCTCGAATCTGCAGGTTTCAACATCCGCTCGCAGATCATCTGGGCCAAGGAGCGGCTGGTGCTCAGCCGGGGCGATTATCACTGGCAACATGAACCGGCGTGGTACGCTGTCAAAAAGACCGGCAAGGGCCATTGGGCGGGTGACCGCAAGCAGACGACGCTGTGGCAGATCCCAAGCAAGGATCAGGATGCCAAGACGGTACACGGGACGCAAAAACCGGTGGAATGCATGCGCCGCCCAATCCTGAACAATTCAAGCCCGGGTCAGGCGATCTACGAACCATTTATGGGGTCTGGCACCACGCTGATTGCAGCCGAGACCACAGGCCGCGTCTGCTACGGGATCGAGTTGAACCCCACCTATGTCGATGTAGCCGTGGAACGCTGGCAGCAGTTCACCGGCAAGGACGCCGTTCTCGCGGGCTCGGACGAGACGTTCAACACGATCAAGACCAAAGACGATTGAGGCATGAATGACCTGGCTTTACCTTCCTCCGGACGCGTTTCCAGAGCCGCAGACGCATGCCTGTTCGGCCTCTCGCTGT
>Ga0307975_1001488_pt1 | contig 11791 bp, 10 predicted proteins | sample OrgLakmetagen917_FD_201825 | JGI IMG/M metagenome (GOLD analysis project Ga0307975, IMG submission 201825) | Saline water microbial communities from Organic Lake, Antarctica - #917 | ecosystem: Environmental > Aquatic > Non-marine Saline and Alkaline > Saline | place: Antarctica: Organic Lake... | reverse complement strand
CAAGAAAAGAAATTGTATTGGTAGTGATAGCCTTGGTAGTGGTAGCCAGCACGTGAAGGCAAGTATAGAGAAATGCTTCATCACGCTGACAGAGCAGCCAACATTTTATTTTCCAGCCATAGAACTGGCTTCTTCAGTTCATTGAACAGTGTTGCTAGCCAAAATTACCTCAACTGAAAACAAGCAATTGCTTGTTACATGACGCCATCAATTAAATGTGTCACAGCTCTGGATAAGGCGGCTCAATTGGTATGGACCAGGTTGGACGCATGGGTTGCATATTGCATAGTGTATACGGAGCTGTGGCACCCTAAGCAAACCCTAAGTAAAAGTCTACGCGGGAAAACACCAGCGTGCATTAAGGAAAGGCTCTCAACTAGTGCTCACATTACCCAGAGCACCGCCAAAAAACGAAAAAGAGAAACAACTGAGACCGATGAGGATCGTCAGGCAGGTTGTCAGCCATGCGATCCGGCCTGCGCCTAGCCTTCCTGAAGCCAGCCGCTCTACCAGTAACCCCCCCATCAGATCCCCTTGGGCTATTATCACTGTTGCCGTTGTTTAATTGTATTTTGTGTCTTGTTTTTGTGACCTTGTTTAGGCTTTTTATTGCATGGCAGTTTAGTGCAGTGACTAGTTAGTGCGCTTTGTGTAAAGGGACGCCCAGGTTAAGCAGAGGAGTTATGGTGTACTGGTTGTAGATTGTGCCCCTGACTCCAAGGAGTGTAAAATGTAAAATGAATAGTGACTTTGTTGCTTTTGAGATATGCCTCGGAGGCTCCTTGTTCGTAGACGCTGGTTAAGAGGTAGATGTTGGTTGTGTGCTTTATCTAATGTCTGTTGCGGGTTTACGTCTGAGTTAGAGTTTAAATTTTACAAGGTGTACATCCCTGTCCCTTGGGGGAATCAGTTTGAAGTCCAAATACCTGCCTCTTCCTTCAATGGGCATGTTAAGGTCAGATAGCTTTTCAATGTTACAAGCATCCATTGTAACGATTGCTGAGCCCAGTTTGTCTTTGCTGATCTCTTCCCTACAACGGCTGACTGCGTGGTGGTGTCGGTTTTTGTCCATTCTCTTCAGAGTATGGATGTTGCACCTAAGAAGCATGTGTGGAGCTACGTGTAAACCTCTGCACAATGGGCAATGGCAGGACCTGTCATGTGGCAAAATCTGTTGGTGTGTTTGTCTGTGTGTATTGTATCCGTCTATACCTAAGAACTAGTTTCTGTTCCTTAATAGTCACATTTGGCATGGACCAAAATTTGTAACTGAGCTGGGCATGAACAAGTGGCATTTGAGTGAAGCATTGTTCCAACGTTAACATTCTGACGTTCACATTCGGAGTGTGAACATTCTGAAGGGCACGCTGGGTGTTAAGCGTACCACTACAAATTGGGTTGTCTTGAGGGAGTGTGGACACGAACCACTGCAAATTTTCTGATTCGGGTCTATTGTCAAGTTGTATAATAGCATGCTTAAGTCGAACAGTGAGACGTTAAGCAAGGAGCTGAAAGTGGATCTGAGCATACATTTACGTAACCCCTCCTGCTGGACTGCTTTTCTTTGGTCGTAGATGCTTTTCAAGGGTTGCGGCGTTGTGATCCATTTGCGCAAGCAGCGCGGCAGGGTACCTCCACTTCTAATTACGACTTCACTGATGATCTCAGGCACAGATTGCGGACAGCGTGGAGAGATGTTGAGGGATTGCACCCACTGAACACAAACAGCAATTTGGTAACATATCTTTAACACAGGGACCCAACACCATGGCAAACCGTGGCCGTGGGATGGGCTCAAGCATCTTCCAAGGCTAAGGTAGAGCTAGCAGCGCCAGCGTGCACGTGTTGTGGGTGAGCACTCGATACGAGCTTGCTTGGCTGGTGGTTGGTCATCAGATATCTTTGTACCGGTGAGGATGTAGTTGGCGCGGTCAAGGAAGAACGTGCGTTTGCGGCGAGCCATCAGTGCACTGGTAGGGCTTGGAGGCAGGTCACCGCCGTAGGTGTTGATCAGTCCACTAGCCGCAAAGTGCTCTAAACCTCTATTGCAATGTATTTTGACACCTAGGCTTCGAAACCAAAATGAAGCGGGGAGTGTTTGTGAAAAAGCAGAAGCTGGAGGCTATGACATGCAGCCGACTCTAGGCTATGACATGCAGCTGAGCACACGGTCCAACGCTTGCCTGTCAGCCCAAATTCTTTCTGTCATGGATGGTCTAACACAATCCTATATCTTCAAACAGAAGCTGCAAAACTGTGAGCCCATTGATCTCAGCCGTTATGTTGTAGACCTCAGGGAGAGACACTTGGGAGTACTGGACACCTTATTCTGACACGCATCCGAGAGAACACAACAGCAAACGCTCTACTTATCACCAATGGTGTGCTCTTCCTACAAAAAGGGCTCTGGTCAATCATTCGCCTTACCCTCCCTAAATACATGTTTCTCAACCTGCCGCGTGATGTCATTTGCAGTACAGCTCATTTCAGACTTCGTGTAAACACCCTACGTTTTGAGACAGCGACATGGAATGAAATTAACTCCCCCACCTGTGACCTGTGTGACACTGATGATGTCCAAGATGAGCAGCATGTTCTTTTCCAATGTGCCAATCCCCACATGATTTCTTTCCGCAGGAATTATGCTCGCTCCTCTGTTTCCCCCAGCAACAGGAGCTCACGATGTGTTTACTTTGCCAGAACAATAACAAGCTTTGTTTTTTCCTCCATGAAATTGATCATTGCTTTTTATGAGCAGGCTAGCAGTCTTGACTGAAGCCCTTTTTTTTGTGAACCTTGAAAACCTCAAGGCAACCTAGGTAATAATGGCCACAGGTAGATGGTCAAATAAGAAGCCAGCTTAGAAGTACTTAAAAATGAACGCCTCACGAATGCAGGCTGTCAAGAAAATACCAAAGCGTCACGATTGCAGGCCGGCAAAAAAAAGGCTAAGCTGGTAGTGTTAATACATCCAGCGTCAGGATAACAACTCACTGCAAAAGGTTTTATAAGGGCGACCAGGAGGCGTGTTCACACTCCATCGCACATCCACACTCATCTGTGCGTGAAATGCCTAACACACACACAAGCAATTTCTTATAGCCGACTTTTGTCTTGCACATACTATACAATCGCCTGAGTGAGCACATCAGACGAGCAGAAGCGCAAATAAGCTCAGGCACACGCGATTATCGCACCTGTACGTGCACTAGTAGGCAGACTGAGATGCAGACAAAACGTACGAGGTCATTCAACGCAAGCATAAGCCTCGCGCCTTGCATAACTGCCTTGAAGGAGGGAAAGGGCACGCCAAGCAGAAGAAACAGGCCTGGCACCACACATACGAGGTCATCACATTACGTACTCAGGCCTCCACAAAGCCTTGCATGACTACCACCCGTACATGCCTGTACGAAGAAGAGCTGAATGCATGCGTTCATACCTCTCATAGCTCAAGACCCCACGCATTCCTCTGGTTCACACACACACACACACACACACACACCAGCAAGCGCACACTAGCCGTGACGTGCATTGCACACAGCAGACAAAGACACGGCCATCCCTTGCCATTGGTGTGACAAGCTGGATGATGAAAACCTAAATACGTGAGTGGGTGCGTGTTTGAAGGTAGTCATCACGCTACACACAACCCCTTAGACACACACACACGCCACGAACAATCCAGCACACAGCCCCCTCAACCCCAGATCTCAGAGGTGGGCTCCTTAAATTGGGGAGTGGGGTCGTCATGTACACCATTGAAAGCCCACTCTGAATGGAGAATCCAGGGCTTGATAGGGCCGATGCCGATGGTCATATTGTTGAACTCTGCGTGCGTGTGTGTGTGTGTGTGTGTGTGTGTGTGTGTGTGTATTAATGAGGGCGCTAGGGTTGATAACAACAGAACCGTTTGCATTGGCACCAACAAACCCTGAGTCCTCCATTTCAAGAAGGCCTTCAAAGTGAAGTAGGACCCTATAAACTTGATGGGGCTGATGTGGATGGCCATGTTGTTGGGTGGGGTGCGTAGGGGGTGTAAATAATAGAGGAAAAACGATTGTTTTTTAATAAATGTCACACAACGGTGCAGCACAAGCTTGTTTTAGATAACACCATCAGAGCGCAAAGTGGCAGCTTTTGCTAAGCTTACGGACAAAGGTGTTGTTACAGGTATAGCTAGGGCTGGCCAGAACCGTACATATACACCATATATTTGGTGATTTTCCTGCCATAAACACGGTATATACACCGTACGTAAATGGTTCTGGCCAACCCTAGGTACAGCAGGTGGACGACGCCAAGACAGAACGAAACACATGGGGTTATGAAATCGAACCAGTAAGCCTGTATGTCTTCACGCATGCACCTTTGGCAAGGACATCGCATACTGAAATCGACCCAGTAAGCCTGTGTATCATCACGTGTGCACCTTTGGCAAGGACATCGCATACTGAAATTGAACCAGTAAGCCTGTGTATCATCATGTGTGCACCTTTGGCAAGGACATTGCATACTGAAATCAACCCAGTAAGCCTGTGTATCATCACGTGTGCACCTTCAGCAAGGACATTGCATACTGGCCGCAACAAGCCCTGAGCAGGGCAGCTTCCCTCCCGACAAGGCTGGAGGCCTTTGTAATTGAACTTAACCAAACTAACCTTACCCTCTTACCCTCAAACTAAACTAATTGTTAGGTGGACCGTCCCCTCAGCATAAAATCCAAGTGTCATGTTGTATTTAATATCGCTGCCTCCAGGAGTGCAAGCAGTTTAGTTAACAACCCTGGGGAAGCTGCATTTGAGTGAAGTCAAAGCTGAACTCGACCTAAACAATATTACTAGGGTCGGCCAGAACCATGTACACACGGTGTGTTTACGGTATTTTTGGCATGAAAATTACTAGGGTTGGCCAGAACCATATATTTACGGTGTATATACGGTATTCCTGACAGGTAATTCACCGAATATACGGTCATATACGGTGTACATATACGGTTCTGGCCAACCCTTAATATGATGTACCCCGGCAAACTAGGCAACTGACCGCGCACCAACAGACACACACACATACACACAGTTCCATTCTCCCCCTCTCACCAAATCATCCACCTACTCACCCATGGCACACATCCACAAAAACCACAAGCACGCACCTGGAGTCAAGACGATGTAGCTGGCCAGGTAGCTGGTGCTCTTGACGCAGTCCTGCACAATCTCGCGGAAGGTGCGCTTAATGGCGTCAGCTTCATCGCTGCCATCCTTGTAGTTAGGAATCTTGGACCTAGGGGGTGACGCATGTGCGCATGTGTGTTAAGAGTGTGTGTGTGCGCGTGATGCATTATGTGTGTGTGTTTGTGTGTGTGTGGTGTATATGTGTGTGTGTGTGTGGTGTACATGTGTGTGTGGTGTATATGTGTATGTGGATATGCGTGTTTGTTCCAAACTTTTATATCTGAGCTTATGGGTTACTATGTGGTTGACCGAGACCAGTCAGCAGCCCATCAGCCAAACAACCAGGCTAACATCCACCTCACTTGAAAACAACAATTATCAAAGTTTTTACATGTTTTACATACGCAGCCTAGCAGTCGCACGATTTTTGACTGATGGCCTTATCTGTAAACACTGTAAACTCTACAAGCACCTTGGCCAGCGTCGTAGAACTTGATTATAGGGGGCATAGGGATAGGGTTGGCCAAAACCATATATATACGGTTTATATACGGCTTTTTTGGCAGGGAAATCACCAAATATACGGCCATATACGGCGTATATATACGGTTCTGGCCAACCCTACATAGGGAGAATGAGACTTACTAAGCACTTTCAAGCAAGTTTGGTTTCAGGCTTTTTCCAAGCGTCCGCTCAGATGCCCCCAGACGAATACAATAGCAATGTGACCTTACCCTACCTATAATCCTTCGAGCAAGAGCTAACTGCAAAATCGTTAATTTGAGCAGAGTCGCAGCTGCGACTGAATGGAGGAAGAATGGGATTTCCTTGCGTCTGGTTTTTAAACTGGTAGGTTGGTCTTGGAATTCTAGGGGAAAAAGTGGTTTACTCAGGCAACAGGCAGTGCATGGTTTACTCAGGCAACAGGCTGTGCATGGTTTACTCAGGCAACAGGCAGTGCATTACTTACTCAGGAAGCAGACTGTGCATGGTTTACTCAGGCGACAGACTGTGCATGGTTTACTCAGGCAACAGACTGTGCATGGTTTACTCAGGCAGCAGACTGTGCATGGTTTACTCAGGCACCAGGCAGTGCATGGTTTACTCAGGCAGCAGACTGTGCACTACTTACTCAGGCAACAGGCTGTGCATTACTTACTCAGGCATCAGACTGTGCATGGTTAACTCAGGCAACAGGCAGTGCATGGTTTACTCAGGCACCAGGCAGTGCATTACTTACTCAGGCAACAGACTGTGCACTACTTACTCAGGCAACAGGCTGTGCATTACTTACTCAGGCATCAGACTGTGCATGTTTTACTCAGGCATCAGACTGTGCATGGTTTACTCAGGCAACAGGCAGTGCATTACAAACTCAGGCAGCAGACTGTGCATGGTTTACTCAGGCAGCAGACTGTGCATGGTTTATCAGGCAACAGACTATGCATGACTGTGCACTTTGTAGGTTCACTGGCTGAAAAGTTCCGTTAGTAAACCAAACAGTTGGCTCTGGCCTGCTGTATTAATTCGGGACTACATTGGAAGCAGCACTTGCTTGAACGGATACAGCACTTGCTTACTTGGGGGAGCGAGGTAACACTGGAAGAGGTGCCAAACAAAGGAGAAGACACCGACGCGCGTGAAACTTAAGTTTGAAAAAGGAAAACAGCGTCAACAAGTGGGGGGCTTTTAGATGCTGGCACGGAAGTGTTCCCTCTCTTGATCATGCTGGGTGTGTTGACGCTACCAGCTTTTCTTTCTTTACGAAAGCGAGCGTTAACATTAAATTTTAGGAAATGAGAGCCACCGATTCTGTCAGATCACATGAGCCCGCAGAGGTCACGCCACTTTCAGCACATGGCCATGGACACCAAATCCTTTTGTTGCATTAGGATGGAAATGAGCCTGTACGTGATTGGGCGCAATCCGGGACGGCTACTCATCCATGCCAATTTCTTGCTAAGTTTAAGCAGACGCGGACACGCATAGCGGCACACCAACATTCGGTACGGTAGCGGCTCCTTTCCTATAATAATGTGAGGAATGATTTCTGCTGCCTACGCAGCTTTCTGTTTTGAAAAGTGGGCACGCAACGGGACTCACCAGTAGTCTTGTGGAACAAACACGTGGGCATCCACCTGCACACAAGCGTGTTCGCACTCAGCGTGAGAGCTAAAGCAAGATGCACATGAGCGTAGAAATGGTGCGCCTGAGGACGCCCATATTTGAAGCATTGAAGCAGTGCTGGTGCAGTTTCTCAACATGCATTCGCAAAGTCAGAGACTGTAAGCCAATGCTGGGGCATATCCTGCCCGCACCATCCCCACTTGTGCACAGTGAATGAAGCAGGAGCAACAGCTGCCTGTTAGTCAGGGTGTGTGCACAGCGACTGTGCCGCCAGCTACAGCACATGCAAACTAACACATGTTTTTTCAGGTATCACCTCATGCACACACTTGTTGTTTGATCTATTTACCATGAATACGAATCCTTGCGTGCTCTCTGTATGTTTTCGCAGCAAACATCTTCCAACATTAAGTTATATCCATCCACGTAATGGACACTCGCAAGAATCGGCTCACTGCCCCCCTTCTCCCCCATGCACAAGCACACACGGACATGCACAGTCACACTAGCGCACGCACACTCTTTGCACGCACACGCATGCACACATGCTCGTTAACACATACACACACACACACACACACGCATACGCACACACGCACACGCACACACACATGCGCACGCATACACACACTCAATAACCCTTACACGCACACTCCTGCCCGCACGCGCACGTGCACATTCTCGCACGCGCGCACTCACGATGTGTTGGGTGTAGAAGCCCATGTTGGGGAAGAAGTAGGACTGCACGCAGGGCATCAGGTAGTGAAGGAGCATGCTTGACAGTGTCTGATATGAGTGTGGGGGTGTGAGTGCAGCTAATGGATGGGCAAAGAGCAGCAAGCATTTCCCCATTTCAGCACCTTGGGGTAGTTGGCCTCAATGAGCACTTGCGCCAGCGTCATGCCTGCCACACCACGCACGCTGCGTCGCTTCCCGTTCAGGTCCACCACGTTGATGGTCACCAGCCGGTCGAACACGGTGGGGGTGGGCATGTCGTTGAGCTTGACCTGCTTGTGCATCCCGCCCAGCTGCTCTTCACTTGATTGCGCCTCATGACTATCAGTCCCAGCTAGGACGCCACTGCTGCTGCTGAGGAGCCGTGAAAAGCACGCTGGCTGCAGTGACGAGCTCCTTGCTAGCCTAATGGAGCTGCACAGAGCCCTTAGCATTTTTACTCGTCAATATTAAATCGTAATAAAAACGTGTTCAATTTTGAACGTACCGGTAGTCTCAATGTGAAAGCCTTGCGAATAATAATTAATTTGATTGCGGATCGTGCTACCATCACGTAATACATAAAGTTCAGACCATGTTGTCCACAAGCAAAACCCTCCACTGCCAATGTGCCAGCACAAGCCCCCATCCCCTAGCACGCTCCAGCTACCACAATATTAGAATCAGCAGCAGCAGCAGCAGCAGCAGGAGAGGAGCACGCTTGCAAGTATCGCGCCTGCCTGCTGTAGATCGTGTTCAAACACAGGAGCACACGCCGCAGCAACAAGGGAAGCCAAGCACCTCCGGACCTGAATATTGCAATAGTTATAGCAGCAGTAGCAGCAGCAGCAGCAACAATAGCAGCAGTAGCAGCGTCGCTCCTCGCCGAGGCATTCTCTTTGGCGCTGCTCTCTCTTGCCTAGCTGCATCCCAGGCACAGCTGGCTCCTTCATCTCAAGCTGTTGTGTTTGCACCACCAGTAAGTGCACACGCATGCATAAACGAATTCGTAGTGAGCCCTGTTGGGATTATGTTCATCCGCTCCCACTTCAAATGCACGCGCGCACCGTATGCACGCGACACGTGTTCATACCTACACTAAACATGCTTACCAACCTGCTCAGGGCTACCGTGTGAAGGATGATAAACTGGATGGCTACACGTTCTTTTATCCAGGTGAGGAGACCACCTTGGACGTATACTACACACGCTTGCCCCCCATCGCAGCAGCAACACACGCACGCAAGCACTGTTCTTGCACAGGCATACAGTTTCTTGATGCTCAAAGGCTGTCAAGTGATGTCTCCTGCTCATCAATCTGCCACACAGAGGGCTGGCTGCCAGTGACCTCCTCCGGCAACGACTGCTTCCTGCGCAACCCGCGCAACATCGATGAGAACCTGTTCGTGGACATTACCTCCCCCTCCTCCTCCACGTACCAGACCGTCACTGAGCTGGGCTCGCCGGAGGACACCGCGAACCTGAAGCTGGATCAGTTCCTGAACAAGGAGTTCATGTCCACCCGCCTGGGCATCCGCCGTGAGGGCAAGGTGCTATTCTCGGAGACCAGAGTGGGCAACGATGGGCGGACCTACTACGACATTGGGATCAGGATGAGCAGCTACGGCTCCAGGAACCCTTATGTAGCCACACAGGTCAGTGCCCAACACACACACACACACACACACGCACGCACGCACGCACGCACACACACACACACACACACACACACACACACACACACACACACACACACACGCACACTCTCACACACACACACACACACACACACACACACACACACACACACACATGCACTCTCACACACAAACCCACACACTCACACACACACTCACAAACACGCACGCACGCGCACACATACACACACAAACACACACGCATGCGCACACAAACACACAAACACACAATCACACACACGCACATACACTCACACACAAACACACGCGCACGCGCACACACACACACCACACACACACGCACGCACATACACTCACACGCACTCACAAAAACGCATACATACCTAAAAACACACACGCACACATACACGCACACACACACACACACACACACACACACACTCACGCACGCACAAACACACACGCACGCACAAACACGCAAATACACACACAAACACACATACACACACAAACACACAAATACACACACGTGCACACACACAAACACACACACATACACACACACACAAACGTGCACAGGCGCACACAGACACGCACGTCCGCTCACGCACACTAACAAACACACACAAACATGCGCACACGCTACACACATACAAACTCACACACATGCACACACGCTCACAAGCATACACACACGCACTCACACATAAACACACACAAACACACACACAAACGCAAACACACACACACCTCAGGGCGAAGTGCTTCAGGACTATGGCATTGAGTGGGACCGTGTGCTGCTGACGACCTTGGGTGTTGCTAACAAGCGTGTGTATGAGCTGCGGATGCAAACAGCCCAGGTGTGTGTGTGTGTGTGTATGTGTGTGTGTGTGTGTGTGTGTGTGTGTGTGTGTGCGAGGGAAGACGATCGGGACGGGAAGGGGAAGAAGTCAGGAAAAGGGCAGAAGCCACTTATCTGGCATAAGTGCGAATCATTGGGTGATGTGGAGGGGGGAGAGGTGGCCCTAAATAGCTCTCATCCCGTGGCCCTTCCTCAAAAAGTGGGTATGGGCTAGGTGTTGCCGATTGTGTCCACGCACAGGCGCCCGGTGAATGCCTCATACACCACTTTGACCCCAGACCCCAGCCTTCCAATCGCCTCTTTTGTTAGTTTTTATGTCAAGAGGACTCGCACGAAATTGGCAAGCACGCACACGCGCTATGCTATTTCTTCATGTGGAAGCTCTTACATGCTTTTGTAGTGCAGCTTGTTCTTGTTTCTAGCATTTGCAGTCTACGCTCTTCTTCAACACTCGCCTTGCATTTCGTTCGCAGGAGACATACGGCGGAAGCAAACCCAGGCTCGACCAAATCAAGGACTCTTTCGTGCTTCGTGATGTAGACACTGCTGGCAGCTAAAAGTCTTTTTGTTTGGTGCGCTAAACCCGGACCTTTGGTACAGATATATGAGTAGCGCTGATAGTGACGTCACTTTTTCGATAATAAATGGAACGTGGCAGACGTTCTGATGCGCAGTGTTATTAACTGCCTATTGCCGAGAAAGAACATTATGTATTTTATCCCTTGCATAATGCTGCAAAAATAATGCTGATGTCTCTGTTGTCTTGTCATTCCTAATTCATGCCGACAGGGATACCACTACTTGCTTCTTCTTTTCCTGTTTTGTATGGGTTTTAAAGGTAGAATGTCTTGGAAAGGTTAGATAAGGTCACATCACTATACATGCCTCAAAGGGCATCTCAGCGGAAGCTTGGCAAAAGTTTGAGACCACACCTGGCTAAACAATAGAAACAGTAGCCAGAGGATTAATGAAACACTGTCTTGGTAAGGGTTACAAGGGTTACAAGGATGGCCTACAGCCCGAGTCTCTGGCTGATGGCAATTGGCTGGTGAAACAAAATCAACCAGTGTCGAAAATTGAAACTAAATCTGACACAAACTTGAGGAGTCTGTATGAGTCTTGATTCAGGAATGCATTGATCTCAAAATCAGTGATACTGTGATGACAAGTTAAGAAAGGAATAAATTCAGAGCTTGAAGGAGCAAACACACGCAGAGTCTTAAACATTCTTTCAAAAAGGTCTCTGTATCTCATGC
>Ga0307975_1001469_pt1 | contig 11883 bp, 11 predicted proteins | sample OrgLakmetagen917_FD_201825 | JGI IMG/M metagenome (GOLD analysis project Ga0307975, IMG submission 201825) | Saline water microbial communities from Organic Lake, Antarctica - #917 | ecosystem: Environmental > Aquatic > Non-marine Saline and Alkaline > Saline | place: Antarctica: Organic Lake... | reverse complement strand
CACCGGATGAGGTGTACTACCAACAACCCATGACCCTGGCAGCTTGAGCTGGGAATACAATCGGATCAGAGCTTAACAGCACCTTCAGGCTGTCCAACTGATGGGGTCCACCTCAATAAGTGGCCGCGCGGTATCGCTATGGAGCCTGGAGCTGGCCAAGTGGGGGTGAGTAGACTCGAGAGTCTGTATCATTTGGCGAATCCTTTGTAGGTCTTCCTCAGCGCGAGATTCCATTGTTTCCAAATTTTTGTATAGCTCGGAAGTTGCGATTGTCGGTGGCGTTGCAAAAGCGGGTGGTACAATCAGCGCCAACAGGAATAGAGCAAATCCTGATAGTTCTTTCGTCAATATAGACATTTAAAAGCCACCCGTGTCCCTGATTATTTTTAAAAAATAGCTTCTCATGTTTTTAAATTCGGCAACCTTGCGATTTCCCAGTAACCGATCCGGCCAGGGTAATCCTGGATCGTGGTCATGGTGCCGCCGCTGAGGACATCCACGGTTGCGGGGCGGTAATCAAATTCATTGAGGGTACGGGTGAATACGCGGCCTTCGATGAAACGCGGGTCGTCCAGTACCTGGCGAACGTACTTCAGGTTGGTTTCGATGCCATAGAGCTGACTGTCATCCAGAGCGCTTTTCAGACGCTGGCGGGCCGATTCGCGGTCCGGTTCATGAACAATAACCTTGGCCAGCATCGGGTCGAACAGTGGCGACACTTCCGTGCCCGGCTGGATCCAGGTGTCAATTCGCAGACCGTCATCCTCCGGCCAGCTGACATTGGTCAGCAGCCCGGCACTGGGCTGGAAATCCTTGTTCGGGTCTTCCGCGTAGATTCGCGCCTGAATAGCGTGCCCCGTCGGTGCCAGGTTGTCAGCAAGTTTTGCCAGATCGGGCAGAGCGCCGGCACCGAGCTGAACCATCCAGTGCACGATGTCGACGCCGTAAACCTGCTCGGTAACACCGTGTTCCACCTGTAAACGGGTATTCACTTCCAGAAAGTAGAACTCGGTAGTGTCCGGGTCGTAAATAAATTCCACGGTACCGGCGCTGCGGTAAGCCCTGCTCTCGCCGAGCTGGCGCGCAGTGGCGTGCATACGCTGGCGCACGTCGTCGGTCAGCCCCGGGGCGGGCGCCTCTTCAATCACCTTCTGGTTACGGCGCTGCGCCGAGCAGTCTCTTTCCCCAAGGGCGACGACAGTGCCTTGGCCATCGCCGAACAGCTGCACCTCAATGTGGCGGGCATGCTCCACATATTTTTCCAGGAACACACCGCTGTTACTGAAGTTGTTCTGGCTCAGGCGCTGGACAGACTCGAAACTCTTGCTCAGATCCTCTGCGCTGTAGCAGCGGGACATGCCGATGCCACCGCCGCCGGCGGTGCTCTTGAGCATCACTGGGTATCCGATGGTGTCGGCGGCCGTCAGGGCGTCTGCCAGACCGGTGAGCAGCCCGGTGCCGGGTAATAAAGGAACCCCAGCGTTTTCCGCCAGAGCCCGGGCGGTGTGCTTGAGGCCAAACTCTTCCATCTGTTCTGGCGTAGGCCCCAGAAATACAACACCTTGGGCCTCGCAGCGGCGGGCAAAATCGGCATTCTCGCTAAGAAAGCCATAGCCCGGATGGATGGCGCCGGCGCCGCTTTTGCCAATTACGTCGAACAGTTTGTTCTGATCCAGGTAGGTTGCCGCGGCCGAGCCTTCACCCAGTGAATAGGCTTCGTCCGCCTGGCGAACGTGCAGCGAATCTGCGTCAGCCTCGGCGTAGACCGCCACCGAAGTAATGCCCATGGCGCGCAGTGTGCGGATCACCCGGCAGGCAATGGCGCCCCGATTGGCGATCAGAACCTTGTCTGGTGTCCGGTTCAGTTCCATACCAGCACCTCAATCGGTGTCGGGTTGTAGGCGTTGCAGGGGTTGTTTAGCTGGGGACAGTTAGAAATCATCACTAACACATCCATCTCGGCCTTCAGTTCCACGTACTTGCCAGCATCGGAAATGCCGTCTTCAAAGGTCAGGCCGCCGTCAGCGGTAACGGGCACATTCATGAAGAAGTTAATGTTGTGGGTAATGTCCCGTTTGGTCATGCCCAGCTCTTCGTGCTCGGTGACCGCCACCAGCCAGCTGTCACGGCAGGCGTGCATGCATTTCTTTTTCAGGGCGTAGCGGGTGGTGTTGCTTTCCGCTGCGCAGGCACCACCCAGGGTGTCGTGGCGTCCACAGGTATCAGCGGTAATTTCCAGCATCACGTTGTTTTCGGAGGACATCAGTTTGGAACCGGCGGTCAGATACACATTGCCCTGCTCGCGAATGGTGTCCACCGCGCTGTAGCGCTCGGTCGGGTTGTGGGCGTTATAGAACAGTGTATCCGCAGCCTGATTGCCCTCCAGATCCAGAATGCGAACGGTTTCGCCCGCCTTCACAACTTTCAGGAAATACTCGCCCGCAGGTACTGTCTCGCGAAAAATGGCGTTCTCTGGGTTCAGTGCGCTTTTTTTAATCATGGTCGGCCTCCTCGCGATCAGGACTGCATCATGTGATACAGGGCGGTATTGGCGAAGGCGCGGGTGGCCTCCGGCGACGAGGTCTTGCAAGGGGCGGCATCGGTGACCGGCTCCGCTTTGAAGAACTGATACCGTAAGGGATTGCTCGGGTAGTCCAACGCAGTGTTAAGGGGGTGCGGGCAGGTGTGCAATACCACAATGGTGTCCATCTCGAACCTCAGGTCCACGGTGGCACCGGCGTGAGAGTGGTCGCTGACGTACGCCATATTGCCGTCGTCATCGGTTTTCACCTTGCTGAACCAGTTCAGGTTGGCGGTCAGGTCTTTCTTGCCGAGTCCGTACTTGGCCAGTTCATTGAGGAAACCGGTGAAGCCGTTGCGATGGTAGTGATTATGGGCATCCTAGTAAGTCTTTTTACCCCAGCGCTGTTCGACCAGTTTGGCGTTACAGGTGCCGCTGACGGTATCGTGCCATCCCAGGTCATCACGGATAATAGAGGCAAATACCCGGCCCATGTCAGAGAGCAGAACATGACCTTTGGTCAGTAAAAATGTGTGTTGGTTTTTCAGTGTGTCCGGCATGTTGTAGCGCTCGAGAGGGTTCTCGGGGTTGTACATCAACATGCCAACATTGGCTTGGCCAGTTTCATCAATGAGGCGTAGAACATGACCTTTGCGCATGACAAAGGACCAATGGGCTCCGCCGGGAAGTAGGTCGTCGTATAGAGGGGCTGCTGTATCGGGCATGGCCGTATTTTCCTGGCTTGGTGGTAAAAGTACACGAGAGACGTCAGTCACTGAACGATTCTCCCGGGCTTTTGTCCCGCCGTGTAGCCTTGGAAAAGGCCGTCAACTCTCGGACCAGTCATCTGTGCTGCAAACAGCAGATCGGAACCCTAGTTGACCTCTTTGTCAGACATTTTGCGTTGATAATGGTGCTTGTAATCCGCCTCTCGCAGCGCTAGCAATACCTAGCAAATCTTGGGCCACTAATAACAAATTACTGAAGTATATAGGTTTTGTGAGTTTTTAATGAAAAATTAAGAGTGGCGCATAAGACTGTCGGGTACCAATTCGGTGCATAGGGTCAGGATTGGTGCGTGAAACGCCTCGTGGATAGCGTTCCTGATCCGCACGTCACTGAGATCAAATCTACTAGTTGGCTGCTGCTGACACCCCGTTGTTCGTGAAGGTAAACATGGAGTTGGAAACCGCCCTGTTTCTCTAAGTCTTTAATGCATTATGAAGCGGTTCTCGCGAGTAATTTTGTAATTCGCTACAGGCATGGCTACGAAATCCCTTGACACGTTATTGTCTATTGTCAACACTATTTTAAGAAATTAGGAGATGGAAATGACGGATATACATGAGATGTCAGCGGTGCAGATTCGAAGGTTGATGGGAGCCCGTGCTCTCTCGCCGGTCGAGATTATGCAGCACTTCATAAGCCGCATAGAACTTCTGAACCCCTTACTCGTGGCGTTTTGCGACACGCGTTTCGAAGCTGCGTTGGACGAGGCTCGAGCCGCGGAAAAGCAACTGATGCGAGCCGATGCTTTGCCACCGCTATTTGGTTTGCCGATCGGAATCAAGGACATGAACGACGTTGCGGGATTGCGCACGACCTACGGCTCCGACCTTTATAGTGACAATTTGGCTGAAAACGATGAATTTATTGTCAAGCATTTGAAACAACAGGGTGCGATCGTGGTCGGCAAGACCAATGTTCCTGAACTGGGTTTCGGTGCCACCAGTTCGAACCCCTTGTGGGGAACGACCTGTAATCCACACAATATCTCTTACACCGCCGCCGGTTCCTCGGGTGGCACGGCAGTGGCACTGGCCGCTGGTTTAGTGCCGCTGGGCATGGGCTCAGACTTTGCCGGCAGTCTTCGTACACCTGCTTCGTTCAATGGCATTACCGGTATTCGTCCATCTACAGGCACGGTCAGCAGCAAGCGGCGAGCTTTCGGCTTCTCACCATTCAATGTCGAGGGACCGATGGGGCGAAATGCACGTGATGCTCGGTTACTACTCGGTGCTATGGCTAGTGCCGAAGTCTTCGATCCGCTGGCCTATCCCCGCGATACGCTATTCGATCATGCACCGCGAATTGTAGATCTTGCTGGGCTGAGGATTGCGATCTCAGAAGATCTTGGGTTTGCACCGGTAGACAATGCTGTGCGGGCCGACTTTCGTCGCAAGATGAAAATCGTCAGTCAGTGGTTTGCTTCAGCTGATGACGATAATCCGGACTTGACGTTGGTAGAGAGCACACTTGAGGTCATGCGTAGCCTCGAGTTCGTACACGACTTCAAGGCAATTTACGACAAGGACAAAGAGTCGCTGGCAGAGAACGTTCAATACGAAGTGGAACGAGCAATGCAGCTCAATATCGAAGACGTTGCCCGTGCCACAGGGGATCATTCGCGAATTCACAGGCAATCCCAGGCATTCTTTGAAAACTACGATCTGCTGATTACTCCCGCGGCTTCTGTTTCTCCGTTTCGACATGAAGAACTGTGGCCGCGAGAGATCAACGGCGAAACCATGTCCAACTACTTGCGCTGGGAGGCCATTGCCTACGGGGTCACTCTGATGGGCAATCCATCCGTTGTCATTCCAGCTGGCACCGGCCCCACAGGGTTGCCGACAGGCATTCAACTGATTGGCCGACTGCACAGCGACGCGCGTCTGAGCGAAATTGCTGTTGCACTGGAAGATATGTTCGAGACAGATGAGCTGTTGCGTCAGCCACGACCAGATCTTTACGCACTTGAAACGCTAGCAAAGAGCCCTGAATCCAGACACAACCAGAACCAGAACCAAGATCGTTCAAACATCAGAAAACCTTAACCAAAGAAGGGTGATAGTATTATGAAGAAATTGATCCAAACGCTGACGGCAATTGCGTTGTTGTCGACGACTGCACTGGTGGTGCAAGCGGCAAGCCTTGAGCAGATCAAGGCTAGTGGAGAGCTAAAGTTCGGACTGGAAGCTCAGTACCGACCGTTCGAATTTCGTAATGATAAGAATGAGATCATCGGCTATGACATCGATCTCGGCACTGCATTTGCCAAATCGATCGGCGTCAAAGCAGTACCTGTCGATACCAACTGGTCTACGGTTCTGCAGTCATTGTACAACGGCGATTTCAATATGATTCTCGGCGGCATGACCGCTACGGAAAAACGCTTTGCGAAAGTAAATTTCTCGGTACCCTACATGGACGCAGCCTCCGGCATCATGTTTGTCGATGGAGGTGCAGCAAACTTCGCCGCCCTTGATGGTAAAAGCGTGGCTGCCGGAGCCGGTACACCGCAGATTCAGCAGATGCAGGATTGCGCCGCATTAGTAGGTATTGAGTTCAAAGGAGACATTCAGACTCTCGACAACGATGCCTTGGCCTATCAAGCCATGAAGACTGGCCGAATTGATGCTTATACGTCTACCATCGTGTCTTTGCTCGAAGGTCAAAAAGCCGTTGAAGGGCTCTCAGCAACGCCGTGGAATTGCGACGGTGCGTTTCCTGGCGAGTGGACAGCCGCAGCATTTCGCAAGGGAGACGAAGAGCTTCGCGGTGCATTCAATGACTTTATTGCAGATGCCAAACAAAGCGGATTACTTAAAGAGTTGCAGATGAAGTGGTTTGGTCAGTCCTTCATCAATAGTATGCCTGACGAAGCACCCACATGGTAAAATGACATCCGTCCGCTAAACAAGACCCATCTGATGCGGCATTGTCGACTTCAATCTCGATGAGGCCACATCAGTCGATCGCCCCGCGTCCAAGAGCCATTGAAAGAGGATTACTGAACGTGAACCTGACTTACATGTTCGACGTCCTTGTCCGTTTGCTGCCGGCACTCGGTTTGACGATTGCGCTGTCGATCACCGCATTACTCATCGCTACGCCGATTGGCCTTTTACTAGGCTCGTTCCGAGCCTCGAGCTCATCGTCGGGGATCATTGCCCGCCTGCTCGATATCTATATCTTTTTCGTCCGTGGCACACCAATACTGGTGCAGATATTCATTGTGTACTTTGTGCTGCCGGCATTGGGTGTCAAGTTAGCCCTTTTCTGGATGGGTGTTCTGGCCCTGGTGTTCAACTCTGTTGGTTATCAAATTGAGATCGGCAGGGCAGCTGTCCAGTCTGTAGCTAAAGTTCAATGGGAGGCTTCCAGAGCGCTTGGATTTGATGATCGAAGCACACTTTTCAGGTTTATCATGCCGCAAGCCGCCCGACGCATGGTCGGACCAGTAATGAATGAACTGTCACAGCTGATCAAGGCGTCCAGTGTTTTGTCGATAATTACCTTGTTTGAGCTTCATAAGTCAGCTGAGTCCATCATCTCGGCCGATTTCCGTTTTGTTGAAGTACTGGTTGTCGAAGGATTTCTGTACTTCCTGTTCATTTATACACTGAGCTTTTTCGCTGTTCGGCTCGAACGCAGGCTGTCCAGCTCCGATGGTTTGGTGGAACAGCGATGAGCTTCGACTGGCTTTCCTTCTGGGAATTTCTGCCGCGCATGCTGCAGGCAGCTCTGGTGACCATCCAGGTCAGTGTGCTGGCCGTTGGTTTCTCGTGCTTGCTGGCTCCGCCATTGACGATTATTCGACTGATCGCGCCTTGGCCAGCACGTGTTGTCGTTGGCGTGTTTGTGGAAATTGTCCGAGGCATACCGCCGCTGGTGATTATCGCGTTCGTTTATTTCGGTCTGCCAGCCATCGGCCTGATGTTCGATGGATTCTGGACAGGAGTCGTGGCGCTGACAATCGTCGGTGTAGCTTACGCTGTTGAGATCATGCGTAGCGCCATCGAAAGTCTGGGGCGCGGTCAGCGTGAGGCAGCACTTGCTTTGGGATTTCCAGTATGGCGTACCTACCTGGAATTGTTGTTCCTGCAGGCACTGAAGCGCACCTTGCCGCCGCTGACCAATGAGCTTGCCAATGTCATCAAAGCATCGGCCTTGCTATCGGTGATTTCGGTACATGAGATCACGCAAGTGGGCAATGCTTTGATATTCGAAACTTTTGTCGTCGCGGAAATCATGGTGCAGATGACAATTCTGTATCTGATTATCGTTGGTGCCTTGTCAACTCTGTCCCGTAAACTAGAAAGTCGTCTTGTATGAATGAAACTACCGAACAGATTGTGACCGAACAGACTACCCCACAACCGCTACTGAACGTGACCGGATTGTCAAAACATTTCTGTGACTTCACTGCACTGCATAATATCGATCTGTCGCTCGCCGATGGCGAACGACTGATCATCTGTGGCCCTTCTGGTTCAGGCAAATCGACCTTGATTCGCTGCATCAATCAACTCGAATCGCCCGACAGTGGACAAATCGAACTGCAAGGCCAGCTCGTCGGAAAAGCTCCACGGGATCTGGTCATGTTGCGTCGACGTGTAGGCATGGTATTCCAGCAGTTTAACCTGTTCCCGCACCTGTCGGTCCTGGACAACATCACCGCCGCGCCTCGCAAATTGCTTAACTTGGACAAAGCGGCAGCAGAACACAAAGCTTTGGAGCTACTTGCGCGGGTTCAGCTTATTGACCAGTCGGCCAAGTTTCCAGCGCAATTGAGTGGTGGGCAACAGCAACGGGTTGCTATCGCACGTGCATTGGCGATGGATCCGGTGCTTATGCTATTTGATGAGCCCACTTCGGCGCTCGATCCCGAGATGATCCGGGAAGTGCTAGATGTTATGCGCGAGCTCGGTGAACAAGGCATGAGCATGATTGTGGTTACTCACGAAATGCAGTTTGCCCGACAGGCCGCAGATCGTATCGCCTTTATGGACCAGGGCCAGATACTAGCAATCGAGACACCGGAAGATTTCTTTGATAATCCTTCGCAGCCGCGATTAAAACGTTTTCTCGACAATATTTTGCAGCATTGACGTGAGGTAGAGCAATGAAAGGTGATCTAGGGCGAGTAGCCTTTATCTGGCCGAGCGACGGGCTCAACGACGACGAGTTTCTGGCCTATCTGCCCGATGATGTAGCTTGGCTTGTAAACCGGTTCCCAGGCACACTCGAGAATCACTCATTGGATATCGAGACGTTCAAGGCCAGTGCCGATTTGAAACCCATGGTGAGTGCTGCGCGCATGATGCATAGCGTCCGGCCAGATATCGTGGCGCTGGGTGATCATGCCGGATCGTTTATTAACGGCAAGGGCTCCGACCTCGAACAACGCGATGCGTTGACAGAAGCTTGTGGCGCAGCACACGGCACGACGGTATCTACGGCGCTCATCAGAGTTCTGCAACACTTCAACTGGCAACGTGTGTCGGTGTGCTCGCCTTACACTGAAGAGGTTACCGATAAGGGTCTGCACTTCCTTCGCCAGCACGGCATTGAGATCGCCGCAGTTGAAAGCATTGAATTGTCTGACGAACATGCCATTGCCGGCCAAAAGCTTGCAGATTGGACTAAGTCCTTACGTCGAATCGATCGACCCGATGCAGCGGCCCTAGTGATCTTTGGTGGTGGATTACATCTGGCCAGTATGTTGAATGATCTCGAGGTCAGCATTGGTAAGCCGATAATCCCGGCAACCACAGCGCTAGTCTGGGATGTGTGTCGTTTGCTAGGTATTGCTTATCTGGACAACCGCGCCGGTAGTCTTGTGTCAACACTTGCCAGGTCACCATCAATGTCTAAAGCAACATTGAAGCCAGTGCCGATGTCAGATCTCAACAAGTACAGCTCGAATGAGAACATGGCGCAGCGATTGTCGACTGCTACCAAGATATTCGCATTGGGTGACGCGCCACCCGTGTTCACCAGTGCGCAAGGTTGCGTCCTGGTGGATGGGGCTGGCAAACAATTTCTGGATTTTGCCTGCGGTTCTGGAACCACGGTACTCGGCCATGCCCATCCCGTTGTGATGCAAGCTGTACGAGCCCAAATGAGCACGGGTATTCTGCACATCGGCCCGCATTTTCACACGCCATCGCAACTGGCATTGATCGATCGACTCGGCGATATATTACCCGAGTCACTGAACGTTATACAACCGGCAACCAATGGAACCGAGGCAACCGAAGCCGCCATCAAGGCAGCGATGCATGCAACAGGCAAACAAAAATTTATCAGCTTCCAAGGCAGTTATCACGGTCGCACACTAGGCGCAATGGCCTTATCGCATGCTCGAGGTAGTAACTCAATTCTAGGCGCATTGATTCCGGAAACGGTGTTTATGCCCTACACAATTTACTCGCCAGACTTCGTACAGCAGCTCGAGCAGTACTTGGAATCGGGCGATATTGCCGGTGTGATAATCGAAACAGTGCAGGCGACTGCTGGGATGCGCAGCGCAGATCCCCATTGCTTGCACTTGATACGCAAGCTTACCAAGCGTTATCAGGTGCCGTTGATATTCGATGAAGTGTTCACAGGTTTTGGCCGCACCGGCAGCCTGTTTCATTTCCAGCAGCTCGGGATTGAACCGGATCTGTTAATTTTAGGCAAAGCCGCTGGAGGCGGTGTTCCAGGCGCTCTTTTGGCAGGTTCTGCTGCGTTGCTCAGGCACTGGAAACCGGGTACACAATCATCAACGTTCCAAATGCACCCATTGTCGGCCGCGACTTCACTGGCTACCCTCGACGAGCTGTGTCGCTTGGCTCCTTGGGATAGGGTGGTTGCGATAGGTGATCGCATACGAGCGGGTCTGCAGCCCAGTGTGACAAGCAATCCACACGTCGCCGCTCTGCATGGAGTCGGTGCGATGTGGGGATTGGAAATCGTCGGCGCTGATGGTGAGGCCGATCGACCACTAACCAAGCACATACGGCAAATCGCACTGCGGCATGGTCTTATCACTTGGGAGTGCGGCTTGGACGGTCACGTGATCGGGCTTACTCCGCCATTGCTTGTTAGTGATGTCGAAATCGATAAGGCTATTGAAATTCTGATTCAGGCCATTAATCAAGTGTAGAGATACACAAGACTAAGCCATGTGTTACGATAGCTAAAACTTAGTATGCACTAAAAAACCGAGGATCAGTAAACCGATACCCAACCATTGCCTTGGCTGCAGCAGTGCACCAAGCAGCAGCCTTGAGACTAGCGTCGACAGCAAAGCTGTATCTCCAGCGATGGTAGGAATCGCCACACTGTCCACAATAATCGGTTTACCACGAAACGGATAGAAGTCAATATTTCAGCAGCGCTAATGCTTAAGCCTGCCAGCGCCGTCTAACCTAACGCACGGGTGTTGATTCTGAGGCTGTAGTCTTGACTGAGAAGATACATCAATAACACAGCGAAACACTTATCTCAGCTGCCTGCAGCATAATCGTCGCCAGCGCGGGGGACGTTCCTAATTTTTCAAGCTGCCCGCCAAATACTTTTACAAATAAGTCGTATGCTGCATAAATGTCACCGCTTGACTAATACTCACCCAACGCCGACTTAAAACTGACCCACCTGAGGCCAAATAGCCGCTTACTGACACGATCAGAGCGGCGGCTGATGTTGACTCAATAGACACATGTGGAAATTCATGTATGGCATTGTCATGGCGAGAGTATTCGCGCCATCGCCCAGAAGCTGGGTGTATCCCGCAACACCGTGCGCCGCTACCTGCGGGATTTAAGCGCGGTGCCCACCTATCCAGACCGAACGCAGAGAGCGACTAATCTGGATCCCTATAAAGACTATTTGCTGGCGCGGATCGAAGCGGCGCAGCCGCACTGGATTTCGGCAACCGTGTTGTTGAGAGAGATTCAGGATCGCGGCTATGCCGGCGGGATTAGCCGGCTCAAGTACTATATTGCCGACTTCAAAACCATCGAATCCGATCCCGTGGTTCGCTTTGAGACGCCGCCTGGCAAGCAGATGCAGGTCGACTTTACGACCATTTCCCGTCACCGGCGCAAGATCAAAGCCTTTGTAGCTACGCTGGGGTTCAGTCGCGCCACTTACGTTCGGTTCTCCGAGCACGAACGCCAGGAAGACTGGTTGCAAGGCATCGAAGAGGCCTGCCATTACTTTGGCGGAGTCCCTCAGGAGATCCTGTTCGATTATGTTGCACGGAACATAATCCGGTTTATGCTGCCCTCGTCGTTATGTTGCCGCACCTCAGAACGCCTGCAGCACGACAGGTGGTGCTCGTGATCGCGGCCACATAATGATCACAGAGATTTCAGCCACTTCAGCAGCGTGGGGTCATCACGCCATCGAGGGTTACGATGGGACTCGCCAGGCTCAACCCTTTCGAGCGCGCAGGCCTCAAGCGCCTCGGCCTTCATTCGCAAGGTGATCTCAGCGTAGCGGTTGGTCGTCTCGAGACTGACGTGGCCGAGCCAGGCGCGAATGACATTCACTTCAACGCCGGACTCAAGCAGATGTACTGCCGCTGTATG
>Ga0307975_1001445_pt1 | contig 12012 bp, 11 predicted proteins | sample OrgLakmetagen917_FD_201825 | JGI IMG/M metagenome (GOLD analysis project Ga0307975, IMG submission 201825) | Saline water microbial communities from Organic Lake, Antarctica - #917 | ecosystem: Environmental > Aquatic > Non-marine Saline and Alkaline > Saline | place: Antarctica: Organic Lake... | reverse complement strand
CGAGCATGAACGAGCGCATGGCATCGATCGCCGTCGACGCCGGCACCCGGGCGACCGACATCGCAAGCGAGACCACGAAGGAAGCGATCTCGAACATGCGCGACCTGACCAAAGTTCGCGACGACGTTTCCGAGTACGGCACTGCCTACACGGATTTCGTGAAGAAGCAGACAGAACTGCTCACGAAGGCCACTCAGAGCTATTCGAACGAAACTCAGAAGGTTGGTACCGAAGCCGCTGAATTTGCCTCCAAGGCAGGCGAAGAGATCAGCGACAAGGTGACCAGCACGGCCGAAGGCGCCGCTCAGACGGCCCGCTCGGCGGCCAAGAAAGCAGCCTGAAGCTGCAAGTTGTAACGATCGGCAGATAGCGAACGGCGGGTCCTGCAAAGGGCCCGCCGTTTTCGTTGGAGAGACAACGGCTGGGTTTGGTCAGGCTGCGCGAGCGTTGCCCGTCACTGCAATACAGAAACGGGCCGTTTTGCCAGTCATTTTGCCAGCCTACTCGTAGCCCCGCTTGGCTTTCGCCATGTGAACCTCGAAGCGGGCGTCCTTGGCGTCGGCTTCCGTGTCGAACCAGTCCGTCCGCAACTGGCCAGAGCTGCCGATCCGTCCCCATTCACGCACCAGGCTCCAGTCATCGAAGAGACCGCGCACGATCTCCATCCGGTAGAACCGGTGCAAGTTGGCGTCTGGCTCTATCCTTCTCAGATGCATACCCCTACCCCCACATCCTGGCTGCGATGTCCTGCTCTTCGCGGCCGACGGCGTCGGCGTAGATCGCGGTCGTGCTGAGTTGGGCGTGCCCCATCCATTTCTGGAGCATGTTGAGTGGTACGCCATTCACCGAGGCGTTGATCCCGAACCCGTGGCGCAATCCCTTCGGGCTGCGATGCGGGGCGTCCGGTATCCCGGCCTCGATCATGATCCCTTTGACGATCTGCCAGACCCGCACGCGGCTGAGCGGCCAGATCGGCGTACCGGCACGTTTGCGTGACTTCTGGGCCTCTCTGAGGCCATGGGCCGTATTGAGGGTGTCCAAGTAGTCCGGCGGCACCGGGACGCTCCTGTAGACCACCTTGGAGCGCCCAGACGCCTCCTTGCGCTTCTTCAGGCTGCGGATGGCGATCGTGCCGCCCGACAGGTCCACCCTGGCGGGCGTGATCTCCAACAGCTCGGACGGCCGACAGCCGGTGAAGTACAGCGTCTCGCAGAGCGTGCGATCCCGTGCCGGTTTGCGCCGCGCCACGGTCAGGAAGGCCGCGCGCTCTTCGGCGTTCAGGTAGAGCCGGTTTCCGGCGGTGTCGGTGAGGCGCATTTCGTTCATGTTTAACAGTCTACGCGACAATTGTTAAACCGCGAAACGGAAATCGGCCCCCTGCCCGCTCGATCCACGGGTCCAGGTGCTTGAGTGCTTAACACTATTACCAATAGTGTAAAATGCACGAAGCGCTGCGTCCAAGACGCGCTGCGCAGCGTGAGCGGAGATCTTCCGCCCTTGTAAAGAAGCGCGAGATCACTTTCCCTTGACCTCGCAAGCTCAAGTCGGACAGGCTACGACAGCTTCATAACCATGAGGATGCCACTTTGGCCGATCCTGTAACCATTGGGACGCTCGCTGCCGCTGCGCTCGCCTCGGGCGCGGCCGCGCTCGGGAAGGAGGTCGTTGGAACCGCCTCCAAGGATGCTTATGCAGCTCTGAAGGCGGCGCTTCTGCCCGCCTCACCAAGCAACGTCGAGAAGCTTGAAGCCAATCCCGAGGCCGAGCACCGTGCCATCTCGGTTGCGGAGGATGTGGACGATCTCGACGCCGACACGCAGGCCAAGATCGAGGCCCTCGCAGAGGCGCTCAGCGGCGCGCTCGCCGCCGACGGTCAGGCCGCGAGCGTCGATAACAGGATCACGGTGATTGCCGACCGGCATGGTATCGCCGCCGGGCGCGACGTGAACATCTCTACACCGCCAAAGGCATGAGCCGTGGCTGAGCAGCCGCAACACGTTTCAGCTGACCGCGGCAGCTACGCAGCGGGACGCGACATAAACAAATATGGCCTCGACGAAGACCAGGTGGCCGCACTCGTCGCGAAGGCGGTTGCTGAAAACAGCCAGAACGTTCCGAGGTCCACGATCCTCGAACTCGCCAACCGCGTCGCACCACGGACGGACGATCTGGAGCAGGCTCTGAACGATCTGCGCAACGCGCTCGATATCGCCGCCAGAATGCGGCGCCGTGTGGGCGCGCCAAGCAACCTTGATCCGTTTGTCGACGCGGTCATGGCCGAACTCGACGTGCTGAACGAGAAGGGCGAGTTCGACGATGGTGTCGCTGTGGTCGACCGCGCCGTCGCCGCCGCCGAGGCACGCCTTGAGCGAGAGCAGGCTGCGTTCGCGGAAATCCTCAACGTCGCCATTGACCAGCACCTTTTGGCCTTCGACGCCAACGGTGCGGCGACAAAGATCGCCCGCCGCGTCGATCTTGAAGCGTCCGATCCTGCCGACCGCTTTGACGCTCTGCGCCGGGAACGAGATACTTGGTACAAACGCGGCCGCGACAAGGGCCTGAACCTGGACCTGAGCGTGGCCATCGCGCTGGCCGAAATCGCCCGTAATCGCGCCGACACTCCTGACCAGAAAGGCGTGGCGCTGAACGATCTCGGCGCCGCGTTCCAGACCCTGGGGCAACGGGAGAGCTACACCGAGCGGCTGGAGGAGGCCGTCGCCGCCTACCGCGCCGCCCTCAAAGAACACACCCGCGACCGCAACCCCCTCGACTGGGCGATGACGCAGATGAACCTCGGCGCCGCACTATACACCCTCGGGGACCGGGAGAGCGGCACAGGCCGGCTCGAAGAGGCCGCCGCCGCCTTCCGCGCCGCCCTCGAGGAACGGCCCCGTGATCGCGTGCCCCTCGGCTGGGCCAGGACGCAGGTGAACCTGGGCAACGCGCTCGCGACCCTCGGAGACCGGGAGAGCGGCACCGACCGGCTCGAAGAGGCCGCCGCCGCCTTCCGCGCCGCCCTCGAGGAGCTGACCCGCGACCGCGTACCTCTCGACTGGGCGACGACGCAGATGAACCTGGGCAACGCGCTCGCGACCCTCGGAGACCGGGAGAGCGGTACCGGCCGGCTCGAAGAGGCCGCCGCCGCCTTCCGCAACGCCTTGGAGGAACGGCCCCGTGATCGCGTGCCCCTCGGCTGGGCCAGGACGCAGATGAACCTCGGCACCGCGCTCCAGGCCTTGGGGCAACGGGAAAGCGGCACCGACCGGCTCGAAGAGGCCGCCGCCGCCTTCCGCGCCGCCCTCGAGGAGCTGACCCGCGACCGCGTACCTCTCGACTGGGCGACGACGCAGATGAACCTGGGCACCGCGCTCAGGGCCCTCGGGGAACGGGAGGTCGGCACCGACCGGCTCGAGGAGGCCGTCGCCGCCTGTCGCGCCGCCCTGGAGGAATGGACCCGTGATCGCGTGCCCCTCGACTGGGCCAGGACGCAGATGAACCTCGGCACCGCGCTCAGGGTCCTGGGGGAACGGGAGAGCGGCACCGACCGGCTCGAGGAGGCTGTCGCCGCCTTCCGCGCCGCCCTGGAGGAACTGACCCGCGATCGCGCGCCCCTCGACTGGGCGATGACGCGCGGAAATATCGCGAGCGTCCACATCGCGCTCTTCGACAAGACCAGCAACGTTACAGAGTTGGACCGCGCGCAGGCGGCCATCAACGACGCGCTGGAGGTTTTCGCAAGGGCGGAGGCAAGCCAATACCTCTCCATCATCGCCATCATCCAAGTCGCCATCGATGCGCGGCGGGGCGGGTGATGAAACATTTCCCGGAGCATGCCTCTTGGAGTGCTTAACAGAATGACCCATAGTGTTAAAATGCTCTCGGCCCAAAGCTGCTGGGCGCTGTTGCGCAGCTCGCGCTTGAGGCGTGAAGGCCCCTTACCCCGCTGACGTCATGCCACGCGGATGATCTCGGCGGTGCCGAGGGCCGAGAAACGGTTCATGAGAGCGATGCGGATTTGGATTTCGGCGGTCTGTCGGTCGGGGTCTCTCGCTGCGATGCGCTCGCCGAAGGCCTTAAGGCAACGCATCTTCGCCTCGATCCGGCTGCGGGCGTGGTATCCAGTCCAGTGTTTCCAGAAGGCCCGTCCGTAATAACGCGTCGCGCGGAGGGTTTCGTTTCGGGCACGTGCCGCAGGGCCATCGTCTTTCCAGAGCCGCCCGGCCCGGACGGATCGGGATGATCGGGGTGGCCCGACGGTCGATGATGGCGGTGTGGCAGCGGCGCGTGTCGTAGGCGCCGTCGGCGGTGACGGTGCCGATCGGCTCTGATCGCGGCCGTGCGGCGATCGAGCCTGCGCCGCACCGGGCGCGTCGCGGACCAGGGTGACCTGGTCACGCGGGCGGTGGATGTCCTGATGGCGGGTGTATAGCTCGCAAGACCAGCATGATTTGTGGGCATTGCCTTTCGCGACGTGTTCACATGCAAATTGAACACCACCTATTGGGATGATATCATACTGTTATCTTGAGATTGAAATCTGATTGAGCATCAGGAGCTTAGGTTATGGAAAGCATCGTGCAGGGATACCCGGTTCCCGGCAATTGGCGTAAGCCCCTCGAGGAAGAGGAAGGCAAAGGGAAGGGGAAGTAGACATTGGCCCCGATCCGCATGACCTGCCACACACACAACTTATCACGGCCGACGATAGAGCAACCTCATAACGACGCCGTTTCCGCCCTTCCGCGCATTCAGAAAGCCGTCGAGGCCACATGAGCCCTCACGGCCTCCGGCTGCTTACCGATAAGCGCGAAGGCTGATTGCCGGCCCATTCGACGACCGCGGTCTCGATCTGCCCTCGCGTCCACGGATGAGCACACGCGAACTGGCCAATCGTGCCGTCCCTGCACACAATAACGGCCAGCTCGTCACCCCATCGGATGCGACGCTCGCCACCCTGGTCTCGAACATCAGCGCGACCCGCAAGGATCCGAGAAATGTCTGTCATGCGTACAAGATGACAGCGCCGTGTTAAGAAAGAGTTGTCTTTCCACCTCGGCCGGCGGTTGTCCTGGGGCTCAGGAGAGATTGACCAAGTCGCTGTGGGGAAGGAATGTCAATCGGCACCCAAAGTTGCACCCAATCACGCAAGACTTGGTCGGAAGGGTTGGGTGTTGGCCGCGCGATCACAGAGCCGCCGCACGACTGCAAAGCGAGAGTGGAGCTCGATGCGCTCAGCCAGACCACGGGAGAGAGTGGAACGGCAGAGCTTGGCGCACACGTTAAAAATGACCCGAAGCGTAATATCCACCGCAAAGCAATGATGAGGCCATGGAACAAAAACCCGCCACGCGCGTTGTTGGCCAGACGGATTGTCCAACAACACGACCCCTCCTCGAACTCTATGCCCGCGCGTTCTCCGAATACGGTGTGCAGTGTCTTTGGAGCTGGAAGCCGGTCTCGCACCCGACCCCGTCCCATGCACGCGTTATCGCGCGCGCCCTGCGAGCCGAAGGGAATCGTGCGGCCTGGGAGCTTTCTTGGGAAATCGAGGATGCCTGTGATGCCGTTGAGGGATCGTCACCGGCTGTCGCTTCGGATCGCTCCGCCAGCACGCGGATGGAATAGGTCGATGACAGTGTCAGTCGCTGCTTCCCGATGCAGGTTTAAGTGATCAAGATATTCACGAGCGTCGCGAATAAACTCTTCCGTGCTCTCGACCCGTTCCCAATGTTGTGTCGGCGTCTCCAGTCGGCGACGCAGCTCTCCTGCGAGGTGCTTGCGCTTGTCTGTCATGGCATATTAGCAACGCGCGTCGTCGAGAACGACGTCCAGGAATTCGTAGGGCGCCGTGGCAACCAAACGCCGAACTCGTTCAGGATCGTGCGGCCGATCGCGCCCACAGTCCTTCACAGCATACAGCATGTAGACGATGGCTGCCGCGCAAGTCGCCACCCAAGCCACGCAGAATAAAGTCTCGAAACCCGTCATAAGCGCCTCCTCTGGTAAAACGATACCACGGACAGCACCTCTACCAACACCCCTACGCCGGAGCCTCTGCCTGTCTGTCGGGGTCCTCACCGCGCGATCGCCCGGCGGATCATCCCCGCACCATGCTCGGTCATCGCGTGCCAACACCAAGGTCCGAGATAGCCGGTTCGGAGCTGCCAGCACCTTCGTCGATTTTCTTCTGGATCGCCACCTGTCGCAAGCTGTTCCCGAGACCCCAAACACCTGACAGGCGCAATTCTCGACAACAGAGGAAACTTGCCAAAAGCAGCTTCTGCCTTCATAGTGACATCATTTCGCAGGCAGGAGACATTTCATGGCACAGCTCACCGTTCGAAACGTAGACGAGTCAATCGCCGCCGCTCTGAAGGAGCGGGCGGCGAAAGCTGGACGATCAGCAGAAGCGGAGCACCGTCGAATTCTCGAAGAGGTCCTCCGCCCCAGCCCCAGCTCCGATTTCTTCACCGAGGCGCGCACAAAGCGCATCAAGCTTGCACAAGGGTCACCTACCACGGCAGAGATTCTGCGTGCAGATCGTGATCGAGACGAGGCGTCATGACCGACGAGAGGAGCTTCGTTGTCGACACGTCCGTCGCGATCAAATGGATCGTGGACGAAGAGGGCAGCGACAAGGCCGAGCTCCTCCAAGGCGCTGACATGGTCGCGCCTGCCCTCCTTCGGATCGAGGCCGGCAACGTGCTCCGCACCATAGCCGCAAAGCAGGCACTCACTCAGGAGCGCGCGATTGATCTTTTCCTGTTTATGCAGACGGCGCCGGTGACAATCATCGAGGCGGACGAACCCCTGGAGCGGCGCGCCCTCGAGCTCGCACTGGCGCTTGGACACCCAGTTTACGATTGCGTCTATCTTGCCCTTGCTGAGCGCATGGAACGACGGCTCATCACCGCTGACCGCCGCTTCATCAAAGCCCTTTCGAATACCGAACATGCGACCCACATTCTCAATCTGGACTCCCTCGTCGCGGGGACATCGGGGGGAACTCGCCTTTGAGACACCTTCCGCCGCGAGCGATATTCATTACTGTAACGATTTATCGAGTAAGAGCATGAACCCGACAGACATCTTCGAGGCCCTGGATGCCATCGCCAAGACCCCCTTCGATCCGTTGGAATTCGGGTTCTCCTTCGCGGAGGCGACCGACAACGGGCGCGCCACCGTCTCTAAGCTTCGCAGCGGCTCGCTGAACAGATCGGACGTCGAAGCCGGCGTGCTGATGAACCTCAAGTTCCATTACGCCCCCGCCGACGCCTTGGGCGTGGAGGCGACGCTCGATGCCCTGAAGGGCAGCAAACGGACCGCAAAGCACAAGCCAGCGATCCTGATCGCCACCGATGGCGAAACCGTGGCGGCCGAGCATTGGAAGAGCGGCGAGCGGCTGCACTGCGGGTTCTCCGAGATCGGAGATCATTTCGGGTTCTTCCTTCCGGCCGCCGGGAAGGACCGGTATCGCCCGGCCGAGGAGAACCCTGTCGACGTCAAGGCGACTGGAAAGCTCGCGAAGCTCTACGACGCGCTGACCAAGGCGAACCCGGACTGGGCCACCGATGCACGGCGCCACGACATGAACCAGTTCATGACGCGTTTGATCTTCTGCATGTTCGCCGAGGATGTCGGGATCTTCCCGGAGGACCAGTTCTCCCGGGCAATCTTCACACATGCCGGCGACAAGGGCGAGGAAGCACACGGCGTCCTGATTTCTGCCTTCCATGCGATGAACCTGCCCAAGGGCAAGCGGGCCGATCTCCCTGCTTGGAGCCATGATCTCGAATACGTCAACGGTGGCCTCTTCGCCGGCACGATCGACGCGCCCCGGTTCGACATCATTGCCTTCCGCTACCTGCGCGAAGCCTGCGATCTCGACTGGAAAGAGATCAATCCAGACATTTTCGGTTCGATGATCCAGTCAGTTGCCGACCCGAAGGCACGAGCTGAGCTCGGCATGCACTACACCAGCGTGCCGAACATCATGAAGGTGCTGGCCCCCCTCTTCCTCGACGAACTCGATGCAGAGATCGAGAAGGCTTGGGACCGGCCGAACGGCCTGCGTAAGGTGCTGGACCGCATGTCGGCGATACGGGTCTTCGACCCGGCCTGTGGCAGTGGCAACTTCCTGGTCGTTGCCTACCGCGAACTCCGCGCCCGCGAGATCCGCATTATGCGACGCCTCGGAGAAATTGAGGGCCATTCCCAAATTCAGATGTGGTCGCAGATCCCGATCACGAACTTCTACGGCATCGAACTGACCGACTTCTCGGCTGAGACGGCAAAGCTCGGAATGTTCATCGCCGAGTATCAGGCGAACACCATGTTCGGTGAAGCCTTCGGGCGCAAGCCGGCCGCATTGCCACTGAAAGGAGGAGCAAAGATACAGAATGAAAACGCCCTCCGCGTAAACTGGGAAACCATCTGCCCGCCGCCGCCCGAGGGCGAGGTATTCATTGTAGGCAACCCTCCGTTTCTCGGAGATGGGTCCCGCTCTAAAGCGCAAAACGATGACATGGACCATGTGCTGAAGGGGCATGTCGATGCCTACCGCCGCGTGGATTTTGTCGCGTGCTGGATCTTCAAGGCGTCAAGTTATATTCGCGTCGCCAACGCTCGATCCGCCCTCGTCTCGACGAATTCTATCACTCAGGGACAGGCAGTCGGAGCGTTTTGGCCAGAAATCTTGAAAGATGGAATAGAAATTGGTTTTGCCCATCGGTCATTCAAGTGGCGCAATAATGCCTCCGCCAATGCCGCAGTTGTGTGCGTGATAGTCGGATTGCGACGTCAATCAAACGCAGGGAAGCGGTTGTTTGACGGCAGCCACGAAGCACGAGCCACCAATATCAATGCCTACTTGTTGGATGGGCCGGAAATATATGTGAAAGCTGCTCCGCGGTCGTTGTTCAACCTTCCATACATGGAATACGGCAACAAGCCCACGGATGGGGGGAACCTCATAATGCGGCCTGAGGAGAAAGATGCGCTTCTCGAGAAGCATCCTGATGCCGCGCGCTTTATTAAGAGTTTCATGGGGTCGCAAGAAGTCGTTCAGGGCATACAACGATTCTGCATATGGGTGAGAGATGAAGAGGCAGACGCAGCCGCAAAAATCCCTGAGATTTCTGCTCGCTTCAATGCCGTTGCCGAATTTAGGCGAAACAGCAAGGCTGCGCAGACGCGCCCCGCCGCTGCCTACCCTCACCGATTTCGCCAGGCTCAAAATTTCGCCAAGCATCATGCGATACTTGTTCCTCGAGTCACGTCCGAGCGGAGACCATATCTTCCCGTTTCCCGGGTAGGTGCGGACGTGATCTCATCCGACCTGAATCAAGTTCTCTACGATTCCCCTGAATGGTATTTTGCTATCCTTGCATCCAGGCTTCATCTCGTCTGGATAGCGAATGTTTGCGGTCGTCTGGAATCGCGCTTCAGATATTCCAACACTTTAGGTTGGAACACCTTCCCGGTGCCGTCTTTCTCGGAAAGCCAAATTGAGGCACTCACGCAATCGACGCGCACGATCCTTAAGACCCGCTACAAGCATCACCCAGCGACGATCGCGGACCTCTATGACCCCGACAAGATGCCGGAGGATCTCCGTGCCGCACACCGGGCGAACGACGAACTCCTGGAGAACATGTATATCGGTCGGCCGTTCAAGACCGACACCGAGCGTCTCGAGCACCTGTTCAAGCTCTATGCGGCCCGGGTGAAAAAGCTGAAGAAGGAGGCCGCGTGATGGTCGATCTGGTCAAGGTCGCCTACGGGCGCACAGGCACATCGAAGACAACCAATGCCATGGGCATGCGGCCAATGCAGGCGCGAGTTTACGAAGCCCGCGGCGCCCAGTTCATCCTCCTCAAGGCGCCGCCCGCCGCCGGCAAGTCCCGCGCACTCATGTTCCTCGGCCTCGACAAGCTCGAGAACCAGGGCGTTCGCAAGGTGATCGTTGCTGTTCCCGAGACCTCGATCGGGGCCTCGTTTCGATCGACCAACCTTCGTCAGAACGATTTCTTCCGGGACTGGCATGTCGAACCGCGCTGGAACCTCTGCGACAGCGGCGCCGAAGGAGGTTCGAAATCCCAGAAGGTGAAGGCCTTCAAGGAGTTCATGGCATCCGACGACGAAGTGATCGTCTGTACCCACGCCACGTTCCGCTTCGCGTTTGAAGCCATCGAGGCCGAGGCCGGCGCGGAAGCCTTCGACGACTGCCTGATCGCGATCGACGAGTTCCACCATGTCAGCGCCGGCGATGACAATCGCCTGGGCGAGATCCTGCGGCGTCTGCTCATGCGCGAGAAAGCGCATGTCGTAGCGATGACCGGCAGCTACTTCCGCGGCGACAGCATTCCGGTCCTGCGACCTGAAGACGAGGCCAAGTTCCGGTCGATCACCTACTCCTACTACGAGCAACTCGACGGTTATGAGCACCTCAAATCGCTCGGCATCAGCTACAGCTTTTACCGGGGCAAGTACATCTCGGCGATGCCGGACGTACTCGACACGGATCTCAAGACAATCGTGCATATCCCGCATCGCGGCGCGGCCGAGGCCTATGGCGAGAAGAACGACGAGGTCGGACGGATCATCGACGCGATTGGCGAACATGTCGGCCGTGATGAAGAGACGGGCTTCGACCTTGTCCGCCGCAAGTCGGATGGGAAGATCCTGAAGATCGCGGACCTGGTGAACGATAACGAGGAGCGCGGCGGCGTGAAAGCCGCCCTGACCCGCGAGATCATCGGCCCCGATGGCCGCCGGGACGACGCGGCCGACCGGGCCAAGGTCGACATCATCATCGCGCTCGGTATGGCCAAAGAAGGCTTCGACTGGCCCTGGTGCGAGCATGCGCTGACGATCGGTTACCGCTCCTCGCTCACCGAAATCGTCCAGATCATCGGCCGTGCCACACGGGACGCAGCCGGCAAGTCCCATGCCCAGTTCACCAACTTGATCGCGGAGCCCGGCGTCGAGACCACCATCGTCGCCGATGCGGTTAACGACATGCTGAAAGCGATATCGGGTGCGCTACTGATGGAGCAGGTCCTCCAGCCGAATTTCCGCTTCTATCGGCGTGAGGACGGGGATATCCGTGAACCTGTCGAGGTCGACGACACAGGCACCGTGCATATCGGCATCAAGGGGCTGATGGAGCCGCCGACCGACCGCTCGCGAGCGATCTGCGAGAACGACATGCAGGACCTGATAGCAAAGGCCTGCCAGGCCATGGATCGCCGCACTGTCGCCGACGACGTCGCCCCCGAGGTTGCGACACAGATGGTCCTCACCGACATTATCGAGAAGAGCTACGAGAACCTCTCCAACGACGAGACCGAGGCTATCCGCCAGGATCTGGCGGCCCGCATGAATATCGCCACGCTGGCCAAGAGAGAAGACGAGCAGGGCGATGAACCGCCCGAAACTGGCGGGGCAAACTCCGATGACGACGATATCGAGAGCGCGCCGGATGGCATGAACCTCATCAACATGGTCAAGAAGTTCATCAATGTCCGCGAACTCGACATCGACCTGATTGACGGGATCAATCCGTTTCGCGAGGGCTTCGATGTCGCCTCGAAGGCGCTCGACACACCGCTCCTGAAACAGATCCAGAGCGCAATGGTCGCGCAGCGCATCCAGATGACCGAGGACGAGGCACGCACACTCTGGCCGCGGATAAAGCGCTTCCGCGAGGCCGAGGAGCGCGAACCCAACCCGCATGCAGCCGACCCTCTCGAAAAGCGCATGGCCGAGGCACTCGCCTACATCCGGGTCAAGAAAGCCGAGCGGATGCGGTCCGCCGCCGCGGAGTGAGTGCATGCCTCGTCCGACCCTCGACGAAATCTTCGATGAACCTGACGAGTTCGGCCTGCTCGATGTCCGCTTGAAGGCACGGGGCACACGGCCGCCGGAGTTCGAGCGCGACGCCGGTCTGGTGCGCGAAGTGAACGACTTTTACGACCGGCATGCCAGACTGCCGAACGAGGATGCGTCGGA
>Ga0307975_1001444_pt1 | contig 12022 bp, 8 predicted proteins | sample OrgLakmetagen917_FD_201825 | JGI IMG/M metagenome (GOLD analysis project Ga0307975, IMG submission 201825) | Saline water microbial communities from Organic Lake, Antarctica - #917 | ecosystem: Environmental > Aquatic > Non-marine Saline and Alkaline > Saline | place: Antarctica: Organic Lake... | reverse complement strand
ATCACATTCAGCAAAAATACTTGGAATGTTTATTTGTGGAGGAAGTAGGGTTTGGATTTCAAAGGAATTTACAGCAAAACAGTTGCCGTCGAAGATTCTGAGGTAGATAGTTTCAATTAAGTTAGTAGGATTGTAATCATTAGGATTATCAATGGGATTTTCATTTTCTTCAGCATCTCCAAAAGAAAAGTGAAAGCTGATTTCATCTTCTGGATTTGGAGCTTCGGTCAGGGCATTTTCTAAGTTAAAAAAAATATCTGCTAAATCGCCACATTGATCAAGGTTTTGGACTGATATAAGATTAGGTGACTCTAAAATTGCAACTGAAAATTGAGTTTCATTTTCGCACACAGGTTGAACTACACCATCAACAATGGGACCTGATAAGTTATAAATATAAATGATTTGTGTTTCGTCTATAATATCATCTGGAAATAATGCTAGGCCTTCTCCATTGGGTTCGGTAAAATAATTACCATTTATAAGGCTTGGTAAAATAAAACTATCACAAGCAGTAACGTCTTCTAATTGGTCAGCATCATCTAAATTATAAATGTTTACTTCAAAAGAAGTTTCATCAAAATCTTCAAAACAAGAATTTGAATCTGTGTTAAATAAGTAAACGGTAGTAGTTTCTGTTATTTCAGTACCTGGGGCTAAAACATTTCCTTGGCCAAGAGGTTCTGAAAAATACTCGCCAATATCTGCTTCTGGTAAAACATAAGCGTCACATTCAAAAACATCATTTACTTCTGGAATTTCAAAAACCAAACTTGATCCTTCTAAAAAAACAGCAGAATCAAAAGAAGCATCATTAAAATCAGCTATAGCTAATTTAATGGTGTAAGTTTCGCCTGGAGTAACAGATGCAGTTACACTCAAAGGGACTGTCATACCGCCATATCCAGAAGATACATTTCCAACATCAAAAAATTCAGGAAAAGCAAAAGCACCAGCTTCTGTTGGGAAGCAATTTTCATTGGTATGAACATTAGTTATAGAAACGGGTACATTGGTAGTAGGTAGTAGTGCCAAATTAATCCCTCCAACATTTATTTCCTCATCTGGTGTTCCAGGATTGCCATCTAAATCGTAAAAGTTAGAGTCTGAAATGCCAGGCCCACTAAGAATAAAAGCAAAAATATCACTGAAATTACATACAAAATCAGGATATTCATTTGAAGCAAATACGTAGTTAAAATTAACTTCGCTAACGCTTGGTATAAACTGAAATTCAATTACAGTAGCATTAAATGTATTAGGGTTAGGAGATAGTAAATTTAAATCATCATCGCCTAACCAATTAGTTCCAAATCCAAAGCCTCCTTCCACAGGGCCAGAAGAAAGTACTATTCCATCTTCAAAAGGAAAATTTGGATTGGTGTTTTCAAAGTAACCGAAACTTTCAAAACTGAGTCCTGATAATTCAGAGTTATTAGGACTTTGAACATCTATTACATCATAACAATCTCCTTCTACAAGAATATCAGAAATTAGCTCAGTTGCAGTGTAGGTATCAGTATCATAAATTATGTTTTGTCCATAAGTAATAAATGGAATAAGTAAAACAATAATGGGTATATACTTTTTGGAATAATTTTTCACAAGTTTTACTTAAATTTATATAAAAGTATTATAAATATGATGATTAAAAGACAAGCAAAATTTTATTAACAATTAATTATAAACTCTAAGGTTTTAAAATGTCCGAAATTAAAGGTTTTGTTACTGTTTTAGATTGAAAATTATTCTTTAGAATTTCTATCCTGATTGTCATTCAGCATTTATGATGAAATTTAGGTAAGTATCATCAGAGATTTCTTGCGGCTCCTTCGCTTTTCTGTTGGAATAAAAAAACACTCTCAAGAATTGTCATTCCTCACTTGGTGCGGAATCTTTTTCTCGTTAGTTCGGATGCCTCTTAAAAACTTGCTTCTTGATTTTATAGGAATGACAGGTAACTATTTTGTTATGCTTGTTCATAGTTGAATTGAAGTAATTCCCATTAAATGAAACACTGAAGGCAATTCGTTATTTAGGCTGGTTAGGATTTAGCTTTTAAATAAAACCTTTAAAAGGAAAATTAATCTATCACTTTATAGGTAGGGTCTTCAAGAACATTTACATCAATAATGTCATCTGCATTTTGGAGTAATCTTCTACAATCCGGACTCAGGTGTTTTAGATGTACTTTTTTTCCTACTTTTTGATAGCGCTCTGTGATTTTGTTTAGTGCTTCAATAGCAGACATATCTACTACACGGCTTTCAAAGAAATCAATTACGATTTCGTCTGGGTCATTCATTACATCAAATTTATCATTGAATAAGGAAGTTGAACCAAAAAAGAGCGGCCCATAAATTTCGTAGTGTTTTACTCCATTTTCATCGATGCTTTTACGTGCGCGAATGCGTTTTGCATTGTCCCAGGCAAAAACCAATGCAGCGATTATAACCCCAACAAGAACGGCCAGCGCTAAATTGTGGAGAAATACAGTTACTAAGGTGACTAAAACCATCACTAATACATCAGATTTAGGCATGCGTTTTAGTGTTTTAAAACTCGCCCATTCAAATGTTCCTATTGAAACCATAATCATTAAGCCTGTTAGTGCAGCCATTGGAAGCAATTCAATAACTGGAGCACCAAACATAACAAAAGCCAATAAAGCCAGTGAAGCAATAATTCCTGAAAGTCGGGCGCGAGCACCATTGGATACGTTGATTAAACTTTGTCCAATCATAGCGCAACCACCCATACCACTAAAAAGCCCGGATAAAATATTTGCTGCGCCTTGTGCCACCGCCTCCTTATTAGTGTTTCCTCGTGTTTCGGTAATTTCATCTACAATATTCAGGGTTAATAAACTTTCAATTAAACCTACACCTGCCATGATTCCAGCATAGGGTAAAATGATCATAAAAGCATCCCAACTGATTGGAATATCAGGAATATGAAAAGGAGGGAAACCACCACTTATAGATGAAATATCGCCTACTGTTTTGGTATCAATACCAAGGAAATAAGTAATTCCAAAAACTACTAAAATAGCCATTAAGGAGGCAGGGACAGCACGAGTAAGCTTTGGAAGCCCCCAAATAATTAGCATGGTGGTTAACACCAACGCGAGTAAAATATATAAGTTTGTGCCGGTAAGCCATTCTCCATTTATATCTTTAAACTGATCCAATTGAGACATGAATATGATGACTGCCAATCCGTTTACAAATCCAAAAATTACAGGATGTGGAACTAAGCGCATGAGTTTACCCAATTTTAAAGAACCAGCTATGACCTGTATTATCCCAGAAAGAACCACTGCAGCAAAGACATATTCAACACCGTGGTCTTTAGCCAAAGATACTATGACTACCGCTATCGCTCCCGTTGCTCCAGAAATCATACCCGGTCTACCGCCAAAAATTGAAGTAACAAAAGCCATTACAAATGCAGCATATAATCCAGTTAGCGGACTTAAACCTGCTATGAGCGCAAAAGCCATTGCTTCTGGCACTAAAGCCAAAGCAACAGTAAGACCTGATAATACTTCTATTTTATAATCTACTTTTTGTTTAAAGTCGAAAAGTTTGATGTATTTTTTCATTAAAATCAGCTAAAAAAATTCAGAATTTAAGTGTGCAAAAATAGACTTTAAAGGAGGAAATAAAATGTATTGCGATTTGTTTTTCGTTCGAAAAGAAACTAAAATGATATAGTTAATAAAGAAATAAAAGTATATTTGCTAAATTAATATAGTTATGCTAAATAGATATAGGTATGAAATACTGTCCCCAATGCCAATCTGAACACATCATAAAAAGTGGAGTTATAAACGATAGGCAGCGATACAAATGTAAAGCCTGTGGATATAATTTTACGGTCAATAAAATAGGCAAGCAAATCGATTTATATTATGTAACGAAGGCTCTTCAGCTATATTTAGAAGGTTTAACCTATCGTGAAATTGAGCGTATTATAGGAGTTTCTCATGTAAGTGTTATGAATTGGGTGCGAAAATATAACATTCATAAAGTTCAGAATACAGATTATCATCCTACTTATAAGATTTTAAATCAACATGAATTAGCAACTTATTTTTCTAAATCAGATAACACCAAAGGTGCTGGTATGATTGTTACTGAACTAGGAGATAAGTATATGGTAATAAAATGGGAGCGATTTAAAGATTAACGATATATAATTAACACATAAATATATTATATTTTATTTAACAAGATTCTAGATAGATATTTGATTTCAATAATTCAAACGTTTTCGTTTATAAGTCAAATATCATATGAAACAATTTTACTTACTAATTTTTGTCATGACAATTGTTTTTATAAACCAAAATTATGCCCAAGGTATCACAGAATATACCGGTGGCTATAAGATTAAAATGAATGAAGAGGGCACAAAGTACTTTAGAACTATAGCTTGGGGACAGTTTTGGGCACAGTATGATGATAATGCACCAAGCACAAATAGCAAACTTGATTTTAGTATAAGACGCGCCAGGTTGCTTACCTATGTTCAACTTAATAAAAAGTTTCTCATTCTTACTCATTTTGGTTTGAATAGTATGAATGCTGAAAATGCTTCACCAATAGGAAAAGGAGCTAGTTCGCAATTGTTCTTTCATGACTTTTGGGGAGAATGGCAATTGAATGATTTGCACTCAGCAGGAATCGGACTGCATTATTGGAATGGAATTTCCCGAGCAAATAACCAAAGTACATTAAACATGCTTACTTTAGACAACAATCGTCAATCCTGGTCTACGATCGGTCTTTCAGATCAGTTTGCAAGGCACATTGGATTGTATATGAAAGGGAAATTTGGAAAGCTTCAGTACCGTGTAGCAGTGAATGAAGCCAATACAAGTACTTTAGATAATCGTAATCCTATGGAAGATGGGGTTAGTGTTTATGGAGGAAGAAGAATATTGGGCTCTGCTGATGCAGGTAAAGTTTATCAAGCTTATTTTGACTTCAACTTTTTTGACCAAGAATCTAATTTTTTACCCTACAAAGTGGGTACGTATCTAGGAAGTAAAAAAATATTTAATGTGGGAGCAGGTTTTTTCTTACATCCAGATGGTGTTGTAGAAGCTAGTGGAGATGGCGCAATTGTGACCCTTTTTTCAGTAGATGCTTTTTATGATGCTCCTTTGGGAGGAAATAATGACGCCATTACTGCTTACGCGCAATACCAAAGTAACGATTATGGTGAAAACTATTTTTTTGGTCCTTACTCAACGGGTAACATGGTTTACACTCATGTGGGATACCTTTTGCCTGGTGATAAAACCAAAACTAGAATTCAACCTTATTTATCTTACAATAACAGAAGCATAGATGCCATAGATGATAGTGCAACTAGATTTGGTGTAGGAGGAAATATTTTTCTAACAGGTCACCATTCAAAAATTACAATTGAATATTCAAATGAAAAAATCGGGGAAGCAGATGCCAGAGGTTTAGTAACTGTTCAAGCAATGATATTTCTATAATCCAACACAACTAAATAAATAAACAAATGAAAAAAACAGATGAAAATGCAAAAGCCTATTGGCGCGAAAATGTAAAATACTTAGTCATACTACTTAGTATTTGGTTCTTGGTTTCCTATGCAGCAGGAATCCTATTTAAAGATGTTTTAAATGAAATCCAACTCGGTGGATTCAAACTCGGATTTTGGTTTGCACAACAAGGTGCAATTTACACCTTCGTGATACTCATTTTTGTATACGTAAGACTGATGAACAAATTGGATAAAAAATACGGATACGACGAGTAATCCATAACCTAAAAAACTAAGAAAATGAGTGCACAAGTATTAACATATATTATTGTAGGAGCTACTTTTGCTCTGTATATCGGCATCGCCATTTGGAGCAGAGCTGGATCTACTAAAGACTTTTACGTAGCAGGAGGTGGCGTTGGCCCCATTGCAAATGGAATGGCAACAGCAGCCGACTGGATGTCTGCAGCTTCCTTTATATCCATGGCTGGAATTATAGCTTTTGCTGGTTATGATGGATCGGTTTATTTGATGGGTTGGACTGGTGGATATGTATTGCTAGCCTTAATGCTGGCTCCTTATTTACGGAAATTCGGAAAATTCACTGTACCAGATTTCATTGGAGATCGGTATTATTCTAAAACAGCTAGATCAGTTGCAGTATTTTGCGCCTTGATTATTTCCTTTACCTATGTAGCTGGACAAATGCGTGGAGTAGGCGTAGTATTCTCCCGCTTTTTAGAAGTTGAAATTAATACTGGAGTGTATATTGGTATGGTCATTGTTTTATTTTATGCCGTTTTAGGTGGAATGAAAGGAATTACTTATACCCAAGTTGCTCAATATTGTGTATTGATATTTGCTTTTATGGTTCCTGCTATATTCATTTCTATTGAAATGACCAACAACCCAATTCCTATGTTAGGAATGGGAGATACGCTAGCAAGTAATCCAGATGTTTATTTATTAGACCGATTGGATGGTTTAAGTGAAGAATTGGGCTTTAGCAAATATACAGATGGCTCTAAAGACATGCAGGATATCATCGCCATTACTTTAGCATTGATGGTCGGTACTGCAGGTTTACCACACGTAATTGTTCGCTTTTTTACAGTTAAAAAAGTAAAAGATGCGCGTAAATCAGCTGGATTTGCATTGTTATTTATTGCGATTTTATACATCACTGCACCAGCTGTTTCTGTTTTTGCAAAATTGAACTTGATGGAAACTGTGGATCAAGCTAATTATGAAGACATGCCAGAATGGTTTCACAATTGGGAAGAATTAAGTTTGATAGGATGGACAGACAAAAACAACGATGGCAAGATTCAGTATTTAGGACCAAACAAAGGTGGAGGAAAAGCTTTTGAAGGAAATAAAAATGCACCAGATTTTATGTTAGGTGAAGCCCGTGGAGAATTTGGTCAACGATTAACCAGCAATCCTTCAGATAATTTAAATGAATTGTATGTAGATAGAGACATTATGGTAATGGCAAATCCTGAAATTGCAAAGCTCCCAAATTGGGTAATTGCTCTTGTAGCGGCAGGTTGCTTAGCTGCTGCGTTATCTACTGCAGCAGGTTTGCTTTTGGTAATTTCTTCTTCAGTTTCGCATGATTTAATTAAGAAAATGATAAAACCAGACATCAGTGAAAAAGGCGAATTGATTGCTGCTCGTTTAGCTGCGACAGTTGCTGTGGTTATTGCTGGATATTTTGGGGTCAATCCACCAGGCTTTGTAGCTGCGGTTGTCGCTCTTGCATTTGGTTTGGCTGCAGCATCGTTTTTTCCAGCTATTATTTTAGGAATTTTTAATAAACGAATGAATAAACAAGGTGCAGTAGCTGGTATGATTGTAGGAATTGTGTTGATGTTATTCTACATGATGAAATTTAAATTCGATTTATTTGGTGGAGGTACTGCTGAAGATTGGTGGTTTGGAATTTCACCAGAAGGATTTGGCTCAGTTGCTATGGTAGTTAACTTTATAGTATCTATCACCGTAAGCAAATTTACACCTGAACCACCACAAGATGTGCAAGATATTGTAGAAAACATCCGTATCCCTAGCGGTGCAGGTGAGGCTACAGGACACTAGTATAAACTAAATGAATTCTGCTTTATTATAAAGCAGAATTCGTTATTTATAGATTTATCTATATCTTTAAGAATTCTGTTTCGTATGAAAAAAAGACACCAACAAAAACTAATTATCATTGCCTTTGGATTGATGATTTTATTCAATATTCCATTCATTTTGATATTTGACGGAAGCGAGTCTATTCTTGGTTTTCCTAGTTTATATTTTTTTATATTTTTTGTTTGGTTACTATCCATTATTTTTAGTTATCTAATAATTAAACGTTTCCATGAGTAATTGGTTTATACTTGGTATCATCCTGCTGTACTTGGGGTTTTTATTTCTCATTGCCTTTTTGGCTGAACGGAATAAGCAAAGCAAGTGGGTGAATTCTCCTTATGTATATGCTTTGTCTTTAGCAGTATACTGTTCTGCTTGGACCTATTATGGAAGTGTGGGGGTAGCTGCAAGATCTGGAGTTGAATTTTTGGCCATTTATTTAGGCCCCGTCATTGCTGCACCGCTCTGGATTATAGTATTGCGAAAAATCATACAATTATCAAAACTGTACAATGTTTCTAGTATAGCAGATTTTATTTCGCTTCGTTATGGAAATAACCGCTCAATTGGTGCTCTTGTCACTATCATTTGTGCCATCAGCATAATCCCTTATATTTCATTACAATTGAAAGCTATTTCTGAAACCTTTCAAATCATTACTTCAGCTGAAGCAAATCCCGTTGAAGGTTTTGTTTTTTCAGATACCACTTTTTATATAGCTATTACACTTGCCATTTTTGCCTCTTTTTTTGGAACCTTAAGTTTGGATGCTTCCAAGCGCAGAAAAGGAATCATGTTTTCAATAGCATTCGAATCTGTTTTGAAGCTTACCTTTTTTTTAATTGTCGGGATTTATGTAATATTTTTTGTGTTTGATGGCACTCAAGATGTTTACAACCAAGCCAATGAAAAAATCAACCTATCTTCATTAAGTAGCGTTGGAGGGATTTCTGGCGGATTGAATTGGTACTTCACCATCGTACTTTCATTTTTAGTCATTTTCCTTTTGCCAAGGCAATTTCAAGTAAGTGTAGTAGAATTTTCTGATCGCTCACAACTAAAAAAAGCCATTTGGGTTTTTCCTTTGTATTTATTTCTTTTCAATGTATTTGTTATTTTTATTGCTTGGGGAGGTATAGTTAAACTAGGTACCCAAGATTTTAATCCTGATTATTTTAGTTTATTAATTCCATTGAAAAACGGACATAACTGGTTAGCAGTTTTGGTCTTTCTTGGAGGATTTTCAGCAGTTATTTCAATGGTAGTCGTATCAACTTTAGCACTTTCAACCATGTTGAGCAATAACCTGATTATACCCTACGGATTTCTGAAAAAATTTACTAAAAATGAATCCGTTAAAAATGAAAAGTACATCAAAGTCATTCGTCGTGCAAGTATATTTAGTCTCATTTTATTAGCTTACATATTGTATTCTTTTTTTGACCAAAATGTTTCTTTATTTGCAATCGGATTGATTTCCTTTCTGATTATTGCGCAATTGGCACCTAGTTTCTTCTTAGGAATGTATTGGAATCGTGGTTCTTCTTTAGGAGCAAAAGTAGGAATGATTTCAGGTCTTTTGGTTTGCTTTTATACTTATGTATTGCCTTTTTTTGCTACGGTTGTTTATAATAATCCCAGTATTCAAATGAACGGTCCTTGGGGAATTGAGGCATTGCGACCTTATCAGTTGCTTGGTTTGGATGTATTGAATCCAACTACACATGCATTGTTTTGGAGTTTGCTCGTCAACTTTTTTATGTATGCTGCTTTTTCAGTTTCGTTTAAAGGTAACTACAGAGAGCGTAATTATGGCGAAATGTTTGTAAACAGCGAACAAGTTGTTGCAATGAAAGAAACTGCATTCGTTTGGAAAGGAGAAGCTTATGTAGCCGATATTCAGCAATTGTTAATCCGGTTTATCGGTTCAGCTAGGGCAGAAAAGGCTTTGCTTATTTTTAGAAGACGTTACCAAGTAAATCCTGAGGAAAAACTAGCTGATGCTCGCTTTATCAATTTTGCTGAACGTTTATTAACTGGAGCTGTTGGAAGTGCTTCAGCAAAAATATTAATTGGTAGTGTAGCAAAAGAAAAGCCTGTATCTTTAGTTGAAGTGCTTCAAATTTTAGAAGAAAATAGAAAAACCATCAGCTCCAATAAATCTCTAGAAGCACAATCTAGAAAGTTGGTGCTGTTAACAAATAAACTACAACAAGCAAATGAAGAATTGCAGCTGCAAGATCAATTGAAGGATGATTTTCTGGATACCGTAGCTCATGAGTTAAAGACTCCTGTTACATCTATTCAAGCCAGTGGCGAAGTCTTATCTGATGGAGAAGACATGCCTTTTGCATTACGAAAACAATTTATAGAAAATATCTTAAACGATACAGAGCGCCTTGCCATTTTGATTAATGACATCTTGGATTTAGAAAAATTGGCTTCAGGAAGAGCGCAACTTGATTTACAAAAACATGATCTGGTACAAACTGCTAAAAAAGCAATTCAAGGAGTGCAATATATTGCAGATAAACGTAAGATTTCACTTCAATTGGAAACTGTTTCAAGTTCCATTATGGCAGATTATGACCATCATAAAATGATGCAAGTTTTGACTAACTTGCTTTCCAATTCCTTAAAATTTGTAGAAGAAGAAGTTGGAGAAATTAAATTGAATCTGAATTCAAATAAAAAACAGGTAAGCTATCAAGTTATAGATAATGGAAAGGGGATTCCTAAAGAAGATTTACCCCATATTTTCAAAAAGTTTTACCAGTCTAAACATCAAAATTTGAAGAAACAGAAAGGCAGTGGATTCGGCTTAGCTATTTGTAAACAGATTGTTGAATTGCATGGTGGAAGTATTTCCGCTCAAGCGAATAGGACAAAGGGAGCTTGTATTCAAGTTGAATTCCCAAAAAATACAAATTCATGAAAAAGATTTTAATAGTAGATGATGAGCCCAATATTGTGATGGCACTAGAATATACACTCAAGAAAAATGATTTTCAAGTGTTTATTGCGCGTGATGGAGAAGAGGCTATACAAATGGCACAAGATAAATTTCCAGATGTTGTGGTGTTGGATATCATGATGCCTAAGGTAGACGGGTTCGAGGTACTGACCCAAATTAAACAAAATGAAAATTTAGCGCACACTAAAGTGATTTTTTTAAGTGCTAAAAACAAAGCAACAGATATACAAAAAGGGATGGATAGGGGAGCAGATGATTACCTTACAAAACCATTTTCGATGAAAAAAATATTGAAAACTATTGAAGAGCAGATAAGGAGTAGTAAGTTGAAAGTGGGAAGTGGGAAGTGGGAAGTTGAAAGTAAAAAGTTGAAAGTGGGAAGTTGAAAGTGGGAAGTAAAAAGTTGAAAGTGGGAAGTTTGAAGTATGAAATGGGAAGAAAGAACTAAGAGTTGCAATAGAGATTAGAGATGTGATAACAGAAAACAAAAAAAAATAGAAACCAGAAACCAGACAACAGAAAACTGAAAACAGACAACACACAACAGAAAACAGAAAACAGAATTTTAAATAGAAGCTAATAGCTATATATGAACGACTAAATATAAAAATATGAAATATCAAGAAGCCTATCAAAAAAGTTTAGCCAATCCAGAAAAATTTTGGTTAGAAGAAGCGAAACACATCAAGTGGTTCAAGCAACCAAAAAAAGCATTGTCACAAACTGAAGAAGGTATATACCATTGGTTTCCTGACGGTGAGACCAATTTAAGTTATTTGTGTATAGATCAGCATATTGAATCTGGTCATGGAGACGAAGTAGCAGTAATCTATGATTCGGCTGTTCGACAAAAGCAGATAAAATACACTTATAATGAATTACATGATAGAGTAGCTAAATTAGCTGGTGGTTTACGAGATATAGGGGTTGAAAAAGGAGATCGAGTTATCATCTACATGCCCATGATTTCACAGGCTTTGTTTAGCATGTTGGCTTGTACACGTATTGGAGCAATTCATTCGGTTGTCTTTGGTGGTTTTGCACCAGACGAATTAGCGATGCGTATTGATGATGCCAAACCCAAAGTAATTATTACCGCTACTTCAGGAATTGAATTAGATCGTTTGATTCCGTATAAGCCCATGGTAGATGAAGCCATTACGAAAGCTGAACACGAAGTGGACAAAGTAATAGTTTTCAATAGAAAATTAGGAGCAGAATTTGAAGAAAAAAGTTACGATATCGATTACGTAGAGCTTTTAGAAAAATCAAGTCCGGTGGAGCCTCTTGCTCTGAAATCTTCTGACCCATCCTATATTTTATACACCTCAGGAACTACAGGGAAACCAAAAGGAGTAGTACGTGATACAGGTGGTTATGCTG
>Ga0307975_1001438_pt1 | contig 12033 bp, 9 predicted proteins | sample OrgLakmetagen917_FD_201825 | JGI IMG/M metagenome (GOLD analysis project Ga0307975, IMG submission 201825) | Saline water microbial communities from Organic Lake, Antarctica - #917 | ecosystem: Environmental > Aquatic > Non-marine Saline and Alkaline > Saline | place: Antarctica: Organic Lake... | reverse complement strand
TGTTGTCCAGCCTGAGCTCATCTCAGGACGTTGCTGCGCGCTCTGCGGAGAATGTTGCAGACAAAATTCTTGATGCCTTTGCCCGCCCGATTGAGGTCCTGGAACAGAAAATACAGGTGAGTGTCAGTATCGGCATCACTCTGATTAATGGGCGAACGGCGGTTTGCGATCAACAACTTCAGAAAGCTGAGCAGGCCACCCAGCAGGCAAAAGAGCGGGCGAAGCTTCGGGGTGAAAGGCGCATCTCGTTCTTCGACCCTGAAATACAGGCTCAGGTTGTTCAGCACGTTCTTCTAGAAGAAGAATTGCGGAATGCGTTAGCGAAAAATCAGCTTGTGTTGTATTACCAGCCCCAGATCCGCAAGCCGAATCAGTTGCTCGGCTACGAGGTTCTCTTGCGCTGGCGTCACCCGGAACGGGGCATCGTATCCCCCGCCGTTTTCATTCCGATAGCCGAACAGAGCCGGCTTATTCTGCCTATCGGTCGGTGGGTTATCGAACAGGCGTGTGAAAAGTTGGCCGCTTGGCAATCAGAGCCAACAACCTCTGGGCTCAGTCTTGCAGTGAATGTCAGCATCATTCAGTTTCAGAGTAATAACTTCGTAGAACAGGTGGGCCAGATTCTTGAAAAAACAGGTGCGCCACCAGGCTTGCTGAAACTTGAGGTGACCGAGAGCCTGCTAATGAATGACCCCGAGCGGATCACCGAGATGATGAATCGTCTCCGTTCTATGGGAGTTCGCTTTTCATTGGACGACTTTGGCACAGGTTATTCTTCGATGAGCTATCTCAACCAGTTACCGCTGGATCAGATCAAGATAGATCAGTCGTTTATAAATGAGGTAACGAACAACTTGGCAAGCTCCGCCATTGTGGAGTCCATAATCGGACTGGCCAAGGGGCTGAATCTGGAAGTCATTGCCGAAGGGGTAGAAACGGAAGAGCAGAAAAACTGGCTGGCTAATCACGGATGCCAGAATTTCCAGGGATACTTGTTTGGCCGCCCGGAAGAGATTTGACGGCTGGAGTTGCGTTTGGGCTTGATGCGGCCGAACGAATGAATCTTACGCACAGACCCGCTAGTTGAGCGGGTCTGTGCGGCAGATCTAACCGGGAAAACGACTGGACTCAATAAAGACCTGAAACCACAGTAACCATATTGTCGACAGATCGCTCAGTTTAGCCGTCCGCTGTACGCCTCGTCACTTAACCAGAAACTCTACACCAAGATAACCGATAGTTTTTATTCCGAATCGTCTAAACGCATCCGCGAAGCTCGCAAAAAAGGCCGCTATTGTGCCGACGATGCAGTGCGCTTTCCGAATATAGCGGTCCAAATTTTTGGTGGCACCAAGCCGCAAAATATTTCCCAGTTGAATACCGGTCGTTACGGCCGCGGTTTTCTATTCTCATCACAACCGCCAGCCTGGAATACTCAAATCAACACGCCCTCCGGAAGCAAACACTCATTCTGGCGGCAGTACGATCGCCGTGCGCGGCGAACGGTGAAAAGTCTGCGTGATTATCTGGAGCGAATCGCAAAGCGAACCAGTACTGCGGAACGCCGTGACCGGCGAGCTGCGATGGTGGACGAGCTGGTCGATATGCTGTTGATTTGCGCCGCAGAGGTTCAACAACTGCACGCTCAGCGCGGCTGGAGCGCCGAAACAGAGTTGAGCTTTGCAGAACAACTGTGGTTCGACCCTTACAGAACTGAGCTGGACGAAGAATTCAAACAACAACGGGCAAAAAACGACTGGCAAAGCGATATCGCTCGCCAGTTTGCAACCTGGCTAAACAGTCGCCTCAGTTATAAAACAACGTTGAGTGATTTTAGCGATGCGGAGTTCCAGGAATGGAATCGGCTTTTAGCGAAAAAACTGCTGCTTCTAAAAGACGATCTGGATTCAAGCCATTGAAATAAATACTTATTCTTAAACATGTACAAGTCCAGAACGCCAACGCAATTGCCGGGTTAACTTGGGGCTTTCCCAGCATAACCAACTTTCTAGGCTTCACCCATGCGCTGTCGCGCTATGCAGAAAAACGACAGGGTATGCGATTTGGCGGTTGCGCGGTAGTGTGTCACAGCCACCAGGTACAAGCCCACCAGCCCACGCCATACGGAGAATATGTGTTTGCGCTAACGCGCAATCCACTCACAAAAGAGGGAAAAACCGCACCTTTCAACGAAGAGGCGCGAATGCACATGGACGTCAGTCTGGTTATCGAATGCGACTTTATCTCCGAAGACCTGGATTTTGGTGCAGCCAGCGACTCTGAAAACACCGCCCGATTTGAAAACGAGCTCGCGCGTAAAATCCCTATTATGAGACTGGCCGGGGGAACGATACAGGCAATTCAAGGCGTTGAATTTCATACGCTGAGTGAAGACCCCGACGAACGCAGCAAGGAATTCAGAAAGAGTATGCTCAAACTACTTCCGGGGTTCATGTTAGTCGATCGATCACCGCTGCTCCACGAACATCTTTCTAATCTGCGGGAGCAGCAAGCTGATGCAACTCTGTTGGATGCCTGGCTGGACTTTTCAGCACTCCGGTATCGCGCTTACCCTCAGATTGCGGAAAGAGAAACAGCCGATGAAACAACACCGGCAAAATGGCGCTACGTTGCCAAGCCAGGCGAAGGATGGCTAGTACCCATAACAACCGGATTCAAAGCAATATCACCATTATATCCACCTGGCAAAGTGGCCAACGCCCGCGACCCCAGCGTGCCCTTTCGTTTTGTGGAATCGGCATACGGCGTAGGCCAATGGATAAGCCCTCACCGCCTACGCGACATAAGCCATATTTTTTGGCGCCACCAACAGGATGGCGACTGGATGCATTAATGCATTCGGGCTACTGGGATGACCGGGGCGCCGCAGAAAAATGGGCACCGCTGGCCGCTCAGATCAAAGACGTACGTGGCACCATATCCAACCGCATGAAAACTGCAATAGCCGACGACCCGGCAAAGATGGATGCCGAAATAGAAAAAGCCAATCTACAGCGCGTAGACGTTGCGGCTCTACCTTTTGACGCTGACACCCTTAGAGTACATTTTACCCTGTGAATACTGGGCGGGCTGGCGACGCCTTCCGCCTGCAAGGTGAAGACTTTACCTTTGTCACAGTCGATGCGTTTGTAAAATTGGGCCAAGGCCAGGAAGTATTTCCGTCTCAGGAACTGATTCTGGACAAAGGCAAAAGCGACAAGAGCAAAGTGCTGTATGACGTCAGCGGCATAGCGGCCATGCACTCGCAAAAAGTGGGTAACGCTTTACGAACAATTGATACGTGGTATCCCGATGCGGGTGAAGTTGGCCCGATTGCGGTAGAACCTTATGGTTCCGTAACCAGCCGGGGTAAAGCGTACCGCCAGCCAAAAGACAAAATGGATTTTTACACGTTACTGGATAACTGGATTATTAAAAACAAAGAACCGGAGTTGAATCAGCAGCATTACATAATCGCCACGCTCGTTCGCGGTGGGGTTTTCGGCAAAGCAGATTAAAGGCGGCAGAATGAACCATTACATCATCGAGCACCATTAACGCACCCCTTTTTGCGATTGCAAAGCCAATCAACCAAACAGCATTTCCCACTGTTTATTGAACAAAGCCCTCCACAGACTGAACCTATAGCGGGCGGGTTCAATGCATACGGTTTAAGCCAAGGCGCAACGGTGCCCTGGTTTTAACCCTTTTTTTGCACGGTATTTTGAATCAAAAAAATCAATGGATCAGGTGACAGATCAGAAAATAGGTTTGCCGCCTTATATTACGATTTATATTCAAATACTGATTGGAAAGAGAGTTAGTGCTGGCTTTTGACTCAGGTTAATAATCTAATAATTACATCCCCTTTTGGCACTAATGGTTTACAATTTCGATCTTATATTAGCAAAATCCAAAAGTCCGAGTTTGGCACTTTTCTAAGGGACTCACCTGGCATCGATTTGGCACTTAGATGCCATTTTAAAAACAGGCGACCATTCCATTAGTCTGGGCTCAAAGCAGTTATTAGGTTATTTAACATTAGGAAGAAATAATCTCAATAATTGGGCATATACTTATATGGCAACTAGGCCGAAATGGAAGTAGCACAGCCGTAAAGTCGCCGGATCTTAAATTGATCTACAATTTATTCAAGCCTGCCAACTATCATCGGGCTTCCAATCACTAATCCACGCGGGAACATCACTTGCAGGCATCGGCCTGGCAATGCCATATCCTTGTGCTAATTCACAGCCCAGTTGCAATAGAGCAGTGCCATGCTCAATCGTTTCAACACCTTCTGCAATCACCTCACGCTTGAATGTTTTAACTAAGACTATTGCGCCTTCAACAATGGCAAGGTCATCAACATCAACAAGCATGTCGCGTACAAAGCTTTGATCTACTTTAATAAGGCGGGCGGGTAAACGTCTAAGATGTGTCAGTGATGAGTAGCCGGTGCCAAAATCATCTAAGGCAAAGTTTACGCCAAGCTTTATACAGGCGTCCATAATAGTTGATACATGCTGAACATCATCTAAGGCACTTGTTTCCAGTACCTCTAGCTCTAAATAGCGCGGCTCAACATCGGGGTGAGCCGATAGCAGAGTGGCTAGCCTCTCCGTAAAATAAGGCTGCCGTAATTGTATTGCTGCAATATTTACGCTGATACTTATAGGTAGATCGAGCCCTACTGCTTGCCATTGGCTGATTTGTGTCAGTGCAGTATCAATGACCCATTCCCCTATTTCAATACTCATGGGATTATTTTCAATGACAGGCAAGAACTCGATTGGATTTAATAGGCCCCGTTCTGGATGTTGCCAACGAATCAGTGCCTCGACACCCGTCACCGACCCTGTCCTCATATTAACCTTAGGCTGATAATGAAGCACAAACTGATGATTATCTAATGCGCTGCGAATAGCCTCCAGGTTTTCCATTTTTACTTTAAGAGCGTCATCTTGAACGGTATCAAAGAAGTGATAACGATTCTTTCCCAATTCTTTCGCCACATACATGGCTTGATCCGCATGGCGCATGAGCAAGTCTGCAGCCACATTATCTTGCGGGTAGAGAGTAACGCCAATACTGGCTGACACCTTTATTACCACATCGCCGACTGTAATAGGTTGAGACGCTGCCAGTAAAAATCGCCCTAATACCGGCTCACAATCTTCAACGCTGGCTAAATCAGCTAATACAGCCACAAATTCGTCACCACCAATACGGGCAAGCGTGTCCCCCTCACGTAAGGCTTCTTTCATATGGAGCGAGACGATAATCAATAGTTCGTCCCCCACATCATGACCATGAGCGTCATTGACGTCTTTAAAGCCATCTAAATCCAGAAATACCACAGCGACTGAATTATGATGGCGTTGGCTTCGTACCATTGCTTGGCCGAGGCGATCAGCGAGCAATGTGCGATTAGGTAGACTGGTTAACACATCATAATTAGCCAACCATTCTAGCTGATCTTGATGCTCTTTCATTGGAGTGATGTCGTTACCTAAAGAAACGTAATGGGTAATGATGCCGTGCTTACTTCGTACAGCGCTGATCGTTTTCATTTCAGCATACACTTCGCCATTTTTACGACGATTCCATAATTCACCAGACCAGTAGTCATCTTTCAGTAGCGCATGCCACATAACGACATAAAAATCCCGGGATTGCCGACCTGATTTAAGCATGCGTGCATTCTGACCAATAGCCTCTTCACGACTAAAACCCGTTATACGAGTGAAGGTGTCGTTAACATCAACAATGGTGGCGTCAGCATCAGTAATGATGATGCCTTCACGGGCATGAGTGAATACACTGGCGGCAAGGGCTAATTCACTTGCTCGTTTTTCTTTCTCTTCGTTGGCAATAATTAACTCATCTGCTCGCTTATCTTTCTCTTTGTTTTGAAAGGCAAGTTCTTCGTTGGCAATAACCAACTCATCTGCTCGTTTATCCTTCTCTGCGTTTTGAAAGGCAAGTTCTTCGTTGGCAAGCACTAACTCATCGGCTCGTTTACCCTTCTCTTTCTTGGCAATAACCAACTCATCTGCTCGCTTACCCTTTTCTTCCTTGGCAATAACTAACTCATCTGCTAGCTTACCCTTTTCTTCCTCGGCAAAAACCAACTCATCTTCTCGCTTATCTCTCTCTTTATTTTGAAGGGTAAGTTCTTTGTTGGCTAGTTTAAGTTCATTCTCGCTTTTCTTAGTAGAAACTTCAGATTTATTGACAATGCGTTCAAAGCGTTCTTCTGCTTCATGGCGATAATTGTCAGCTTTTCTGACGAGTAAAATAACAAAAATTGCCGTCATGACACCCGATAAGAGTGTGAAAATGAGCATAGCATAGAGATAAGACTTGCTCGCATCATGAGCGTTTTGACTATTGCTTTTAAATTCAAGTGCTTTTTTACGAGCGAAATCTTTCAAAACATTCATTCTTTGGTTTAGCACTTTAACGTACGCTGCGCTTTTTCCTCTGTTAATAGCAGCCGCCAGTTGACCTTGGTTGTCAAATCTCAAGTCAATAATTTCATCACGTATAGGTTTCCAATCAACAAAGGTTATATATGCAGCATTAATTGTTTCTTGATTTCCAAGAAAACGTTCTTTGATTAATTTGAAATTTTGATATACGTCATTTTCATGTTTTTCTACTAGGGAGATAGCTACTTCTAATTCATTTTTGTTTTTTGCTAACGCAACATCTTTCATATATCGGTGCATGGCAAGGATGTCGATATCTATTTCAAATACAGCGACACTGACCGAAAAGGGATGCTGGTAGATTTTGTTATTGAGTTCAGCCAGTTTTGTATTTTCACGTGACACCAGAAGAGCGAACAGCATCACCAATAGAATCATTATTATGAATCCAGCTAAAATAATCTTCGTAGATGATTTTATCTGTGAAGATTCAGAATGATTCATTCAAGCTTATTTCCGATGAGTTTTTGTGTGAGAAAAATAGTTTCAAGCTGCTATCAGAAGCACCAATACCGACAATGACGGGGGGGGGTACGATAGCCGTTCTTTTAAAACCATTGCTATCAATTAGTTTGCTAGCGTTAACTTTCTTTTTCATCTGAATGAATCTGCTTTAGTATGCTTATATTCAGTATAGACCTAATTCAGGATATTGCTTTCTTGGGTAAACACTACAGATGTCTATTTCTGGCAAAAAGCCGACCGGCTACCCCTCCGGCTTAACCGTTTCCAGAAGCGGAGCTGAAGTTCGGTGTTTCAAGCCTCGGAACGTTGGTTCCGCAGGCCAACTCCGATAGCTCGGCTTGATAGAGCTTCACGGCGACTAGCTCGGGATTTTTGTTCTATTCATCCACCGCGCTTTTCAGGCGCTGGAAGTGCTCTGGTGATGCGTTGCTCTGGAAATTTCTGGCTGATGATTTTATCCCAGCAGGCCTGGTCCTCGTGCTTCAGCTGTTTCGGGCTCCGGTTGAGAGAGTCTGTAAAGCGTTTGATATCAGTCGTTCCAGTTACTATGAGTATCGCCAGCGTTGCAACATTATCGACGCTTAGAGATTGGCTCTGAAGGTCAAAGTTAAAGAGCTGCTTACCAATAGCCGGCGTTCGGCGGGCAGCCGAACAAGCAGATCGGAAACAACGGCCGCAGACGTCAATTAAACCAGCACCCTTCAACGCACAGCAGGCAAGGCATTAACACGACGCTCGGCTTAGCGCTCAACTTTACCCTACCGCCCCACTACCCGCTCTGTTTCTTCCATCGGCGTATGGCGTACATCCTCGCCCTTAACCATGAAAATCACGTTTTCGGCAATGTTGCAGGCGTGGTCTCCTACCCGTTCCAAGGCACGCAGTACCCACATGATCGACATGCAGCGGGATATGTTGCGGGCGTCTTCCATCATGTGGGTCAGAAGGGTGCGAGCGGCGGCCTGGTATTCTTCGTCCACCCGTTTGTCTTCTTTCATCACTCGCAGCGCCTGTTCGGCGTCCAGCCGCGCAAAGGCGTCCAGGGAGTCGTGCAGCATGGCGTGCACATGGTTGCCAATGTGGCGGACTTCCACGGAGCCGAGTGATGTCTGACCCTCTTCCTCCTGCTTCAACGCCAGTTTGGCGATTTTTTTGGCCTCGTCGCCCACCCGTTCCAGATCGACCACCATTTTGATGACCGCGATCACCAGCCTCAGATCCCGCGCCGCGGGCTGACGCCGGGCGATGATGAGTATGGCCTCTTCATCGATGTCAATTTCCATCTGGTCAACGCCACGGTCACCTGTACGCACTTGTTCCGCCAGAACGCTGTCATTGGCCGTCAGCGCCTGCACGGCATTGCCAAGCTGCGCTTCCACCAGCCCGCCCATTTCCAGCAAACGGGTTTTCAGTTCCAGCAGCTCGTTGTTGAAGCGCTCAGAGATGTGGTCGCCATACATCTGATCTTTGTTGTTCGGCATTGTGTTGCTCCGTAAATAGTCTGGCCCTACCGGCACAGGCTGGTTTAGCCGAAACGGCCGGTAATGTAGGATTCGGTCAACGGGTGCTGGGGAGAGGTAAACACCGTGTCGGTTTTATTCACTTCCACAAGGTGACCCATGTGGAAATAAGCGGTGCGGTTGGACACCCGAGCCGCCTGTTGCATGGAGTGCGTCACAATGACGATGGTGTAGCTTTCGGACATCTCGGCAATCAGTTCTTCCACCCGTGCCGTTGCAATCGGGTCAAGGGCCGAGCAGGGCTCGTCCATCAGGATCACTTCCGGGCTGACGGCAATGGCGCGGGCAATACAAAGGCGCTGCTGCTGGCCGCCGGACATGCCGGTTGCCATGGCATCCAGACGGTCTTTAGCCTCATTCCACAAGCCCGCCTTGCGAAGGCTGTTTTCAACAATGTCATCAAGCTCGGACTTGCGATTTGCCAGCCCGTGAATTCGGGGCCCATAGGCCACATTGTCGTAAATCGACTTCGGGAAGGGATTCGGCTTTTGGAACACCATGCCTACCCTGGCCCTCAGTTCAACCACGTCCCGCTTGGAGTCATAGATGTTCTGATCGTCCAGCTCAAGGGAGCCTTTAACGCGGCAAATATCAATGCTGTCATTCATGCGATTCAGGCATCGCAGAAAGGTTGATTTACCGCAACCAGAAGGACCGATGAAGGCAATAACCTCGTTTCGGCCAATATCCAGGCTGATATTCTTGATCGCCCGATCTGCGCCGTAGGAAACGTCCACATTACGCAGCTTGAATTTAGGGTCGGCGGTAAAGGGCTTTCCAACCGTCTTGCCTTCTTCAATCACGGTATCTTCGGGCTTGTCTTCAGGCACAGGAACCGCTGCCCCCTTGCTTCGCGTGTCGGCTTCTGCGGAAATACTCGGACTCATCGTGTTCATATCCTTCTCCTTACCAGCGACGCTCAAGCCGCTTGCGCAGCCAGATCGCCAATGCGTTCATAATAATCATGAAAGTAAGCAGCACCATGATGGCGGCGGATGCCAGCTCCACAAAACCTTGCTCGGAGCTGCTCGCCCAGAGGTAAATCTGTACCGGCAGCACGGTGGCTGAACTGAAAAGCCCGTCTGGCACATCCACAATAAACGCCACCATGCCAATCAGCAGTAGCGGTGCGGTTTCACCCAAAGCCTGAGCCATACCGATGATGGATCCGGTCAGCATACCGGGCATCGCCAGGGGCACCACGTGGTGAAGCACCACCTGCATCTTGGAGGCGCCAACACCCTCGGCCGCCTCCCGTATTGAAGGTGGAACACTTTTGATGGCGGCACGGCTGGAAATAATGATGGTTGGAAGCGTCATTAAGGCAAGTACCAAACCACCGACTACTGGAACCGACCGGGGCATTCCGAACAGATTTATGAATACTGCCAAGCCTAACAAACCGAAAATGATAGACGGTACCGCGGCCAGGTTATTGATATTCACTTCGATAAAATCGGTGAGCTTGTTCTGGGGCGCGAATTCTTCCAGGTAAACGGCAGCTGAAATTCCCACGGGAAATGAAATGGCCAGGGTTACCAGCATGGTCAATAAAGAACCGACAATCGCACCAAGAACGCCGGCGTTGGCGGGCTCTCTGGAGTCACCCCGGCTAAACAGCACGTCGTTGAAGCTGGTGTCGATAATCCCTTTCTGCAACAGCTCGTCCACCCAGCGTTGCTGCTGTTCGGAAAGCTTGATGCTGTAGCGCGGATTGTCCGCATGCTTGACGTACACCGACACCCGATCATGGGTGGGGAACTCGATGGTTTGGGTGGTATCCAGAAGCTCCGGATTTTTTGTCAGTAAATTGCGAATTTCGCTGTCTGCGAAGGTACCCAGAAAACGGCCCAGCTCGCGCTTCTCACCCGCGCTGGCGGCCTGAGGAACTTGCGCCTGCAGTGCGGCGATAATCGGCGCCTTGAAATCCGCGTTGGACCATTGGTCTTTATCAGTCGGATCATCCAGGTACATCATTCCGGAATCGAGAGTCACGTTTAGGGTGATGGTGGTCTTTACGAACCCTGTATGCCCCTTGCTGATAATGTCGGCGAACAGGATAAACAGGGACGCAAGTGCAATGAAAATCGCCAGAATTCCGTACAGCCGGAACCGGCGCTCCGTACGGTACCGGCGTTTCAGCGAATGGCGGACGATCTCTGCCTGAGAACGTTGATCAGTCATACTGTTCCCTATATTTACGTACGATTTTCAGTGCGACTACGTTGAGCAGCAACGTGACAATGAACAGCAGCATGCCCAGAGCGAAGGCCGAAAGCGTCTTGGCGCTGTCGAACTCCTGGTCACCCACCAGCAGCGTCGCAATCTGCACGGTTACGGTGGTCACCGAGTCCAGCGGATTGGCCGTCAGGTTGGCCGCGAGCCCTGCCGCCATGACCACAATCATGGTTTCACCGATGGCACGGGACGCCGCCAGCAGAATACCGCCAATAATGCCCGGCAGGGCCGCCGGGAAAATCACCTTCTTCATGGTTTCCGACTGCGTCGCACCCAGAGCCAACGAGCCATCGCGCATGGTCTGAGGTACCGCGCTGATCACGTCATCTGACAGCGATGACACGAACGGCACAATCATGATTCCCATCACCAGGCCGGCGGCCAGAGCACTCTGGGAGGAGGCTTCCATACCCACCATTTCGGCAAGGTCACTGATAAACGGGGCAACGGTCAACGCAGCGAAAAAGCCGTAAACGACGGTAGGAATGCCCGCCAGCATCTCCAGCACGGGCTTTATCGTCGACCGCATACGCTTGCTCGCATATTCTGAAAGATAGATGGCAGACAGCAAGCCAACGGGCACTGCAACCAACAAAGCAATGGCAGAAATCAGCAGGGTGCCGGTAAACAGGGGAATAACACCGAAAGCGCCCTCGGAACCGATCTGATCGATCCGTATAGCGGTTTGAGGACTCCAGCTGGTTCCGAACAGGAACTCGGTAATCGGCACTCTGTCGAAGAAACGCATGGTTTCAAGAAAGACCGAGAATACGATGCCCGCAGTGGTCAACACGGCCAAGGCGGCACACACAAAGAAGATTCGACGCAGGGTGGTTTCTACGTTTTTTCTGGCGTTTATGTGGGGCGCTACGCGGGTCCAGGCAAAGGTTGCTCCCAACACTGCAATCAACACAACCAGGATGGCCTTAAAGTTCCCGCTCTTGTCTTGCATGGCTTCCAGCAATGAAGCCGCCCCGGTAATATGCTCCGGCAAAAACTCAGGGTTGAGGCTGCCAGCTGCCACGTTGCTGATTTGAGAAAGAATCAGGCTTGCCTGTCCGGCCGACTCGGGCCAGGTATCCTGGGGCAGCGATGCAATCACAATGCCCTGAATGACCTTGCCTTCAAAACCGGCCCAGACGGCCAGCACAATCAGTGCCGGGATAGCACACCAAAGTGCTGCTCGCGCTGCGTAGTAAAAAGGGAGAGCCTTGAGATTCCGGATGCCGCCAAGGGGCGCTGCCACAGCCCGGGATCGCATATAAGCGAGGCCATAGGCAACCACGGCGAGAACCAGAACCAGGGGCAGAAGATTG
>Ga0307975_1001419_pt1 | contig 12133 bp, 9 predicted proteins | sample OrgLakmetagen917_FD_201825 | JGI IMG/M metagenome (GOLD analysis project Ga0307975, IMG submission 201825) | Saline water microbial communities from Organic Lake, Antarctica - #917 | ecosystem: Environmental > Aquatic > Non-marine Saline and Alkaline > Saline | place: Antarctica: Organic Lake... | reverse complement strand
TCACATCGCGCAACGGCGTGCAAGAAGCATAGGCCCGATGGCAGTCGAATCTCACTATTAAGGGCAAAAATAAGGGCAAAAAATGTAGCCGAACGCGCCGCGTCTCAGATTTAAGGGCAACGCGACAGCTGTGCTCACGGGAAACCGGTGATACGCCCAGACGGCGTACGCGACGATCTCACGAGGATAACGGAAGCCTTTCAGGCGCGGCATAGTGCTCGGAATGTTCATCGAACTGGTATACCTTCAGCGAAGCCGGTCAACAACTTGGCAATACCCTGGCACAAACTCAGACCAGACCTGTTCAGGAAACAGCCATACTACCGTCCGGGATGTGACAACTAGTATCAACTTGGCTTTTTCACCGCCACTGGCTATGTGCTGGGGTTGGAAAAACGCCCCTATAGCGGCTGGCCCATGTTGGCCATCATCTGGCGCAGCCCTGCTTCGATCTCGTCGGTGCCCGCGCTGGCGGCGGCTTCAAGCACTTTCGAGATGCTGGGCGATGCCTCTGCCCCCGTCACGCGCGCGATCGGCTGATCCAGCCAGTCAAAGACGCGGCGATGCAGCGCGTCGGCCAGCCAGCCGCCATATGAGGTGCCTTGTGCGCCTTGCTCGACGATCAGCACGTTGTTTGTCTTACGGATCGACCCCTCAATCGTCTCCCAATCAAGGCCGGCGCGGTCGAGGCTGCGCAGGTCGATCACCTCGGCGTCGATGCCCAGATCCTCGACCACGGCGCGCGTTTTCTCGACCATTGCCAGATAGGTCAGAACAGTCAGCTTGGTTCCAGGACGGATGATGCGCGCCTTGCCCAGTGGGATGATATAGTCGAAATTATCGACTGGCGCGGCGCCCTTGGAATTGTATAACTCCACATGCTCCAGCACCAGCACTGGGTCGCGGCAAAGGAGCGCTGCGTTCATCAGGCCGACGTAATCGAAGGGCGTTGAGGGCGCGACGATGCGCCAACCGGGAGCGGTGGCAAAGATGCCCGCCGGGTCCATCGAATGCTGCGAGCCGTATCCGGTTCCGATGGCCACCTTGGTTCTCAGGACCAGCGGCATATCAGCGTCGCCGCCAAACATATGGCGAAACTTGCCGATTTGGTTGAACACCTGATCGGCGGCGACCCACATGAAATCGGGATACATGAACTCGATGACCGGGCGCACGCGTCCATCGGCGGCCATGCCCGCGGCAATACCGGTAAAGGCGTTCTCGCTTATCGGCGTGCCAAGGATGCGGCCCGGAAACGCGTCCGAGAGACCGCGCGTCGCTCCATTGGTGCCGCCCTTGAGACGGTGAACATCCTCGCCCAGCACGACGATGCGCTCGTCGCGCTCCATCCGGCGTTGCATGACGTCGGCGATGGTATCGACGAATTTCGCCTCGTGCAGATCGCCGTCAAAGCTGTCTCGCTCAGCGGTGCGCACGCCGTCGAACTCGGACAGATCGCCGCGCAGGCCTTCATCGCGAAAGCCTGCCTCGGGCCAGAGGGCAGGGATGATGCGGGGGCGCCCCTCATGTGTTTCGATCAGTTCGCCCGCGACATCCTCCATCAGTCGCGTCGAGCGATCCCGAAGCGCGGCGATGTCATCCCCACCCAGCACCTGACGCTCCATCAGGGTGCGCGCCATGGCATCCAAGGGATCGCGCGCGCGCCATTCGGCCTCCTCTTCCTTGGCGCGGTAGCCAAAGGCGCTGCCGGGCAGGGGGCCGTTCTGGTGAAAATAACGGTACAGGTCGGCCTCGATCACCGTGGGGCCATCGCCGGCGCGCATGATTTCATTTGCCGCCATGGACGCGTGATAGACGGCCACCGGGTCCATCCCGTCGACTTTGAACGAAGGGATGCCAAAGGCAAGGCCGCGCGACGACAGGCGCGGCTCGGCCGTCGATTCCTCGACCGTGGTGGATACCGCATAGCGGTTATTCTCGATGAAAAAACAGATGGGCAGTTTCCACGCCGCCGCGATGTTCATCGTTTCGAGGACCGAGCCGATATTGGTCGCGCCGTCGCCAAAATAGCTATAGACGACGCGGTTCGTCCCGGCATTGCGGTGCGCCCAAGCTGCGCCCGCCGCCATGGGCACGCCGCCCCCGACGATGGCGTTGGTGCCGAGGTTTCCGGCCTCCTCCCACCGCAGATGCATCGAGCCGCCGCGCCCCCGGCAGAAGCCTTGGGCGAGGCCCATGATCTCGGCCATGGTGCGCTTTGACAGATCGCGAATGCCCTCGGGGAAGTCCTCAGTCGCCGAAACCACCCCTGCCACATGGCGCAGCGATTTGGCCAGAAACTGGTGATGCGCGCGGTGCGAGCCGTTGACCTGATCGCCGTCCTCCAGCGCCATGGCTGATCCGACCGCGCCGCCCTCCTGGCCGATGGCCGAATGGGCGGGGCCGTGCACCAGTTGGCACCCGGCGAGGTCCAACACTTTTTCTTCGAACGCGCGGATCAGGTGCATCTGCGCCAGCATGGTGCAGCCCGTCTTGGTGTTGATGGCCGTGCGGTCGGCGTCCGTCACGGTGATTGTGCGCCACGGGGCGAGAGGGGTTAGATCATGAAATTCTGGCATGTTATCAGTCCTTTGTCAGGCGACCATATAGAGGCCACCATTGACCTGTATCGTCTCGCCCGCGACGAAGCTGGCAGCATCCGAGGCAAGGAAGGCGGTGACACTGGCCACTTCCTGCGGCAAGCCGAGGCGGGCGAGGGGGGTGAGTTTCAGCGTTTCGCCGCCGCGCGTTTTCTTGAAGTCGCCAATCATGGGCGTGTCGATGATGCCGGGCGCGATGGCGTTGCAGCGGATACCTGGCGCCAATTCTCGCGTCAGGCTGCGCATAAGCGCGCCGACCGCGCCCTTGGCAGCGGCGTAATGCGCGTTGCTCTGCGCGCCGCGATGGGGCGCGAGCGAGGTGAGGAACACCAGCGCGCCGCCCGGTTTCAGATGCGCCGCGGCGCGGCGGCAGATGTAGAAAACACCATCAAGGTTGATCGCCATGAGGCGGCGCCAATCCTCGTCGCTCATCTCGGCAAAGGGCTTTGACGGGTAGATGCCCGCGCCGGGGATGAGGAAGTCGATGCCGCCAAAGCGGGATACGGCCAGATCGACCAGCTTTTGCGCATCATCCGGGCTGGCGGCATCGCCTGCGAGGGTGGCGATCCGGTCGCCGCCCAGCTCGCCTGCCAGCGCGGCCAGCACGACCTCATCCCGGTCGCCTAGCACCAGATTGGCGTCAGAGCGGTGGAAAAGCTGCGCAATGCAGCGCCCGATACCGCCCGCTGCGCCTGTCAGCAGCAGCGTCCGGCCTGTGAAATCGAAACTTGCGTTCAAGGCTCAAAACCCCCGCGCGCGAAAGCCGCCATCTGACACATGCGCGTGCCCGGTGATGAATACGGCGGCGTCCGAGGCGAGGTAGACGGCCATCTCGGCCACTTCCTCGGGCGTGCCCATGCGGCCCTGAGGGGTGCGCGCCTCAATCGCGGCAAGGTCCAGCTTGCCTTGGGCGATCAGCTCGTCCGTCAGCGCGGTGTGGATATAGCCGGGGCAGATCGCGTTGACGCGGATGCCGTGCGCGGCCCACTCGTCCGCCAGCACTTCGGTCATGGAAATGACCCCGGCCTTGGACGCGCAATAGGCGGCGCGATTGGCCGAGGACGAAAGGCCCCACATCGATGCGGTGTTCAGAACGACGCCGCCGCCTTGGGCGATCATGTGACGCGCGGCGGCCTGTGCGCAGATGAACGCGCCCGTAAGGTTCACGTCGATGGCGCGGCGCCAGGCGGCGAGGCTCAGCTCGATGCTGGGCCGGTTCATTGAGATGCCTGCATTGGTCAGCAGGATATTGAGACTGCCGAACGCGTCCGCGCAGGCGGTGCAGGCGGCGGCGACATCGGCCTCATCGGTGACGGAGCCTTGATGCGTCTCAATCCTCGCGCCGGGATAGGCGGTGCGCAGCCGCTCGGTAGCCTGCGCCAGCGCCGCCCCATCCATATCCATCAGCAGCAGATGCGCGCCGTGGCGGGCAAAGGCGTCGGCCATGGCATAGCCGATGCCCTTGGCGCCGCCCGTGTTCAGCACGGCGCGCCCCTTGAGGCCGGGATAGGTGGCCGGTGCAAATTGGCGAGTCATAAACGTACCTTTCTAACGTGCGTCCTGCAGGATCAGGTCTGCGCCCTTTTCCGCGATCATGAAAACGGCGGCCTGCGTGTTGCCCGACACGATGGTCGGCATGATCGACGCATCGACGACGCGCAACCCGTCCAGTCCGCGCACCCTCAGTGAGGGATCGACGACTGATGCGGCGTCATTGCCCATCCGGCAGGTGCCGCTGGCGTGGTAGATCGTTTGGCCGTTATCGCGCGCAAATTGCAGCCAGTCCGCATCGCTCTGGCAGGTGTCGCCGGGGCTGATCTCGGCGCTGCGAAAGGCGTCCATTGGCGCCTCGGCCACCACGACGCGCGTCATCTTCATGCCGTCCACCATGGCGCGCTGATCCTCGGGCGTCGCGAGGAAGTTAGGCCGGATCACAGGCGGCGCGGCTATATCGGGCGCAGAAATATGCACCGTGCCGCGCGACTCGGGGCGCAGCTGCGTAACGCCGATGGTCATGCCGGGCAGTCTGTCCAGCTTGCGCTCGGCGGCGTTGGCATAGCTAGCGTGCAGGAAAAACAGCTGAACGTCGGGGCCCATCAGGTCGGGCCGAGTGCGCATGAAACCATGTACCAAGCCTGTGCCGTAGGTGAGGATCCCCTTGCGGGTCAAGGCATATTGCAGGACCGATTTGACGAGGGACAGCCCACGCGTCATCTCGTTCAGCGTGACGGGCTGTGTCACGCGCCAGTTCATCCGCGTGCAATAGTGATCCATGTAATTCGCGCCAACTCCCGGTAAGGCATGGGCCACTTCGACCCCCGCCGTGCGCAGGATTTCAGGATCGCCGATGCCTGACACCTCGAGTAGTTGGGGCGAGTGAAACGCCCCGGCAGCGAGGATCACCTCAGCGCGCGCATGGATCTGCACCGCGCCGTCATTCTGGCGAAACTCAATCCCGGTCGCGCGGCGCCCGTCCAGCAGGATGCGGCTGGCCTGCGCGCCGGTCAGGATGCGCAGGTTCGGGCGTTTGCGCACCGGGTCCAGATATGCGGCGGCGGCCGAGACGCGGCGGCCGCCCCGTTGGTTGACCTGATAATAGCCAAAACCGTCCTGCGCGGCGCCGTTATAGTCGTCGTTCTCGGGATGCCCCGCCGCCTTGGCCGCCGCGATAAAAGCGCGCCCGATCTCGGCGCGTTCCTGCACCGTCGTAAGGGGCAGGGGACCACCATGCGCGCGCAGATCACCGGGCACGCCATCCCAATCCTCGACCCGTTTAAAATAGGGCAGCACATCGCCGAATGACCACCCGGTGCAGCCGCGCTGCGCCCAGCCGTCGAAATCCTGCGGCTGGCCGCGCACATAGATCATCCCGTTGATCAGGGTCGATCCGCCCAGCCCCTTACCCTTGGGGATGGAAATCACGCGGTTCATCGTGGCCTCTTCGGGCGCGCTGGTGAGGCGCCAGTTGTGGCGTGGGTTTGTCAGCAGCTTGGAAAATCCTGCGGGGATGTTGACCCATCGGCTCTGCCCGGCCTCGCCCGCCTCGATGAGGGCGACGGTATGTTTGCCACTTTCGGTCAGGCGGTTTGCCAGAACGCAGCCCGCAGTGCCGCCGCCGATGATGATGTAGTCGAAGGTGTCAGTCATGCGGGGGCACCAGCTTTCCAGGGTTCATGATGCCCGCCGGGTCCAGCGCATCCTTGATCCGGCGCGTCAGGTCATGTTCGGTTGCGCCGGCCAGCCGCGCCCATTCTGCCACCCGATATTGGCCCAGCCCATGCTCGGCCGAGATCGAGCCGTCATGCCGCGCCACCACGTCATGCACGGCGGCGTTGACGCGGCCTGTATTTTCTTTGGCCACGTTCATCACGTTGTAATGCAGGTTTCCGTCGCCCAGATGGCCAAACACATTCAGACGTGCGTCCGTTGCAATGCTGCGCAGCATTTTGCCTGCATCGTGCAAAAATTCGTCGATGGCCGTGATCGGCACCGAGATATCATGCTTGATCGCACCGCCTGCTTTGCCCTCGGCTTCGGTCAGCGCTTCGCGAAGCTGCCACAGCGTCTCTGCCTGCGCCTCCGACTCGGCCAGCACACCGTCGGTGGCCCAGCCTTCTTCGAAAGCAGCCTCCAGCAGCGCCTCGGCGGCCTCACGCAGGCCGGGCAGGGACGACCCCGCCTCGATCAGCAGAACCCAATCGCCACTCACCGGCGCGTCTTTTCCCATATGCTCGGCAACCAGCTTCAGCCCGTCTCCTGAGATCAGCTCAAACGCCGACAGTGCCTCGCCAATCTCGCTCTGCGCGCGCTCGTACAGGCGCATGGCAGCGGCAATATCGGGCACGGCGATCAGCGCGGTGGCGCGGTGGCGGAGGAGAGGGACGAGGCGCAGCACGGCAGCGGTGACGATGCCAAGGGTGCCCTCGGTCCCGATGAAGAGCTGTTTCAGGTCGTAGCCGGCGTTATCCTTGCGGAGGTGACGCAGGCGGCTGAGGATCTGGCCGTCCGGCAGCGCCACCTCCAGTCCCAAGACCAGCCCGCGCGTCATGCCATAGCGCAGCACGTCGACGCCGCCCGCGTTGGTGGCGATCAGGCCGCCGATCCGGGCGGACCCTTCGGCGGCGAGGCTGATCGGCAGCAGGCGGTTTTTGTCCTTGGCTGCATCCTTGACCGCTTGCAGTATCGCACCCGCCTCGACCTCAACCGTCATGCCGATGGGATCTATCCGGCGGATGGCGGTCATGCGGTCCAGCGCGATGGTGACTTGCGTCCCGCTGGCATCCGGCGTGGCCCCTCCCGCAAGACCGGTATTGCCTCCCTGAGGCACGATGCCCGCGCCCGCCTCGGCGCAGGCGGCGACGCATCCGACGACTTCATTGGTGCTGGCCGGTCGCACCACGCAAAGCGGCGTGCCGTGGAACATATCGCGCCAGTCTGTGGCATAGGCGGCGGTATCGCCACCGGTGAGCACTGCGGCGTTGCCACAAATGCTGCGCAGAGTGTCCAGCAGGGTCGAGCCGTCACTCATCAGATCGCGCCCATGAACTCGGCCATCAGGCGGGCCTGGCTTTGCAGCATGGGCAGGCCCGGATGGGTGCGCGCACCCACCTTTTTGGCGGCTGCGAGAAGGGGGGTGACTGCGGGATCCATGATGGCCTCGGCGACAATCTGATTCTGGTGGAGTTGGCTGATATCCAGCGGCAGGGCATCCCCCTCGCGCATTCCCAGCGAGGTTGCGTTGATTACCAGATCGGCGCCCCCAACGGCGCTGGCGTCCGTAGAAAGGGTGACATTTGGATAAGCGGCGCTGACGCGATCGGCCAGATCGCGCGCGCGCGCCTCGGTGCGGTTGGCGATGGTCAGCGCGGTGACGCCCGCCTCTGTGAGGGCAAAGGCAATGGCGCTGGCCGCGCCGCCCGCACCCGCCAAGATCACCGACAGGCCGCGCGGATCATGACCCGCGCCGCGCAGACCTTCGACAAAGCCGACGCCGTCGAGGATCGCCCCGGTCAGGGTGCCATCCGCATCGCGGCGTATGCAGTTGACCGCACCCACCATGCGCGCCTGATCGGTCAGGGTATCGCAAAGGTCTGGGATTACAGTTTTGTGCGGGACCGTCACGATAACGCCCGCAAGGCTCTGGATGCGGCGCAGCCCGCGCACCGCATCCTCCAGCCCGTCAGCGGCCACATGCAGTGGAACCAGCACGCCGTCATGGCCCACCTCGGCAAAGAGGCGGTTCATCACTTGCGGGGTTTTGATGTGGTGAATGGGGTCGGCAAGGATGCCGTAAACGTGGGAATTGCCGGTAATCTCGTTCATGTGTTTGCCTTTCAGATACGCAGAGCCAGCGCCTCACGTCATGTAGAGTCCGCCCGCCACGTCGATAGTCTGTCCAGTGATGAAGCTAGCTTCGCTGGAGGTCAGCCAGAGGGCGGTGTCGGCCACCTCGGCGGGCTGCCCCAGCCGCGACATGGGCGTCAGGGCGATCTGCGCGTCATTGGCGGCCTTGCCCGCACCCGCAACCATCGGTGTTTCGATCCGGCCGGGGGCCAGCGCATTGACGCGGATGCCGAAGGGGCCAAGCTCGGCGGCGAGGTGGATGGTAAAGCCGACGATGGCCGATTTCGTCGCAGCATAATGGCTGGCCACGATGGGCGAATGTGTCTTGCCCGCGACCGACGACATATTGACGATCCAGCCGCGCCCGGCGTCCCGCATGGCGGGAGTCAGCGCACGGATGGTATTGAAACTGCCCGTCAGGTTCACGTCCACGACGCGGCGCCACTCGGCTGGGTCCATTTCCCAGACGCCATGCGGCTTGCCCTCATGCTTGGGCGAGACGCCCGCGTTGTTGATGACGGTATCGAACGGCGCGCCGTGGTCCCTGGCGAATTGCGTCAGTGTGCCCTCCACCGCGTCCCAGTCGGCCACGTCCAGCGTCATCGGCACGGCGCGGCCCAGACCCGCCTTGGCGATCAGCGCCTCGGTTTCGGCAATCGCTCCCTCGTTCATGTCAGCCACGCCGACAACCGCGCCGCGCCGGGCAAAGCCCATAGCGATGGCGCGTCCGATACCTTTCCCAGCGCCGGTGACCAGAACGTGGCGGCCTGCGTGGCTGGGGCGCGTATCCATGGCCTCGGGGGTGATCTCTTGCCTCTCCATGGCCTCAGATCCCCAAATAGGCTTTGCGCACGTGCGGGTTTTCCAGCAGCGCATCTGCATCATCGCTTAGTACGATCTCGCCGTTTTCCAGAACATATCCACGGTCGGCAGCCTTGAGCGTGTGAAAAACATTCTGCTCGACGATAAGGACCGTCGCGCCGGATTTCACGATGCTGTCGATCACCTCGAAGACCTGACTCACGATGATCGGGGCAAGGCCCAGTGACGGCTCGTCGAACATCAGGAGGCGCGGCTTGGCCATCAGGCCACGCGCGATAGCGACCATCTGCTGCTCGCCGCCCGAGAGCGAATTGGCTTTCTGTTCCAGCCGCTCCTTGACGCGCGGGAAGAGGTCCAGAACCTCCTCCATCAGCTGGGACTGGCTGGCCCGCGCACCCTTGCGATAGGCGCCCATCTGCAGGTTTTCGCGCACTGTCATATCCGGGAAAAGCTGCCGCCCCTCGGGGATCAGGGTGATGCCCAGCTCTACCGTCTCATGCGACGAGACTTTGGTGATGTCCTGCCCGTCAAAGATTATCTTGCCCGCGGTAGGCTTGATCAGGCCCGAGATGGTGCGAAGGGTCGTTGTCTTGCCCGCGCCGTTGGCGCCGACGATGGTGACGACCTCGCCCTCGGCCACGTTCAGCGACACGTCCCGGAGGATGGTGGTCGAGTCGTAGCCCGAATGGATGCCGCTCAACTCAAGCATGGGTAAACTCCTTGCCCAGATATGCCTCGATCACTTGGGGATCCTCGACTACGGATTTCGGCTTGCCCTCGGCGATCACCTCGCCCGAACTGAGTACGATTACATGGTCCGACAGCGACATGACGGCCTGCATTACATGCTCGATCGCGATGATCGAAACGCCCTCGTCGCGGATGGACAGCATTAGATTGATCGCGCGGCGCACGTCGGCCTGGTTGATGCCGGCCATCACCTCATCAAGCAGCAGAACGCGCGGCTCCATCGCCATGACGCGGGCGACCTCAAGCCGTTTGAGCCCGCCGATGGTCAGCGATGACGCCTCGGCGTTCAGGTAGGGCGCGAGGCCCATCTTTTCCGCCGTGCGTCGGGCGGCGGCGCGCGCATCCTCCACATTCGGATAGCGGTGGAACGCGCCGACCATGATGTTTTCCTCGACAGTCATGGCCGCGAACGGCTGCACGATCTGAAAGGTGCGCCCGACGCCCAGTGTGGCGAAATCAGCGGGGCTTTTTGGCGAGTGCCATTTGCCGTCCAGCCCCTTGATCTCGACCGTGCCGCTATCGGCATCCAGAAAGCCCGAGATCATGTTGAAGAGTGTCGTCTTGCCCGCCCCGTTGGGGCCTATGAGGCCCAAGATCTCGCCCTCGCGCAGGGTGAACGACACGTCGTTGGTCACATGCAGACCGCCGAAATGCTTGTTGAGGTTCTTGACGCGCACGACTTCCTCGCCCGGCTCGGGCGGGGTGAAGGCGCGTGCCTCCGTTGGGGCCTCGACTGCGGCGGCCTGTTTGCTGGATGTGTCGCGCCCTTTGAACCAGGGTGAGATAAGGCCCATCAGGCCGTTCGGGATAAAGATCACAACCAGCACCAGCACCGCGCCATAGACAAAGCCGTGCAGACCAATCGCCTCGGCCCCCAGCGCACCACGCGCGAATTCGGTGATCGGGACCAGAAGCACCGCACCAAGGAGCGGGCCAAAGACGCTGCCCAATCCGCCAATCAGCGCGAACATTGCGATCTGGATCGAAAAGGTGAGCGAAAAGGCCGATTCCGGCTCGATAAACGTCAGGTACATGCCGTGGAATGTGCCCATCATCGCGGTCAGCGCCGCCGAAATGGCAACCGCGATCAGGCGCACCTTGACGGTGCCAACGCCAGCGGCGCGCGCCGCGCTCTCACGCTCGCGCGTAGCCACAAGCTGAAAGCCCAGACGGTGCGTGCGGATCCACCACGCGACCGCGAGGATAAAGCACATCATGCCAAAGGCGATGATGAGAGCCGGCAGGCGCTCGCGGAAGACCATCCATTCCCAGCCGATGTTGAGGGGGATCATCATGCCCGTCGCGCCGCCGGTGAAACCCTTGAAGTGCAGCGCAAGCTGATGGAACACTTCGAGGAACGCGATGGTCGCCAAGGCAAAGAATGGCCCGTGAAGACGAAAGCAGGGATAGCTGATGAGAACCGCAACCGTGGCGGCGATGCCTGCACCCGCGAACATGCCGATCCAGGGTGAGACGCCCAGATTGGTCAGCATGATGCCCGCATAGGCCCCGATCCCGTAGAAGATGGCATGGCCCAGCGACAGCTGCCCGGCGTAACCGCCGACGATGTTCCACGCGGTTGAAAGACCGGCAAAAATGCAGATCGTGATAAATATGTGATAGACGAACTCGTCGTTTATCGCGACCGGCGTGATGAAGATCGCCGCGAGCAGTACCATCAGCGCGATGGCCGCGCCGGTGCTGCGTTTGGCCGTGGGGCTGAGCGTCGCAGCGGTGGGTTTTGTGCTTGTCTGTTCCGTCATGATTCGTGCGACAGGTTCAGTCGCCCTCCGAACAGGCCCTGCGGACGCAGGATCAGAATGAGAAGAAAGACGCTGAACACCGCGACTTCGCGCAGGTCAGAGCCGATGTAGAAGCCCGAGAGGCTGTCTATCAGACCTATGATCATCGCCCCGAGGAAAGCCCCCCCGATCGAGCCGAGGCCACCAAGTACCACCACGACAAATGAGATCAAGACGAAGTAGGTGCCGATGCCAGGCGAGGTTGGATAGAGCGGCGCGATGAGGCACGCGGCGACACCCACGCAGGCGGCGCCGAGGCCGAAGGTGACCATGCAGACGCGGCTGACGTTGATACCCATGAGCTGGGCTGCGGCGCGGTTCTGCGCGACGGCGCGGATGCCCCGACCCGCCTGCGTGCGTTGCAAGAAGAGGTGCAGACCGATGACCAGCGCAGTTGCGACTGCAAACAGGACGACTTGGCCAACCAGCATCCGGACTGGTCCAATCTCGATCGAGGTCCGCAGGCTGTAATCAGGCGTGTTGTAGATGTTGGCGCCGAAGATGAGCAGTGCGAGATTGATGAGTGCGGTGGAAAGGCCCACGGTCGCAAAGATCTGGATGTCGTGATTTCGCGCGCCCATGAGCGGCTCGATCAGCAGTTTTTGCGTCAGCATCCCGAGCACGAAGAGTATCGGCACGACCGCCCCAAGGGCGACATAGGGATGCATCCCGAACTGGGCCGTGATGAGGTACGTGGCATACATCCCGATCATCAGAAATTCGCCATGGGCGAAGTTGACGACCTTGACGATGCCAAAGATCAGCGTGAGACCCACGCTGGTGATGGCGAAAAGGCCGCCCAGAAGCAGGCCGTTC
>Ga0307975_1001395_pt1 | contig 12238 bp, 9 predicted proteins | sample OrgLakmetagen917_FD_201825 | JGI IMG/M metagenome (GOLD analysis project Ga0307975, IMG submission 201825) | Saline water microbial communities from Organic Lake, Antarctica - #917 | ecosystem: Environmental > Aquatic > Non-marine Saline and Alkaline > Saline | place: Antarctica: Organic Lake... | reverse complement strand
TTATGGAAATTATGAACAAGGAAATGAGAAGGGAAATGAATGCGTTATATAGCAACTTTTTATTGTCAAATTAGTATTAAAGGTTGCAACAATATTTCAGCAAACCCTATCTAGTTTTTAAGGAGAGCTTAAAGGTTTGAAAAAAAATCCTTGTTGTCTAACTGTGCATTAATGCAATTTTTGAAGTCAACTTAGAAACAGCTTTTATTTTTTAATAATTTTCTGCGTTGCTTTTCCTAAATCGGTGCTTATTTCAACTATATACTCTATTTGCTAATCCGTTTACAGGTATTGTACGTTCTTTACATGTTAGCACTTCTTGGCCTAATATATTGTATAAACGTATTGCATTAAGCGCTATGCTTGCTGGCAATTCGATATGCAAAGTGTTGATTGTAGGAGTAGGGCACACTCTTATTTGTGCTGATAAAAAGCTTTCCGTATTTAAAGTTACTTCTTCAAAAATTAATTTTAATCGATTGGATGTAATGGTTTCTGGTAGCGCATGTCTACCCTAAATTCATAAGTTGATTCTGCATCCAGTGCTGTTGAAGTGTTCAAAAACCGCATCATTTAGATATACCTTCGTATTTTCAGGCTGCTTCTCTAAATTAAAACTCAACGTGTAATTGCTCGTTTCATAATTAACTATCATCAATTCTATTTCGTGTTCATCTCCAGGCAAAGCTTGTTTATCTATAGATTTTAATTCATTGTTATTTATGGCGTAATTTTCACCAGGATTATCTAGTTTAGTAGCATCCTCATCACTTCCTAGCGTAGTAAAATCTTCACTAAAACGCAAACCTATAGCATCGCTTTCCATATCTCCATTTTGAAGATCTGTGGTTTTATATAACCTTGAGTTGATGTAAAAATTAGTGTAGGTATTAAATATAGCAACTTGAGATTGAGTTGGAGTTTTATCATCTTCTTCAAAAGTGACGCTTCCGTTACCAGCACTGGTATTTTTTACAAAAAAAGCAAGCCCGGGTGGAATAAATTGATTGGCATTTGATGAATATTGACTTTCTGCGATAACTTCGCTTACATTTGAAGCATCTATCACAGTCAGCCACCATTTCCGAATTCCCTTGCTATAGATGCATCCCAAAGGTACAGATAGCCTGTAATATGATTTGCGACTACCTCGCTAAAATCTACCACAGATTGGTAAGGATTTCCTATAAAATTAAAGAAATCAGCTCCTGTAGCCATCGTATGAGAAAAGAATCCTGTATGCATGCTTCCAGTTGCACGTACACGAGTTGGAACTGCAACTGCATCATTATTGGTTAAATTTATACTTCTATCACCACCGACCAATAAACGATATGGAGTACCTGCTGAAAGTGAATTTACATTTGTATTGCCTATAGTTCCCATGCATCATTAAGGCTAATAAATAACGATGGACTTCCAGTTGTAGTCGCATCAAATCCATTTGCACCTGGATCTGAACCTTAGCTATGTGTACCTAAATTAATTGGAGTTGTTCCATTTTCTTGCCAATTTTGTAAGATACTGGATGTTGTAGTAACCGAAGTACTTAACAACCTAAATGCTCTTTTAGCAGGAATATATCGTTCTACTCTTACATCCCCAGTTAGTGTTCCAGCAAATTCGTCTAGTTGCGCAGTATTGGTATCATCGCTTTTAAAAGTAAGTTTACCATCAGCGGTTAAGTCTCCTGAAAAAATAAGTGTAGCTTTTATATCTACATCTGCAAATGGTTTAACTTCAAAATTATTTGCCGTTAGTTTACTTAGAATTTCTGCTGAAGTACTACTAAAAATAAGAATATCATCTGCAGCAGTTGCAACTCCATCTGTAGAATTAGTAGACCATACCCCATTTTTGTATATGTAGTCAGCCTCTCCACTTAAATCAATATTTTCTAAAATAGTTACATTATTCAATCTAAAAGGTTTATTCCCTGCTAGTTTAAAAAAAACGATTCTAATAACATCTTCGCCAATCGGAACTGTGAAATTAATAAGCTTTGGTTGTCGTCTGTCGGGTTTCGGCTGCTTACTAATAGTGGAAAGCAGGTTCTTTGCTCCTGAGTGTGCCTATTAAAACACAAACAAAAGCTAAAAAGATTGAACTGCTGCAAAGGAAGTTTTTTATATCTACTTAAAAGCTTACTTTTGTCCGAATTTTGAATAGAAAATTATTACATGGATTCATTTTATATAAAAGCGATACAGTTTTTGTTGAGCTTGTCTTTACTCATTGTACTTCACGAATTAGGACATTTTATTCCTGCTAAGTTGTTTAAAACGAGAGTTGAAAAATTTTACTTGTTTTTCGATCTTAAATTTTCTTTATTCAAGAAGAAAATAGGCGATACCGTTTATGGTATTGGCTGGTTGCCTTTAGGTGGTTATGTGAAAATTTCTGGCATGATTGACGAAAGCATGGACAAGGAGCAAATGGAAAAACCACCTCAGCCTTGGGAGTTTAGAAGCAAACCGGCTTGGCAACGCCTCATTATTATGTTGGGTGGAGTTACTGTAAATATTGTATTGGGCTTTTTTATTTATATGATGGTACTGTTTGTTTGGGGACAAAAATATGTGGATAAAGAAAGTTTATCTGAAGGGTTTACCGTTTCGCCAATTATGCAAGACTTAGGTTTCCAGAATGGGGATCGAATTTTAAAAGTAAATGGGAAAGATTTTGAAAACCCAACCGATATCAATCGGCATTTGTTACTTAGGGACGTAGAAGAGATTACGGTAAATAGAGATGGAAATAACATGAGCATTGCTTTGCCAGAAGATATTGGAATGCAGCTGTTTAAGGCTGGTGAAGTGGAATCTTCTTTTTATCCAATCATTAAACCACAAATTGAAACCGTTGTTCCAGACAATCCTGCAGAAAAAGCTGGCTTTATGGTAGGGGACATTATTTATGCTATTAACGGAGAAGAAATTTTAAATCGAGTTGATTTTAGAGATAGAGTACAGGAAAATGGTCAAGAGCCTCTCTTAATTCAAGTTTCCAGAGAGGGTGATTTGATGAATATAGAGGTGGTGCCTGACGAAGATTCGCAAATTGGAATTGTTTACGGGAGCAATCTAGATATTAAAACCAGAGAATATGGTTTAGCTGAAAGTATTTCAACTGGATTTGACTATGGTTATTGGACTTTAAAAGATTATGCAACGCAGTTCAAATATGTTTTTACCCAAGAAGGGGTAACCCAAGTGGGTGGTTTTGGAGCCATAGGAAGCATGTTTCCTAGCGGATGGGACTGGCAAGGATTTTGGCTAGCAACCGCATTGATTTCTATTATTTTGGCTTTCATGAACATTTTACCTATTCCCGCTTTGGATGGTGGTCATGTAATGTTCTTGTTATACGAAATGATAAGCGGCAGAAAACCCAATGACAAGGTCATGGAATACGCACAAATAGTAGGTTTCTTTATCATCATAGCCTTGGTATTGTTCGCTAACGGAAACGATGTGTATCGGTGGTTATTTGAGTAAAAAATAATTTTATTTTTTTGATGTAAATATTTTGCGAAAATAAAATTAGCTTTATATTTGCATCCGCTTAGGAAAATTAGATTTATTATTTTACTTAGCAACCTTAATTGAAAATTATTTCTTGGTTTTATAGGAAAGATATTAAGGATTTACATGAAATTGACATATTAACACATATTCCCCCTTAGCTCAGTTGGTTAGAGCATCTGACTGTTAATCAGAGGGTCCAAAGTTCGAGTCTTTGAGGGGGAGCTTAAAAAAGTCCAAACGAAAGTTTGGGCTTTTTTTGGTTTTAGTATTCTTGCTCCAAAGTTCGCTCAGATAGCTATCGGAGTTGAGGGGGAGCAAACAAAACCTAATACGCAAGTATTGGGTTTTTTTGGTTTTGGGAAAATCAGTCATTTTATTTTCTTGAAGTTAGTACGACGGTTTCTGAAGTTGCAAACTTCGCAGAGCAGCTGGTTACAGAAATGTAAGCCCTTTTTTATTTCCCATTGTAACACAATTGTAACACAAATCGCATTTAAGAATGGTTCTTTAATAAAGAATGTCATAAAGGTAGTGATACTATTAATTTATAATAGCTTGACTTTAGGAATGTAGTTTTTATAGTTGCTTATTATAGAACTAAAGGCTGAAGCAATCTTTTATCTTTGCTCGGACAATACTAATTTAGAAAGTTAAATCGCTCAATAAAATTGATGTTTCTCTATAATTATATAAGTCTGTTTATTTTCTGATTTCCAACCGCCCTGTTTTGTAAATTTCATTAATTTCGCAGCGCATTTGAAATCGATGGAAATGAAAAAGAAATTTGCTGAATATAAAGGCCTTGACCTTCCTAAACTTGCTTCAAAAGTAGGGGAGGATTGGAAACAACAGAACATCTTCCAAAAAAGTATGGACTTCCGAGAAGGAGCTACTCCTTTTATTTTTTTTGAAGGTCCACCTTCAGCAAATGGCCTGCCCGGCATTCATCATGTAATGGCACGTACCATCAAGGATATCTTCTGTAGATACAAAACCCAAAAAGGTTTTCATGTAAAACGAAAAGCAGGTTGGGATACCCATGGTTTGCCAGTAGAATTAGGCGTTGAAAAAGAATTAGGAATCACCAAAGAAGATATAGGAAAAAGCATTTCAATTGAAGAATACAACCAAGCTTGTAAAAAAGCAGTTATGCGCTACACCGATGTGTGGAATGACCTAACCGAAAAAATAGGCTACTGGGTAGATATGGAAAATCCGTATGTAACCTATACTTCAAAATATATGGAAAGCGTTTGGTGGTTGCTTTCAGAAATTTATAAGAAAGGTTTAATTTACAAAGGGTATACCATTCAACCTTATTCTCCAAAAGCAGGAACAGGATTAAGTTCGCATGAGTTAAATCAACCGGGTACTTATCAAGATGTTACAGATACTACGGTTACGGCTCAATTTAAAGCAATTAAAAATACGCTACCAAAACTATTTCAAAAAGTTGATGGTGATATTTTCTTCATTGCTTGGACAACCACACCTTGGACTTTGCCTAGCAACACGGCATTAACCGTTGGTCCAAAAATTGAGTATTCTTTGGTTTCAACCTACAATCAATACACATTTGAACCTATAAATATTATAGTTGCTTCATCTTTAATCAAAAAGCAATTCAATAAAAAGTTTAAAGCTGTTGAAAGTGAAGAAGCGATAAAGTCATATCAAGAAGGCGATAAAAAGATCCCTTATTTAGTCTTACAAAGCCTTAAAGGGAAAGATTTGGTAGAAGCCCGATACGAACAATTGCTTGACTACGCAAAACCATTTCACCATCCAGAAAATGCTTTTCGTCTTATTGCTGGAGATTTTGTCACTACAGAAGACGGAACAGGAATTGTGCACACCGCACCAACTTTTGGAGCAGACGATGCCATGGTTGCCAAACAAGCTCAACCTGAAGTGCCTGGAATGTTGGTAAAGGATGAAAATGATAATTTAGTTCCGCTTGTCAATTTGAAAGGGAAATTTAGACCTGAATTAGGAGAATTTGCTGGAAAATATGTAAAAAACGAATATTATACAGATGGTGAAGCCCCAGAAAAATCTGTGGATGTTGAAATTGCAATCAAGTTAAAAGAAGAAAACAAAGCTTTTCATGTAGAAAAATACGTTCACTCTTATCCAAACTGCTGGAGAACAGATAAGCCGATTTTGTATTATCCATTGGATTCTTGGTTCATTAAAGTGACGGAATTCAAAGACCGCATGCATGAATTAAACACCAATATCAACTGGAAACCAAAATCTACTGGAGAAGGCCGTTTCGGAAATTGGTTAGCCAATGCAAATGATTGGAACCTATCCCGCTCTCGTTTTTGGGGAATTCCGCTACCTATTTGGAGAACAGAGGAGGGAAAAGAAGAACTAATAATCGGTTCTATTGAAGAGCTTAAAAATGAAATTCAGAAATCCATCGCAGCAGGAATAATGGAAGAAGACCCTTATGCTAATTTTGAAGCAGGGGATATGAGCGATGCCAATTATGCCCATGTAGATTTACATAAAAACGTAGTAGACGAGATTGTTTTGGTTTCTGAAAGTGGACAACCCATGAAACGAGAAGCAGACTTGATCGATGTTTGGTTTGATTCCGGTTCTATGCCATACGCACAATGGCATTATCCATTTGAGAAACCCCCTGAATCCTCTCTTCAAGATAAAGAAGCTTTTCAGGCTGATTTTATTGCAGAGGGAGTTGACCAAACAAGAGGGTGGTTTTATACATTACATGCTATAGCAACCATGGTTTTTGATCAAGTTGCCTATAAAAATGTGGTTTCCAATGGATTGGTTTTAGATAAAAATGGACAAAAAATGTCTAAGCGTTTAGGCAATGCAGTTAATCCTTTCGAAACCTTAGAAGAATATGGTCCAGACGCCACTAGATGGTATATGATTAGCAATGCAAATCCTTGGGACAATTTGAAATTCGACTTAGCTGGAATTGCAGAAGTACAACGAAAATTCTTTGGAACTTTATACAATACCTATTCATTTTTTGCGCTGTATGCCAATATAGATGAATTTGCTTATGAAGAAGAAGACATCCGTATACAAGAACGACCTGAAATTGACCAGTGGATACTTTCAGAATTAAATACGCTGATTCAAAATGTAGACGAATTTTATGCTGATTACGAACCCACAAAAGCCACACGTGCCATTTCAGATTTTGTACAAGAAAATTTAAGCAATTGGTATGTGCGCTTATGTCGAAGACGTTTCTGGAAAGGAGAATACAAAGCAGATAAAATTTCAGCATACCAAACCTTGTTTACCTGTTTAAAAACAGTTGCAGAATTAGTAGCACCCGTAGCTCCATTTTTTGCAGATCAATTGTATAAAGACCTTTGTGAAAACACAGCTGTAGAAGCAAAAGAGAGTGTTCATTTAGCAAATTTCCCAGTAGCAGATACTACTTTGGTAAACAAAAGCTTGGAAGCTAAAATGCAAAAAGCACAACAAATATCTTCTTTGGTTTTATCCTTGCGTAAAAAAGAAATGATAAAAGTGCGTCAGCCACTACAACGGATTATGATACCTGTTTTAGACGAACAAACACGAGAGGAAATAGCTGCAGTAGCAGATTTAATTAAAGCTGAAGTAAACGTAAAAGAAATTGAATTTTTAGACGATACTTCTGGAATTTTGGTAAAAAGCATCAAGCCTAACTTTAAAGTCTTAGGTCCAAGATTTGGAAAAGAAATGAAGTTTGCAGTGCAAGCAATTCAAAAATTAACTCCAGAAAACATCAAGGAAATCGAGCAAAAAGGAAAGATTAATCTTGAAATAAATGGGGAATCAACTGAAATTAGCTTAGCTGAAGTTGAAATAACTTCTGAAGATATTGAAGGTTGGTTAGTTGCTTCATCAGGTGGAATTACCGTTGCCCTAGATGTTACTTTAAATGAAACCTTAGTTCATGAAGGAATTGCTAGAGAGTTGGTTAACCGCATACAAAACATCAGAAAAGATAGTGGATTCGAAGTAACGGATCAGGTTAAGATTACATTAAAAGAAAACGATAAGTTAAAAGCAGCAGTTGAAGATAATTTAAACTACATTATGGAAGAAACTTTAACAGCAAGCCTTATATTTAGCAATAATTTAAAAAATGGAACGGTAATTGAATTTGATGATATGAGTACAGTTCTACAAATGGAAAAAAAATAAAAACAACATTATGGAAACAACAATTAAAGAACGATATAGCGACGCTGATTTAGCAGAATTCAAGTCACTTATTGAAGGTAAAATCGTAAATGCAGAGAAGCAATTGAAGCTGTATCAAGAGGCATTTAAAAATGGAAGTGCAAATGACACAGAAGACACGGCGCCAACATTTAAGTCTTTTGATGATGGTAGCAATACCTTAAGTAAAGAGGCAAATTCTGCTTTGGCAATACGTCAAGGTAAATTTATTAGGGACTTAAAAAATGCGTTAATCCGCATAGAAAATAAAACCTTCGGAATTTGCCGTGTGACTAAGAGACTAATCAATAAAGAGCGTTTAAAGTTAGTTCCTCATGCTACTTTAAGCATTGAAGCTAAAAACAACCAAGGATAATTATCTTATGCCAATTTAAATATTAAAAGTTGCTATAAAAGGCATTCATTTTGTTTTATTAGCGACTTTTGATATCCAAATTGGTATTATCGATAACTAGGGTCTGCTGAGAAACAATAAAGTCATTATTTACTAGAACTAAGCTCAGATTTTCGTTCAATAAGTACAGGCTTTTGAAACAAAATGCTTTGAAAGTCTTGCACTCAAATTTAGTTGATGCTTTTTAATTCTAGATTTAATTTTAGAGCCATAATCCCAGAGGGATTAAATAGGTATAGAAAATTAATCCCACAAGAGGTACGACCCCAGCTGGGGGTCAAAAAAACAATTTTAAACTAATCCACTTTATTTAATCTATTTTATAACCATGATTTACATTTAATTCATTTCTGACTTTTTAAGCAGACCCTAACTAAAAAAGCCAGATGAAATCATCTGGCTTTTTTAGTATCGTATTTTCTTAAAATAGTTTTACTCTTCCTCTTCTTGTTCAGGTTGAAGCACAAAATCTTCCATAAATTTGGTGGTATAATTACCAGCTAAATAATCTGGATGATCCATCAATTGTCTGTGGAAAGGAATTGTTGTCTTCACACCTTCTACAACAAATTCATCTAAAGCTCTTTTCATTTTATTAATTGCTTCTGTTCTAGTTTGAGCAGTAGTAATCAATTTTGCTACCATAGAATCGTAGTTAGGTGGGATGACATAACCACTGTAAACGTGTGTATCTAATCTTACTCCATGACCACCAGGTGTATGTAAGTTTACTATTTTTCCTGGTGATGGTCTAAAGTTATTGTAAGGATCTTCTGCATTTATCCTACACTCAATACTATGTAATTTAGGATAATAATTTCTCCCTGAGATAGGAACTCCAGATGCAACTAGAATTTGCTCTCTAATTAAATCATGGTCTACTACCATTTCTGTAATGGGATGCTCTACCTGAATACGTGTATTCATTTCCATGAAATAGAAATTCCGATGTTTATCAACTAAAAATTCAACTGTCCCAGCACCTTCATATTTAATATATTCTGCAGCTTTTACAGCAGCATTTCCCATTTTTTCACGCAGTTCATCCGTCATAAAAGGGGAGGGGGTTTCTTCGGTAAGTTTTTGGTGTCTACGCTGAATAGAACAGTCTCTTTCAGATAAATGACAAGCTTTACCGGTTTGGTCTCCTACAATTTGAATTTCAATATGCCTTGGTTCTTCAATAAGTTTTTCCATGTACATGGTATCGTTTCCAAAACCAGCTTTCGCTTCTTGTCTTGCAGATTCCCATGCTGCTTCTAGCTTATCTTCGCTCCAAACGGCACGCATTCCTTTACCACCACCACCTGCAGTAGCTTTTAACATGACTGGATAACCTACTTTTTTAGCTGTTTTTACGCAGTCTTGAAAATCTTTTATTACCCCTTCAGAACCTGGAACACAAGGAACTCCTGCTGCTTTCATTGTTGCTTTGGCAGTTGCTTTGTCCCCCATTTTGTTTATCATTTCATGAGAAGCTCCAATAAATTTGATGTCATGCTCCATACAAATTTTGGAGAAGTTTGCATTTTCAGATAAAAATCCATATCCAGGGTGTATGGCATCAGCATTGGTGATTTCTGCAGCTGCAATGATGTGAGGAATTTTTAAATAGGATTCACTACTTGGAGCTGGACCAATACAAACCGCTTCATCAGCAAATCGAACGTGTAAACTTTCTTTATCTGCTGTAGAATATACGGCTACGGTTTTTATGCCCATTTCTTTGCAAGTTCGAATTATTCTAAGGGCTATTTCTCCCCGATTAGCAATGAGAATTTTCTTAAACATAATGCTATTTTAAAGTTAAAGAGTGCCTTTTGGCAATCTCATTAAGATGGGTCTACTAAAAACAAAGGTTGATCAAATTCTACTGGAGTAGAATCGTCTACCAATACCTTGACAACTTTACCAGAAACTTCACTTTCAATTTCGTTGAAAAGCTTCATGGCTTCAATTGTACAAAGCACATCTCCTTCGCTTATAGTTGAACCTACTTCAACATAAACGGATTTGTCTGGAGATGGCTTACGGTAAAAAGTTCCAATAATTGGAGACTTAATCGTAATGTATTTGTCATCTTCAGCTTCTTTTTCTTCGGCTGCTGATTGCTGCGGTGCAGGTTGTTGCTGCATTGGCATTTGTTGTTGCTGTGGCATCTGCATCTGTGGTTGTTGCATAGGCATTTGGTGTATTACCGTTTGTCCTTCTCCTTTGCTTTCTTTATCGTTTTTTATGGTGATTTTTATATCCTCCATTTCTAAACGAACTTCACTCGTGCCAGACTTAGCTACAAATTTAATCAGGTTCTGTATTTCTTTTAAATCCATAGTTTCAATGTTTAGTTATGTTTTGTATCGTACGCCCATTTTAAGTAGATAGATCCCCAAGTGAATCCACCACCAAATGCGGCAAAAATTATATTATCTCCTTTTTTTAGTTGTTGTTCAAAATCACTTAATAATAAAGGAAGCGTTGCAGAAGTGGTATTTCCGTAACGCTCTATATTCATAAGTACTTTTTTGGAATCTAAATTCATTCGCTTGGCTGTAGCATCCACAATGCGTTTATTAGCTTGATGAGGAATCAGCCAGTTAACATCATCTCCTACTAAATTATTTTTTCGCATAATTTGTTCACTTACATCTGCCATGTTGGAAACTGCAAATTTAAATACTGTTTTTCCATCTTGGTAGACGTAATGTTGATTGTTTTTCACCGTCTCTTCAGAAGCAGGTAATAAAGATCCACCCGCATCAATTTTCAAAAAAGCTCTTCCAATTCCGTCTGTTCTTAATATTTCGTCTTGTAAACCAAGCCCTTCTGTATTGGGTTCAAAAAGAACAGCCCCAGCGCCATCTCCAAAAATAATACAAGTTGCTCGATCTGTATAATCTATAATGGAAGACATTTTATCTGCCCCAACAACGATTATTTTTTTATACTTACCAGATTCAATATATGCTGCTGCTGTAGACATACCGTATAAAAAACTAGAACATGCTGCTTGTAAATCATAAGAAAAAGCATTGCTTGCGCCAATTTCTGTAGCGGTGTAAGCAGCTGTAGAAGCTACTGGTAAATCTGGAGTAGCCGTCGCAAAAATAAGCAAATCAATTTCTAAAGGATTTACCCCTGATTTTTGAATCAAATTATGACAAGCCTGAATTCCCAAATAAGAAGTTCCTTTAGTAGGATCTTTTAAAATTCGGCGTTCTTTTATTCCAGTACGAGAAATAATCCATTCGTCATTGGTTTCTACCATGTCTTCTAACATCTTGTTTGTCAAAATATCTTCTGGAACATAAGCGCCAACAGCGGTAATAGCTGCGTTTGTTTTACCCATATAATTGTATTTGCAATTCAAGACCTACCGTCCTCAATTAAAAGCTAAATATCATGCAAAGTAAGTTGTTTTTATTACTTATTCAAAAATCTTGACCAACATTTACTGAGCGCGCATAATAAATATATTTCTTAAAATTTAGTAAACTATTGATTATAAGGAGGCTTCAATTTAGAAACCTCCTTTAATTTATGTTTTTACAAGTCGAATTTTATTCCTTGAGCTAATGGCAATTCTGTGGTGTAATTTATGGTGTTGGTTTGTCTACGCATGTAAATTTTCCAAGCATCAGAACCAGACTCTCTGCCGCCTCCAGTGTCTTTTTCGCCACCAAAAGCTCCTCCAATTTCTGCTCCAGAAGTACCTATATTTACGTTAGCAATTCCACAATCTGAACCTTCTACAGATAAAAAGTATTCGGCTTCTCTTAGGTTGTTGGTCATAATTGCTGAAGAAAGTCCTTGACGTACTCCATTTTGTAAATCCAATGCATTTTCAACGCTTCCACTGTATTTCATAATATATAGAACAGGTGCAAAGGTTTCGTGTTGTACTATTTCAAAATGATTTTTAGCTTCTGCAATGGCAGGTTTTACATAGCAACCGCTTTCGTAACCTTCACCTTCAAGCACTCCACCATCAACTAAAATGGTACCGCCCTCTTTTTTTACTTTTTTAAGTGCTGCAAGGTAATTTTGAACAGCATCTTTATCAATTAAAGGTCCAACATGATTGTTTTCATCCAGC
>Ga0307975_1001394_pt1 | contig 12240 bp, 6 predicted proteins | sample OrgLakmetagen917_FD_201825 | JGI IMG/M metagenome (GOLD analysis project Ga0307975, IMG submission 201825) | Saline water microbial communities from Organic Lake, Antarctica - #917 | ecosystem: Environmental > Aquatic > Non-marine Saline and Alkaline > Saline | place: Antarctica: Organic Lake... | reverse complement strand
CATTTAAATCCAACAATTAAATACAAATCGTATCGAAAAAATAAAGTAAATTTACCTGAACTAACTATTTAAACCTTTAGCAGAAAGTTATTCTAATTTTTTTGGGCCCATTCAAAAGGCCCAGAAAAAAAATTGGAAATAACTTTCGGTCGGACAAGCAAAATCAATTGAAAAAAGGTCAACCTATATCAGTATAATACAAATCTGCTTTTACCAATTATAAACTGATTTGTTAAAATAAGCTATTAATTTTTCCATGTATTTGATTTTCGTTCAGATTATGTATACTTTTAAGAAATCACACACAAATTTTAAAACCAATACAGATGAATATCAAAAAAGTACTTGTTGCCAACCGAGGAGAAATAGCCATTAGAATATTTAGAGCTTGCACTGAAATGGGAATACGTACCGTAGGCATTTACACCTTTGAAGACCGCTATTCTTTACACCGCTACAAAGCAGATGAATCTTATCAAGTTGGACTTGATGAAGAGCCTTTAAAGCCTTACCTAGACATCGATGAAATTATTAGCGTTGCCAAGAAGAACAATGTAGATGCCATTCATCCAGGCTATGGTTTTCTTTCTGAAAATGCCAAATTTGCTAAAGCTTGTGAAGAAAACAACATTATTTTTGTTGGTCCTAAAGTTAAAGTTTTAGAATCCTTAGGAGATAAAATAATGGCTAAAACAGTAGCTCTTGAAAATGATATTCCCATTATTCAATCTAACGAAGAACCGCTTATTAATCTTGAAATTGCTACAAAAGAAGCCAACCGAATTGGTTTTCCATTGATGTTGAAAGCAGCTTCAGGCGGTGGAGGTAGAGGAATGCGTGTCCTTCGATCTATAGATGAGCTTAAAAATGCTTATGCTGAGTCTAAACGGGAAGCTAAAAATGCTTTTGGAGATGAAACTGTTTTTTTAGAAAAATTTGTTGAAAATCCAAAGCACATCGAAGTTCAAATTGTAGCAGATAACGAAGGAAATACGGTTCATTTATTTGAAAGAGACTGCTCTGTGCAACGCCGTTATCAAAAAGTAATTGAGTTAGCTCCATCTTATGGCTTAAGTAGCGATTTAAAGGAAAAATTGTACGCTTATGCAGTAAAAATTTGTAAAGCTGTAGATTACAATAATGTAGGTACAGTTGAATTTTTAGTGGATGATGATGGAAGTGTTTATTTTATTGAAGTCAACCCAAGAATACAAGTAGAACATACCGTAACCGAGGTAGTTACAGGAGTAGATTTAATTAAAACACAATTATATGTTGCGGCAGGTTATTTGCTAAACAGTCCTGAAATTAATATTGAAAGTCAAGGCCAGTTGAAATTAAATGGTTTTGCGGTACAATGTAGGATTACAACTGAAGACCCTCAAAATGATTTTAAACCAGATTACGGTACGATTTCAACTTACCGAAGTGCATCTGGATTTGGAATTCGTTTAGATGCTGGTAGTATTTACCAAGGCGCAACCATTTCACCATTTTTTGATTCCATGTTGGTGAAAATTTCAGCAAGTAGTAGAACCTTAGATGATGCTTGCAAAAAGATGCGTCGAGCGCTTGCAGAATTTAGGGTTAGAGGAGTAAAAACCAATATTGCTTTTTTAGATAACATACTAAAAGATCAAAATTTTCGGGAAGGAAAAGTCACTGTAAATTACATTAAAAACACCCCAGCACTTTTTAATATAGTTGAACCTAGAAATCGAGCGACCAAATTGGTGAGCTTTCTAGGAGACGTAACGGTGAATGGTAATCCCAATGTAAAAAAGAAAAATCCTGATGCCAAATTTCTCAAACCAGTAGTGCCTAAATTTGACGCAAAAGCAGATTATCCAAAAGGTACCAAAGATAAATTAACAGAATTAGGTCCTGAAGCTTTTGCTGACTGGTTGAAAAACGAAAATAAAATTCAGTACACCGATACTACCATGCGGGATGCGCACCAAAGTTTATTGGCTACGCGAATGCGAACCTTCGATATGTTGAAGGTTGCTGAAGGATTTGCTAAAAATCATCCAGAAGTTTTTTCAATGGAAGTTTGGGGTGGTGCTACCTTTGATGTATGCATGCGATTTTTATACGAAAATCCTTGGGAGCGTTTGCGTTTACTCAGAAAAGCGATGCCTAATATGTTGCTTCAAATGTTGCTACGGGGTTCAAATGCTGTAGGTTATACCGCTTATCCAGATAATTTAATTGAAAAATTTGTCAGTGAAGCATGGGAAAATGGAGTAGATATCTTTAGGATATTCGATTCTCAAAATTGGATGAAATCCATTGCACCTTGTATAGAACATGTTCGAAATAACACCAAAGGTCTAGCTGAAGCATCCATGTGTTACACAGGAGACATTTTAGATCCGAAACGAGAAAAATATACTTTAAAATATTATCTACAGTTAGCTAAAGATTTAGAAAATGCTGGTGCACATATTTTAGCCATAAAAGACATGGCTGGATTACTAAAACCAAAAGCTGCAACCGAGTTGATTACTGCCTTAAAATCTGAGATAAAAATCCCTATTCATCTCCACACACATGATACCACCTCTATGCAAGCATCTACTTATTTAAATGCTGTTGAAGCTGGAGTAGATGTCGTAGATGTTGCTCTTGGCGGATTGTCTGGCTTAACTTCTCAACCTAACTTTAATGCGTTTGCAGAAGTGATGAAATACCACAAACGGGAACATCCATTAAATTTAGAAAAGTTGAATGAATATTCCATTTATTGGGAACAAGTGAGAACCTACTATTATCCATTTGAGTCCGGCTTGAAGTCGGGTAGTGGTGAAGTGTATAAACATGAAATTCCTGGCGGTCAATATTCGAATTTAAAACCCCAAGCAGAATCACTAGGACTAGCAGATCGATTTCATGAAATTACAGATATGTATGCGCAAGTCAATCAATTGTTTGGCGACATTATTAAAGTTACACCAAGTTCCAAAGTTGTTGGTGATATGGCTCAGTATTTAGTAAGTAATAATTTGAGCATTCAAGATGTGTTAGAAAAAGGAGAAAACCTCTCTTTTCCTCAGTCGGTAATCAACTTTTTCAAAGGAGATTTGGGTCAGCCTGTTGGCGGATTTCCTGAAAAAATTCAAAAGATTATTTTGAAAGGCGAAAAACCTTACACAGATCGCCCAAACGCACATTTAGCACCAATTGATTTTGAAAAAGAATTGAAAGCTTTTCAAAAAGAATTTTCGTCAAGCATGGATCGTAAATTGGAAATGACGGATTTTTTATCCTATAAACTTTATCCAAAAGTATTTAAGGATGCACTTGCAAACCATGTTAAATACGGAAATGTATTTAATTTACCTACTAAGAATTTCTTTTACGGAATGCAACCTGGCGAAGAAATAGTGGTGGAATTAGATCGAGGAAAAACCTTGCTCATTACCTTTGTTTCTTTTGGAGAGATAGACGACGATGGCTTTAGAACAGTATTTTTTAAAGTAAATGGTCAAACCCGAACGGTATTAATACGAGATGAAAGTATTAAAGTTGAAAAAGTTCAGCATCAAAAAATTGACAAGAATAATGAAAAACACATCGGTGCGCCTTTGCAAGGTTCATTAACTGAAATCTTAGTTAAGAAAGGAGATAAAGTTGCAAAAAATCAAGCCTTATTTGTAATAGAAGCCATGAAAATGGAAACCACTGTAACGGCAAATGCTTCTGGAAAAGTAGAGGAAGTATTACTTCAACCTGGAGTGATGGTTTTTGCAGATGATATGATCATTCGTCTGGAGTAATTTTTTTGTACTACTTGTCAGCTCGAGTGATTTCTCAGCTTGGTAGAAGCTGAGAGATTGTATCGAGAGCTTGTTGTTGTTTTGGAAAGCGTTCTCGATACTATTCAATGGCTTTTGGAGCCATTGAATCACTCGAACAGACATTGATTCTTGGTTACTGTCTGCTTGACTTGTCAGATCGAGTGATTTTTCAGCTTGGTAAAAGCTGAGAGATTGTATCGAGAGCTTACTAAAGGATAATTATTTGGAAAAACTTTAATCCAAAAAAACTTACCTTTGCTTAAACCTAAATTTCCTAATGCCTAAATCCCTAATCTTACTCTTTGGTTTGCTGTTATGCACAGCATGTTCTACTTCTACAAAAAAAGAAAAATTAGACGTAAATAAAATTGTTCAACAAGCAATAGATTCTTCTGGAACAGATAAATTTGATAAAGCCATCGTTCAATTCCAGTTTAGGAATAAAATTTACAGAAGTATACCTACTTGTAACGGGCTTCAACTTCAACGTGAGTTTAAAAGTGATTCAATAGCGTTTCTAGATGAGTTGTATCAAGGTGAATTCAACAGATTTGAAAATGAAACTTTTATTCAAGTAAAGGATAGTATGGCTAATCTGTATGCAGAATCCATTAATTCGGTGCATTATTTTGTGCAACTTCCATTTCGATTAAATGATGAAGCAGTTCAAAAAAAATGGGTAGGTATGGAAAAAGATGAACAAAATGAGTATTTCAAAATCAAGGTTTCTTTTGCGGAAAGTGGAGGTGGACAGGATTTTGAAGATGTATATTATTTTTGGTTAGATTCCGATTCTTATCTAATCCAATACTTGGCATATTCCTTTAAAGTGAACGGAGGAGGAATTCGATTTAGAAATGCAATTCAACAAACAAAAGTCAACGGAATTACGTTCTTAGATTATGAAAACTATCGACCTACTTTAGAGCATGCTAAAGTAGAAAATAGTTTAAACGACTATTTAAAAGGAACGTATACACTTTTGTCTAAGATTGAAAATTCGGATATTTCAGTTACCGAAGTGGATTTACTTTGTGATTAGCAATTCATCAATTGGCTAGAAGTTGAGTTTAAAGGTTTTTGGTAGAGTTATATTCATCAGGAACACAGCTCTCGATACAATTCTTTGGCTTATGGAAGCCAAAAAATCACTCGAGCAGACATTGCTATTTCTGTCACCGAAGTGGATTTACTTTGTGATTAGAAATTCATCAATTGGCTAGAAGTTAAGTTTAAAGGTTTTTGGGAGAGTTACGTTCATCAGGAACACAGCTCTCGATACAGTTCTTTGGTTTATGGAAGCCAAAAAATCACTCGAGCAGACATTGCTATTTCAGTCACTGAAGTGGATTTACATTGTGATTAGAAATTCATCAACTGGCTAGAAGTTGAGTTTAAAGGTTTTTGGGAGATTTACATTCATCAGGAACACAGCTCTCGATACAATTCTTTGGCTTATGGAAGCCAAAAAATCACTCGAGCAGACATTGCTATTTCAGTTACTGAAGTGGAAATTAATCGAGTAGGCATTCAACTTGCGGCTTTGTTAAAATAAAAGCTAAAGTAAAATTTTCATGCGAACAATAAATGAATGAAGAACCCAAACTAATGGATTCTTCATTTGAATACAAGGCTTAAATATTTTCGTTTAAGTTATGGTGTTCATCGATTAAAGGACCACCTTCTACAATTTGTTCAGAGGCCTGACTTGCAAACTTTTCAAAATTTAAATGAAAAGAATGTGCTAGTTGAATTGCTTTACTCACATAAGCACCTTTTTGTAACCAAGTGTTTATAGGATCTAGTAATTCTGTAGGAACGTTAGGGCATTCTTTTGGCATAAATAAACCAAAAATAGGATGTTGTTCAAATGCTACCTGATCTAAATCTCCATTTAAAATAGCAGTAATCATGGCTCGGGTATATTTTAGTTTAATCCGGGAACCCACACCATAAGGTCCGCCACTCCATCCAGTATTAATCAACCAAACATTTACACCGGCATCTTGCATTTTTTTGCTTAGCATTTCTGCGTAAACCGTTGGATGTAAAGGCATAAAAGGTTCTCCAAAGCAAGCAGAAAAAGAAGGTACAGGTTCTGTAATTCCTGCTTCTGTTCCAGCAACTTTTGCGGTATATCCAGAAATAAAGTGGTAAGCTGCTTGTCCTGGTGTTAATTTAGAAACTGGAGGTAAAACACCAAAGGCATCTGCCGTCAAGAAGAAAATATTGGTTGGATTTCCAGCAAAAGAGGGCTCTTGAATATTATCAATATGGTAAATGGGATAACTTACTCGTGTGTTTTGTGTAATGCTACTATCCATATAATCAACTTCACCATTGTCTTTAAAAACTACATTTTCAAGAATTGCTCCAGGTTTTATAGCACGATAAATATCTGGCTCTTTTTCTTCTGATAAGTCGATTGCTTTTGCATAACAACCTCCTTCAAAATTAAAGATGTTATTATTTGCAGTCCACCCATGTTCGTCGTCTCCAATCAGTTTACGTTTCGGATCTGCGGACAATGTTGTTTTTCCTGTTCCTGATAATCCAAAGAAAATAGATGTATCTCCAGCCTCACCTACGTTTGCAGAGCAGTGCATTGGAAGTACATTTTTTTCAACAGGTAAAACAAAATTTAAGGAAGAGAAAATACCTTTTTTAATTTCTCCCGTATAAGCAGAACCTCCTACTAAAGCTATTTTTTTTGAGAAATTTAAAATGGAAAAGTTTCCTTGTCGAAGTCCATATTTTTTAGGATCAGGAGCTAGGTAACCTGGGGCGCAAAGCACCAACCATTCTTCTTTAAAATTTTCCAATTCAGATTCCTCTAGCCTTAAAAACATATTGTAAACAAACATATCAGACCAAGGATATTCTACTAGGGTTCTCACGTTTGTTTTATATGCTGGATCTGCACAAACATAGGCATCTCTTGCATAAATTTCTTTTCCACTTAAGTAGTTTGCGATTTCAGATTGCAAAGCATCAAAATTTTCTGAAGAAATGGCTTTGTTGGTTCTTCCCCACCAAACACGGTCTTTGGTGTAATCGTCTTTTACAATGAACCGATCTTGAGGAGAACGCCCAGTAAATTTACCTGTGTTAATGGCTAAAGTGCCGTTGGCTGTTTCTTTACCCATTCCTTTATCTATGGTAATGGATTGTAATTTTTCAGGGGTAAGATTCCAATTTACATTGGCGTCTTTAATGCCGTACTTGGTAAGGTCTTTACTTTTCATATGTACTTGTTTTTCTGATTTGTCCATGATTTAATTATTTTGAAATGCTATAATAAATAACACTTTTATATTCTATTTTTTGAGCATTCGTTTGGATATTGGCTTTTATTATTGAACCAATAAATTGAGAAAGGAAATGCATAAACCCTAAAATTGATAAGGTTAATAAGCTGTTTTGTGATACTACATTGCTCAAAATACAAACTGTAGCTATAAGAATTGGTAATGTATTTCTGTATTCCTTTACGTTTTTTGAAGTTTTTAAAATTCTTGATAAAGATGCATTCAATTTAGCCATGAAGCCCTTACTATCTAGCCTCAAATTTTCCCATGTAAAAAGAACAATTAGCATAGCTAAAATGCTTATTATGAAATTCATAACTTAAGATTTAAGTTGAATAGTTCAACTTTTTCAATACTGTAAATTTAAAGTAAATTGAGATGAGTTGTTATGACATGGGTCATGTTTAAGTACTATTGTTTTTGTCTGTGATTTGAATAGATTCAGAAAGTAATTTTGCATTTTCAACATTCTAGTTGAATTACAAATTGCAAGTATGTTCTGATACGATTTACAGCTTTAGGTTTGCTATTATTTTTATACATGAAGGACAACTGTATATTATTATAGCATTTTTGATATTCATAAAAAATCAATCAAAATTTCAACTTTAAAAATTCATCAACTTTTTAATAAGAATGCTCATTTAGGAACTAAACTATTTATATTTGCATTCATGAGTATAGCTAAATTAAGCGAGTCCCTTAAAGACTCCCCTCAATTTTCAGAATTGATGGGGATTTTTGCATCCAAATCGCAACTCACTCCAAAAATTCAATTTAAAAATATCATAGGTTCTGGCTTTTCAATTGTTCTTGCTGAAGCTTTTAAACAAAGCGATGTACCTTTTTTAATTTTACTAGAAGACAAAGAAAGTGCAGCTTATCACCTTAATGATTTAGAGCAATTGATAGGAGATAAAGATGTCCTTTTTTACCCAGGAAGCTACAGAAGACCTTATCATATTGATTCACTTTCTGGAGAAGAAACAGACAATGCCAATGTGTTACTTCGAGCTGAAGTGCTTAACCGCATCAATTCACAAAAAAAACCTTCTATAATTGTGAGTTATCCTGAGGCATTATTTGAAAAAGTAGTGACTAAAAAAGAGCTGGATAAAAGTATTTTAAAACTAGCCGTGGGCGAAGAAGTAAGTCTTGATTTCATTAATGAAGTGCTTTTTGAATATCATTTTAAACGCGTTGATTTTGTTACCGAACCTGGTGAATTTTCTGTACGTGGTGGAATTATTGATGTGTTTTCGTTTAGTAATGACGACCCTTACCGTATTGAATTCTTTGGAGACGAAGTAGAAAGCATCCGTTCTTTTGATGTGGAAACTCAACTTTCTAACCAAACCCAGAAGAAAATAGGCATTATGCCTAATCTGGAGAATAAACAATCTAATGAAGTAAGAGAATCATTTTTGAAATTTATTTTAGCAAAAACCATTATTTTTAGTAAAAATATATCGCTTTTAGAAGCTAAAATTGATGACTTATTTAGCAAAGCAGAAAAGGCATTCGCTTCATTAGAAACCGAGTTAAAAAAGAGCCCGCCAAAAGATTTATTTTGTAATACTGACTTACTTTCAACGCAATTTAAGCAATTCAGCTTAGTAGAAATTAGTAGTCAAACAAAATTTGAAGTAAGTCATGTATTGGATTTTCAACAAAAACCACAACCAAGTTTCAATAAACAATTTGATTTATTAATTTCAGATTTAAATGAACATAAGTCAAACGGATTTACCAATTACATTGCATGTATTAGTCAGCAACAAGCCAAGCGTTTTCACGATATTTTTGATGACCAAGATGAAAAAGTAGCTTATCAAACTATCGTTTTTTCTTTGCATGAAGGTTTTGTAGATGCTACTAACAAAATACTTTGCTATACCGACCATCAAATTTTTGATCGTTACCATAAATTTAGATTGAAGAGCGGTTTTGCTAAAAAGCAAGCACTCACTATCAAAGAATTAACCAGTTTAGAAATTGGTGATTATGTTACGCATATAGACCATGGTATTGGAAAGTTTGGTGGACTTCAGAAAATAGACGTAGACGGGAGCAAGCAAGAAGCCATAAAATTGGTGTATGGCGATAGAGATATCTTGTACTTAAGTATTCACTCTTTACACAAAATTTCAAAATTTAATGGCAAAGATGGTAAAGCTCCTAAAATATATAAATTAGGAAGCAAGGCTTGGAAAAGCTTAAAACAAAAAACAAAAACCAGAGTCAAAAAGATTGCCTTCGATTTGATTAAGCTGTATGCCAAACGCAGATTGGAAAAAGGCTATCAATACAATCCAGATTCCTATTTACAACATGAGCTGGAAGCTTCTTTTATGTATGAAGACACGCCAGACCAAAGCAGTGTTACCGAAGACGTAAAAAGAGATATGGAAAGCCAACAACCCATGGATAGGTTGGTTTGTGGAGATGTTGGTTTTGGCAAAACTGAAGTTGCTATTCGAGCAGCCTTTAAAGCAGTAGACAATGGTAAACAAGTAGCCATTTTAGTTCCTACTACTATTTTGGCATTTCAACATCATAAATCCTTTACCGAACGATTGAAAGATTTTCCAGTAAGCGTTGATTATTTGAATCGATTTAGAACTACCAAAGAGCGCAATCAGGTTTTAGCCGATTTAGAAAGTGGGCAAATAGACATTGTTATCGGTACCCATCAATTGGTCAATAAAAATGTGAAGTTTAAAGATTTAGGACTTTTAGTTATAGATGAAGAGCAAAAATTTGGTGTTTCTGTTAAAGACAAATTAAAAACCATAAAAGCGAATGTAGACACGCTGACATTAACTGCTACGCCAATTCCTAGAACGCTTCAATTTAGTTTAATGGCAGCTAGAGATTTATCTACTATAAAGACACCTCCACCAAATCGATACCCTATTGAAACCCATGTCATTCGTTTTTCTGAAGAACTTATACGGGATGCTGTTTCTTATGAAATTCAGCGTGGTGGTCAAGTATTTTTCATCAATAATCGAATTGAAAATATCAAAGAAGTTGCGGGTTTAATTCAACGTTTGGTTCCAGATGCTAAAGTTGGGATTGGTCACGGACAAATGGAAGGAAAGAAATTAGAGAAGCTGATGCTAAGTTTTATGAATAACGAATTTGATGTATTGGTCGCCACAACCATCATAGAAAGTGGTTTGGATGTCACCAATGCCAACACTATTTTTATAAACAACGCCAATAATTTTGGAATTTCAGATTTGCATCAAATGCGGGGTAGAGTAGGGCGTAGCAATAAAAAAGCATTTTGTTACCTAATTACACCACCACTTCAACACATAACGCAAGATGCTAGAAAACGAATTCAAGCTATAGAACAATTTTCAGACTTAGGAAGTGGTATTGAAATTGCGATGAAAGATTTAGAAATTCGTGGTGCTGGAGATTTGTTAGGAGGTGAACAAAGCGGATTTATCAACGATATTGGGTTTGAAACTTATCAAAAGATTCTTAATGAAGCTATTCAAGAACTTAAGGAAAAAGAGTTTAAAGAATTATATACAGAGGAAGATATAGAGGATAAAGTATTTGTAAAAGAAACTCAAATTGATACTGATTTTGAAATTCTATTTCCAGATGACTACATCAATAATATCAAGGAACGTTTGAATTTATATTCAAAATTAGGAGAGATTGCAAATGAAGAAGATTTGCTTGCTTTTGAAAATGAATTGCAGGATCGTTTTGGCGAATTACCCGTTGAAGCCAAGGATTTACTAGACAGCATAAGAATAAAGTGGATTGCAAATGCTATGGGCTTGGAAAAAGTAATTTTGAAGCAACACAAAGTGATAGGCTACTTTGTTTCCGACCAACAATCTGAATTCTATCAAACACAACGCTTTAGTAGAGTCATGCAATTGATACAAGAAAACCATCAACTTTGCCAAATCAAGGAGAAACAAACAAGAAGTGGACTTCGACTGTTATTGACTTTTAATCAGATTACTTCCATTCAAAAAGCGATTAAAGCACTTTCAGTTTTCAAAGAATTATTGCCTGAGCAAACGCAAAAAGAAATAGCAAAAACTTAAAAATATTAATTAATGAAGGCAAGTTACCACCGTCATGAACTCCAATTCAAACGCCCAAGCGGAACTTCCCGAGGAGTTTTAAAAACAAAAGAAACTTGGTTTATTCGTATTGAAAATAAAGGTAATTACGGTATTGGCGAATGTGGAATTTTACGTGGCTTATCTATTGATGACCGTACAGATTACGAAGAAAAATTAAATTGGACTTGCCAAAACATTCAACTTGGAAAAGAGAAACTGTTAGAAGAATTAATTGAATTTCCATCGATACAAATGGGAGTTGAAATGGCATTTATTTCTTTGGCATCAAAAAACCCTCATGTTTTGTTTCCTTCAGATTTTACTACAGGAGCTTCTGGGATTACGATAAATGGTTTGATTTGGATGGGAGAATTTGATTTCATGAAACAGCAAATCGAAGAAAAGTTAGCAAAAGGATTCACGTGTGTAAAATTGAAAATTGGTGCAATAAATTTTGCAGACGAACTTACCTTGTTGAAGAAAATACGAAATCAATTTTCTGAAAAAGAAGTAGAGCTACGTGTAGATGCTAACGGTGCATTTCATCCAAATGATGCTTTAGAAAAACTGAAACGCTTAAGCGAATTTAATTTACACAGCATAGAACAACCCATAGAAACTAAACAATGGCAGGATATGGCTGAGTTATGCGAAAAGACTCCTTTGCCAATTGCCTTAGATGAAGAATTAATTGGTGTATTTGATGTAACAAAACGTCAGGCAATGCTACAAACTATACAGCCACAATACATTATATTAAAGCCGAGTTTGGTAGGAGGATTCAAAGAAACTAAAAACTGGATAGACATAGCAGAAAGTCAAGACATAAATTGGTGGATTACCAGTGCTTTAGAAAGTAATGTTGGCTTAAATGCAATTGCACAGTTTACGTACACTTTGCAAAATAAAATGCCTCAAGGCTTAGGAACGGGAAGTTTGTACACCAACAATATTTCCTCACCATTAGAGATAAATGGCGAAAAATTATGGTATAATCCCAAAAAGAATTGGGATAAAATTGAATAGATGAAA
>Ga0307975_1001375_pt1 | contig 12390 bp, 14 predicted proteins | sample OrgLakmetagen917_FD_201825 | JGI IMG/M metagenome (GOLD analysis project Ga0307975, IMG submission 201825) | Saline water microbial communities from Organic Lake, Antarctica - #917 | ecosystem: Environmental > Aquatic > Non-marine Saline and Alkaline > Saline | place: Antarctica: Organic Lake... | reverse complement strand
GCGCTTGTGGGTGCCGATTACCGCGACCGCCCAGATTTCTGGAGGCTTTCATGATCCGTGTTCTCTTGTCCCTGACAGCACTCGGTGTGCTGGCCTCCGGAGACGCAGATGCAGCATTATCTCGACTTCGAGACCGCGTATGCGCGGGCGCTCGGCGCGACGGGCGGTGTTTCGCAATCCACGGCCGATGCCGCGGCCGAGGCCATATACGCGGCGCAGCCCGACATCGGAGCACTTGCCGCCGCGACGGCGCGGGACGGCGTGCCGATCCCGGATCTGGTGCGCCAACTCCGCGCGGCGGCCGGCCCGGGCGCGGAGGCCGTTCACACGGGCGCTACTTCTCAGGATGTCATCGATACCGCGCTTGCCTGCACGCTGCGGGACCTCACGGACCTGCTTCTGGCCCGTATCGCCAGCGTCCAAGATGCCCTGAGCGAGCTCGACCGGCGTTTCGGGACCAGGGGTCTGATGGGGCGCACCCGCATGCAGGCGGCGGCGGAGATCACCGTGGCGGACCGGCTGGCGGCATGGTCCCGGCCGCTCCCCGATCATGCGGAGCGTCTCGCGACCCTGCGCCCGCGCGTCGCACGGCTTCAGCTTGGTGGCGCGGTGGGCACGCGGTCGGCGCTCGGCGCACGCGGCGACGACATGGCCGCGTATGTCGCGGCCGATCTCGGCCTCTCCGCCCCGGATCGTGCATGGCACAGCACCCGCCATCATGTGGTGGATTTCGCGGGCGTGCTGTCGCTCGTCACCGGAACGCTCGGCAAGATGGGCCAGGATATCGCGCTGATGGCGCAGCAGGGCGTGGACGAGATCACGCTCGCGGGGTGCGGCGGGTCCTCGGCGATGCCGCACAAGCAGAACCCGGTGCGCGCGGAACTGCTCGTCACGCTCGCCCGGTTCAACGCAACCCAACTTGCCGGCATGCATCAGGCGCTCATCCACGAACAGGAACGCTCCGGCGCCGCCTGGGCGCTGGAATGGATGATCCTTCCCCAGATGTCGACCGTCACAGCGCGCGCGCTCGCCGTCGCCTGCGAACTCGCGGATCAGGTCGCCGGGATCGGTCACCCTCGGCCAGGTTGAGGCAGCAATGAAACGCATTCACGTCATCAACGGTCCCAACCTCAACCTACTCGGCCGGCGGCAACCCGAAATCTACGGTCACGAGACGCTTGGCGATGTCGAGACCCTCTGCCGCGCGGTCGCGGCCGAGGGGGCCACGAAATCGTCTTCGGCCAGAGCAACCATGAGGGCGAGATCGTCGAGTTGATCCATGTTGCGCGCAGCGAGGCCGCAGGCATCGTCATCAACCCCGCGGCCCATAAGATGGCTGCATGATGAGCGCAACGCGCTGTCTCAAAACCGTGCCCCTGTACACAAAAGGCACCGCGCGCGGCCTCTTACACCACTTAGCGTAATCACCATCTCCCTTCGCACCAAATGTGGTGCAACATGGGTTGCTGCTTCGGCAGTTAAAGTAATTTGAAAACGTAGCATAGCATGAGTGTATTTGCAGCATTGGACGTGCCTGCCGCGCGCGAATGTCGAGACTACCTCGACCGCCAGTTATATGGCGCTGACGTCGGAGGCGGCGGAATGACTTACGCCCCGAAGATCCTGCTTGCGGATCATCTGAAGACGCTGAAGCTGCCGACATTTCTGCGGGAATACAACAAGCTCGCCCGGCAATGCGCCACCGATGGCCAGGATCACGTCCAGTTCCTGGCCGTTCCGTGTCTTTTGAAGATGGCGATCCGGCAAATGTCGCAAACGCTTCGTGTGGTTCAGTTCAGTCGGCCCCTCCAATTCGAGCGATTGAGACGATCAGTTCACCTGCGGCCATCAAGCTTCGGCCAGTCGTCATCAGCATTTGCGGCAGCGCCATCCATTCCAGTATCCAGGCAGCGCCTGAGCGTTCCTGTTCGTGGATCAACGCGTGGTGCATCAGCGAAAGGTCCGACGCATTCCTGCGGGCCAGTGCAACGAGTAGTTCGGCCAGGATCGGGTTTTGCTTGTGGGGCATGGCGGAGGAACCGCCGGAAAGAGTGAGGTCCAGAGCCGACGGATCGGTTTGTGCCAGCAGCGCGATATCCTGTCCGATCTTGCCGGTCGCGCCCGAGATTTGGGACAAGACGCCCGCAAGGTCGGCCAAGTGGCTCCGGTCGCTGTGCCAGGCTGCGCCCGGGTCATGCAGGCCGAGGGCGTTGGCAAATCGGGCCCCGGTATCGCCGGGGCGCGTGGCGTCTCGTCGGCCGACCGGGCCGCCCCATTGCAGGATCGCCATTCTCTCGGTCATGTCCGGCATCTGATCCGACAGACGGCTCAGGGGTCGTGTCCAGGCCGCGATGCGGTCCGATGTGGTGATCGGCATGGCCGGCTGCATCCGGGTGGCGGCCATGAGCACGCGCGCGCCATCCCTTTGGGACACGGCATCGAGAGTGTCACACAAATCGGCGAGCCGCCGCGCGAGAAGAGGCAGGGCTTGCTGAAGCGCCATCATCAGGCTCGTGTCGATCACGTCCTGGGAGGTCAACCCCTGGTGCACCCAGCCATGATCCTCGTCAGGAAGATGGGCTTTCAGGCGATGAACCAGTTCCGGAACCGGAAGGCCATCTCGCGCGGTTCCCTGCTTCAGGTCTTCGGGACGCACGGGTGCGGCGAAGATGGCAGAAGCGACCCTCTCTGCATCAGGCCGGGATGCGATGACCCGTGTCCAAGCCGCTTCCACCTGCAGCAACCGAGAGAGTTCTGCCTCAGGTGCCAAAATTGCAGCCAGTTCCGGATCTCCGAAAAGACCGCTCAGCCAAGGGTGTTGCCAGAGGTCCGTCACGCCGGTCGCAATCCGAGCATCGTTCTCGTCTGCGCGATAGTCGCCACGGGGCGTTCGTACTTCGCACAAAGAACTGCCGCGCGCGCGATCAGCGCGGCATTGGAGGGGGCCAACGTATCGCGGTCGATGCGCACGTTGTCTTCAAGGCCCGCGCGGGTGTGACCGCCCGCCGCAATCGCCCATTCGTTCAGAACGATCTGGTTCGGGCCAATGCCGGCGGCGCACCATTCTGCATCCGGAGCGCGATCGCGCATTGTCTGCACGTAGAAATCGAACACCGCCTTGTCTGCGGGCATGGCATTCTTCACGCCCATGACGAATTGAACGTACAGCTTGCCCGGCATCTTGCGCCCGTCGTGCATCGCAATGGCTTGCAGGATATGGCTGAGATCGAACGCCTCGACTTCTGGCGTGATGTCGTATCGCGTCATCTCGCTGGCCAGCCAATCGACCAGATCCGGCGGGTTCTCGTAAACGCGGGTGGGGAAATTGTTCGAGCCGACGGAGAGCGAGGCCATGTCGGGCCGAAGCGACAGCATCCCGCCGCGTTCCTGACCAGCGCCGGAGCGTCCGCCGGTCGAGAACTGGATCACGACACCGGGACAATGTTTCTCCAGCGCTTCCTTCAGCGCCGCGAACTTGTCGGGATCCGAGGACGGCGTCTCGTCCTCGTTGCGCACATGGGCGTGGATGATCGTCGCGCCGGCCTCGACAGCTGCGTGAGAGCTTTCCACCTGCTCGGATATCGAGATCGGCACCGCGGGGTTGTTGGATTTACGCGGCAGCGAGCCGGTGATCGCACAACACAGTATGCAGGGTTTACCAGTCATGTCAGACATCGAAGAACACCGTTTCTTTCTCGCCCTGAAGATGGATCACATGCGTGAACCCTCTCTCGACAGGCGTCGCCACCAAAGTGCTCGCCCGATCCCCGGCGAGCGTGAAGACCGGATCGGCTGAGTTATCTTGATCCGGAAAGTAGATGCGGGTCATCAGGGCCAGGTTGATTCCGCGGGCCGCGATCCAGACGAACATGTGCGGGGCTTGTCCCTTCGGCGCGCCGGGCATCAGGGTCTCGAAGACAGCGTTGCCGGTGTCCGCCGCAGTTGGCTGGCGGCCCCAGTTGCTGAACCCGTCGGTCGGGCCGAAGCCGCCACCAGGGCCGGGTTGCCAGATTTCTATCATTGCGTCGGTCAGGGGCTCGCCTGCGCCGTCGATGACCTTCAGGGTCAGCGTGATGCGGTCGCCCTCGGGGTCGCCGGTTATCATCCGGGCACCGAGGTCGGTGCCGTCGAACATGTCCTCCAGACCTGCAAATGTGGGAACGCACCCGATATGGACATAGGGGCCCGCCGTCTGGGACGGGGATTCCTTCAAATCGGCCATCACAGGCCCTCCGTCTGGTTTTCGAACAGGGTCTGGCTGCGCCCCCGCAGCACGATGTCGAAGCGATAGGCGCGGATATCCATCGGGATCGTCGTGTCCATGTCGAGCCGTGCGACCAGCGTGTCGATGGCCTTTGCACTGGGGATGGCCTGAACGATGGGGCAGAGCGCGATATGCGGATCCCCTTCGAAATACATCTGCGTGATCAGCCGCTGCGCGAAGCCATCGCCGAAGACCGAGAAATGGATATGTGCCGGGCGCCAGTCATTCCCACCGTTCGGCCAGGGGTAGGGGCCGGGCTGGACAGTGCGGAAGCTGTAGCTACCGTCCTCGCCGGAGATACAGCGACCGCAACCGCCGAAATTGGGATCAAGCGGTGCGGCATATCCGTCTTTCTTGTGGCGATACCGACCGCCTGCGTTGGCCTGCCAGAGCTCGATCAGCTTGCCCGGCACAGGGCGGCCGTCCTCGTCCACAAGCTTGCCGTGCACGATGATGCGCGGACCGATGGCTGCCTGTCCGGCCTGCGCATAGTTCAAAATCAGATCGCCGTCGAGGTCACCCAGCATGCTATGCCCGAAGGTCGGTCCGGTCATCTCTGTCGCGGTCGGGTCGTAGTGCAAACGCGCGCTTTGGGGAGACCGCAGGCGCGAGCTGCGATAGTCCGGTGCAAGTGGCGGCGGATGCCAGTCGAGGTCACGGGAGGCGATCAACTTAGTCATGACTGTCGCTCTTCATTTCGGCGAGGGTGGAACGGGCAAGTTTTAGGGCATGGTTGGCTTTGGGCACTCCGGCATAGATCGCGACGTGCTGGAAGGTCTGCTGGATGTCGCGCGCGCTGGCCGCGGTTCGCGAGGTGGCGCGCACGTGCATCGGGATTTCCTCGAAATTTCCCGTCGCAGCCAAGAGTGCGAGGGTCAGCATGGAACGCTCGCGGCGGGAGATTCCGGGATCGGACCAGACGCTGCCCCAGGCCCCTTCGGTGATCAGGGTCTGGAATGGCAGGTCGAAGCGGGACTTCGCTGCCTCCGCCCGGTCGACATGGGCGTCTCCCAGAACATCGCGGCGTGTGATCATGCCGCGCTCGAAGCTGCTGGCCTCGGTTTCGGCCATCTCTTCGACCAGCTCGGCCATGCGAGCCGGCGTTTCCAGTGCGGGAAGGTGGCCCACCCCCTCCAGTACGTCGAGCCGCGCCCCCGGGATCGCCTGTGCAAGCGCCTCGACCTGATCGGGCGTCACCGAACGGTCCTCCGTTCCCGCGATGCACAGGGTAGGCACTTGAATGGCACCGACCTCGGCGGTCAGATCCGTGTCCCGGATTGCAGCGCATGTCGCGGCATAGCCCGAAACAGGCGTTCGGCACAGCATGATGCGATGTATGTCCCACAGGTCGGGGTTTCTGCCCCGATAGGCGGGTCCGAACCAGTTCTCGAGAATGGTGTCGGCGATGCTCTCTATCCCGCCGGTCTCCACGGCCGAGATCCGCTCGCTCCACCGCGTATTTGTGCCGATACGCGCCGCCGTGTTCGACAGGATCACCGATCTCAACAAGTCGGGGCGCCGCATTGCGACTGACTGCGCGACCATACCCCCGACCGAGACACCGCACAGGATCACGTCGCGAAGCCCGAGGCTTTCCAAGAGAGCGATCAGATCATCGGCCATGTCGACCACGGTGTAGTTCTGCGACGCCCCGCTGAGGCCATGCCCGCGGAGGTCGTAGGTTAGCGCGTCGAAGCCGCGGCCCAACCGGGCGATGACGTCATCCCAAAGGCTCTGATCACTGCCCAGCGAATTGGCAAAGACGATACACGGTCCTCCACGGCCGCTGCGGTGGCGATACGCGATCAACTGGTCGTTCAGGGTCGTGGCCTGCATGCTTTACTCCAGCGGAAGTCCGACATAATTCTCGGCGATCGCACGCGAGGCGGTTTCCGAACTCGAGACATGTTCGAATTCGGCCCGCTGCATGCGCTTTTCGAACGGAGAGTTCTCCGGAAACTGGTGCATGAGCATTGAGAGCTGCCAAGAGAACCGCTCGACTTTCCAGACGCGGGTCAGCACTGTTTCCGAGTATGAATCGATGAAGTGGTCATTACCGTCGTTGTAATGGGCGATCAGCGCACGCGAAAGGACCCGGATGTCGGCGACGGCAAGGTTCAGGCCCTTGGCGCCGGTGGGCGGCACGATATGCGCGGCGTCGCCTGCCAGGAACATGTTTCCATAGCGCATCGGCTCGGCCACGAAGGATCGCAAAGGAGCGATGGACTTTTCGAAAGACGGGCCCGTCTGCAAGTTGGCGGACGCGTCCGCGCCGAGCCGCAGGCAAAGCTCATCCCAGAACCGTTCATCCGTCCATTCGGATACATCGTCGTTCAAGTCGCATTGCAAGTAATAGCGGCTGCGAGTTTCGGAGCGCATGGATGCCAGCGCAAAGCCCCGCTCATGGTTTGCGTAGATCAACTCGTCGCTGACCGGCGGCTTCTCGACCATGATCCCCAGCCAGCCGAAGGGATACACCCGCTCGAAGGTCTTCAGCACGTCGTCCGGGATCGACTGGCGCGACACGCCGCGGAAACCGTCGCAGCCCGCGATATAGTCGCATTCGACGACGACTTCCTCGCCGTCCTGCGTGAAATGGATGCGCGGAGTGTCCGACTTGACATCGGTGGGTGTCACGTCCGCGGCATTGAAGAAAAACACCTGTCCTTCGGCACCGCGCTTGTCGAAGAGATCCTTCGTCACCTCGGTCTGCCCGTAGACGGTGACCGTCTTTCCGGTCAGCGCCTTGATGTCGATACGATGGCGATCACCGTCGAAGGCAAGCTCGAACCCCTCGTGAGGAAGTCCTTCACGGTGCAGGCGGTCCGCGACGCCCGCCTCTTCCAGTGCAGTCACAGTTCCCTGTTCCAACACCCCGGCGCGGATGCGACCTTCGATATAGGCGCGGTCCTTGCGGTCGATCACGACCGAGTCGATACCGGCATTTGCAAGAAGCTGGGATAGCAAAAGCCCGGCCGGCCCCGATCCGATGATGCAAACTTGTGTTTTGACCGTTTTTGTCATGAGGGATCCTTACAAGACTTTGGTTAGGAACAGCGTCAGTCCCGGGACGAGGATCAGTATCCCGACCCTGACCAGTTCGACCGCGAAGAACGGGGCGACGCCGCGAAAGATGGTGGCGATGCCTGTCGTTGGAGAGAACGACTTGATGACGAAGACGTTCAACCCGACCGGCGGTGTGATGAGGCCCAGCTCGACCACGATGAGGGCCAGTATGCCGAACCAGATGCGCAGATCATCCGTGCTCATCCCGAAGGCCGCGTCATCGGCGCTTACATAGTCGCCGCCATTGAGCTGGATCAGAACGGGCCAGAAGAACGGGACAACGACGAGGATCATCGACAGGCTTTCCATGAAGCAACCCAGCAGGATCAGGATCACCAGCATCGCCAGCAGGATCGTGTAGGGCTCCAGCGTGGAACTCCCTGCCCAGTCACTGAGCGCCGTCGGCAAATTGGTACGGGCGAAAAAACCTTTCAGAATATCTGCGGAAAACAGGATGAAATATATCATAGACGCGGTCTTCGCAGTCGACAGCAAGGCCGCCTTGAGGCGCTCCAGCGTCAGGCCATCGTCATTGGACGTGGCGCGCAGAAACATGCCGTAGACGAGGATCAGGAACACCCCTATCCCGGCTGCGGGCGTCGGCGTGAAAAGCCCCATGCCGAGTCCGAGAATGATGGTGCCGAAAATCAGGCCCACGGGCAGCAGGCGACGGATCGCTTGTTTCACTTCTTCGTCGCTCATTGGCGTCAGCGATGGCGCGAGCTCGGGATGGCGGCGGATGCGGAAGTGGATCACCAGCACGAAGGACACCACCGCCAAGAGCCCCGGGATGATCGCCGCCTGGAACATGTCGATGATTGAGGCCTCGACCACGATTGCGTAGATCACCAGCGCGACAGACGGCGGGATCAGAATTCCGAGTGTGCCGCCCGCGGCGAGGACACCGGTGGACAAGCCCTCGTGGTATTTGAGCGCCCGCAACTCCGGCAAGGCGACCCTGCTCATTGTCGAGGCGGTCGCGATGGACGAGCCAGACACCGCGCCAAAGCCCGCGCATGCCAGGATCGTCGCCATCGCCACACCGCCCTTGACCTTTCGCGTCAGCGCGCTGAGCCCCTGGAAAAGATCACGGCTCAGCCCGGTCTCGGCGGCGAGAAACCCCATAAGCACGAACAAAGGCACCACCGACAAATCGTAATTGGCAACGCTGTTCCAGATCGCGGTCTTGAACTGCAGCAGGTAGGGACCGAACTTGATGAAGGGCGATGCCAGGCTGAGCACGAGGGTGCCGACCACGCCGGTCACGAGCATCGCCAGGGCGACAGCAATCCGGATCATGATCAGGAGAAAAAGGCCGACAAGGCCGTAGATGCCGATCAGTTCACGCTCCATGGCCGGCGTCCTCCTTCATGAAGGTCTCAGCAAAGGCAGCGAGCGCCCACAGCACACAGGAGACAACCGCGAATGGCATGAAGATCCAGATCGGCCATCCGAGGACGGCCGTCTCGGTGTTGTCCGACCGCGTCTCGATCGTGCCGTATACGAGCATGACGGCCATCGTCAGCGCGATCGCTATCACAAGCACTCCCGACAGGACCGACACGACCCGGTTCGCAAAAGCTGGAGCGTTCTGCATGAAAATATCCACGGCGGCGTGACCGCCGTGGAGCTGGCAGTATGGGAACATAGCGAGGCCCGCGACGCCGACCAACATGGTCACGGCGTCCTCATACCCCGGCAGTCCGGGCACATTTCCGCCCCAGCTGCGCGCGACCATGTTGGCTGTGAAGCCGATGGCGTTGACCGCGGTCGCAAGCACAATGATCAGCAGCAATGCTCCGCCGAAAAGTGCCCACAGGCTTATCAATCGCGAGAGTATGACACTCGGGCGCATGATCGCCTCCCTTTGACTTGGTTACTCCGAGTGAGCCGCGACGGCGGCCTCAGCTTTTTCCAGCAACGCTTCGCCGTCGACGCCGATTGCTTTGACCTCTTCGACCCACCGCTGGGCAACCGTCTCGAACGGCGACTCGAACTCGGCGGTCGCCTCGGCGGACAGCTCGACGACCGAGTTCCCCGCGTCGCGGGCGATCTTCTTGCCGACCAGCTCGATATCGTTCCACGCCTCCCCCATTTCGGCGGCAAGCGCCATGCCGGAATGATCGTCGATCACCGCCTGCAGGTCTTCGGGCAGCGAGTCATAGGAGTCCTTGTTCATGGCAAACAGGAATGTCGACGTGCCGAAGCGTGCCCCCTCATGAAGCTCGACCGAGGCTGTGGTCAGTTCCGAGAGGCCCAGTGCGATTGCCACCTCGAACGGGACCAGACCCGCATCGACCGTGTTCTTCGACAATGCCTGCGGCAGCGCGGGGACTGGCATGCCGACAGGCTCCGCGCCGAGAGCGTCAAGCACCCACGCCCCCGTGCGCGAGGGGCTGCGGACTTTCAGGCCTTCAAAATCGGCAGCGGATTCGACGCTTCCGCTGGCAAGATGCAACGCGTTGCCCGAATGCACATGCACCAGGATCGGATGCACGTCTTCGAAATCTGCGGCGATTTCGTCCATCATGTCCTGGATCGCAAGGTTTGTGGCGCGCGCGTCGCCGACATGCACGCTCGGCAGTTCGAAGACCTCGGTGCGGGGGAAGGTGCCGGGCGTGTAGCCGGGCAGCGTCCAGACGAAGTCGGCGACCCCGTCGCGCACTTGGCTGAAAAGCTCCGGCGGAGCGCCGCCAAGCGACATCGCCGGGAAAATCTGGAACGCGATGCGGCCGTCAGACGCCTCTTCGATCGAGGCGACCCACGGCTCGAGCAGGGTGGTTTGCGCCGGAGCCGTGGGGCTTAGGAAGTGATGAATGGAAAAAGCGTATTCTTGCGCCTGAGCCGCCGTCGATAATGCAACGGCAGCCAAAGCGGTCGAAGACCCTGCGAGAAACTTTTTGGACAACCTCATGTAACCCTCCCGTGTGTTTTTGGATGGCGGCAGCATACGCAGCGAACCGAAGGCGACCATGGACTCGGAGCCCAAATGCTTGCACTATTCGATCAAAATTCTTCGTTTTGATCGATATCAACGACAGGACATGAAATGGAAAGGCGCACGATTCCGACCTATGAGCTGTACGGAGAGCTCCTTTCGGGTAGGTACACCGATCCCGTCCACCACGAGACGATCCAGGAGCGTAGCAGCAAGCATCGGTGGACAATTCGACTTCATCGCCACGTGAGCCTGGCTCAGGTCTTCTTGTTTCGCACTCCGGGCGTGTCCTTGCGGATTGGGGAAATCACCCACACCAGTGCCGAACCAATCGCGCTTTTCATTCCGCCTCGTATCGCCCACGGATTCCGCTTCTCGAAAGATGTCGTCGGGGACGTCCTGAGCCTCAGGACCCCTGAGCTGGGAGGTGAGATCGCGGACTTGCTTGAGAGGCCCGAAATGCAAGCTGGCGGGATCCTGACCTGTAATCGGTGTGAGAATTTCGACCTTGTGAAAGCCTCGATTGCTCAGATCGGACAGGTTTATCATGGAATGAAGGCCGAACGGTCGGAATTGCTCCGGTCTCTGACCCAGCTCATCATCACATGTATTTCGGGTGATCTCTGCCGAGAGTCGACCATCAGCAAGGTCACGCAATCGATCCAGTTGACCCGACACGAAGCCCAGGCCGAGACGTTCTGTGGCCTCGTCGAGCAGCACTTCGGTGAACGGTTATCGATGAAAGACTATGCCGACGAGATTGGCGTGTCCGCACCTCATTTGACACGGGTTTGCCGGAGCATCCTCGGGTCCTCGCCGAACGACCTCGTGAGACGACGCAGGCTCTTGGAAGCGAAACGCCTGCTCGAATACACACGCCTTTCCGTCTCAGAGATCTCCGCCCGATCCGGGTTTCGCGATCCATCGTTCTTCAGCCGCAGCTTCAGCGGAGCCTTTGGCGTGTCGCCTAAGACTTACCGCGAGGATCGAGATCGTTAGGCTCGGGACCTATTGATTTTAGCTTGATCGCGTGATTCACGGCTCCGAAAAGGAGCGCTGACATATCTGATCTTTTCTGGCTGACCGACGCGCAGATGTCGCGTCTGGAGCCTTATTTTCCGAATTCCCACGGCAAGCCACGCGTTGATGACCGACGGGTTCTGAGCGGGATTATTTTCATCAATCGCAACGCTACCTAAAGGCGACGGAGGTCCTCTGGACCGCACCCGATGCTGACCTTTCCGAAATCGACATGTTTGAAATTGCCCCATAGATCATCTGCGTTTTTCCAGATGAAGTCTGCCAGGCTTGTGTTGTTACCGTTGGTTTTTGTCATGGTGTCCTTGGAGGTGATGGGGTGTGAAATATCTTGGTTGCTCTGGATATTGGTTCGAGTCTGCGTGGCAGAAGGAGATTTCCCAAGGCCGTCGTCATGGAGGGGTTCGCTCAGATAGTGTCCCAGGGCGTTCTCTAATCGCCACGGTCAAGAGCTGATTTCTCTGCGGTTCATTTTTTGCGCCGGGCTCTTTGGTTCTCTCCGCGGTCATCGCATGGGACGCCGCATGTTTGCGTTCAGGGTTGGGTGGATCGAAGTGGTGTGCGCGGTCTTCGCCGCAGTCATGAGGACGATCTCACCCTCGCCGCGCGTCCCGGCTGGACGCATTCCGTTTCGCTGAGGATCAGCGTCGTTTCAGGTCTGCCTCATGCCACGGCCTCCTCCTGGAACGGCGTGTTCGTGCGCCACATGGCATGCAGCGTGACGGCCAGCTTTCTCGCCAGTGCGACCTTCGCATTTCTTGGGCCTGTCCGTTCGGCGATCGCCTTGGCCCAGCTGCGCAGCCCTGTGTCGCCAAGATTCCGGCAGAAGATCGCGTTGGCCGCCTCGTAGAGACATTTCCTCGTGAACCTATCCCCACGCTTGGAGACCCGGCCGTTGCGGCTGATCTCGCCGGATTCGTAGCGCCTTGGCGTCAGCCCGAGATAGGCACCCGCGCTGGATGCGCGTTCCGGGATCATCCGATCACCGGTTCCGATAACATCCGATCAGTGATTCCGATTTGATCCGATCACCTGTTCCGGGGCATCCGATCAGTTGGGTGTTCCGGCCGGGATGCGCGTCGTT
>Ga0307975_1001364_pt1 | contig 12479 bp, 10 predicted proteins | sample OrgLakmetagen917_FD_201825 | JGI IMG/M metagenome (GOLD analysis project Ga0307975, IMG submission 201825) | Saline water microbial communities from Organic Lake, Antarctica - #917 | ecosystem: Environmental > Aquatic > Non-marine Saline and Alkaline > Saline | place: Antarctica: Organic Lake... | reverse complement strand
CTTTGAATAAACTTATTTAAAGGAATACTAGTGCGCAGCAGTCGTCTCCAACCAACAAGCGACCAGGACAAAATCTTCAACGAACCTAAAGCGGAACTGCAGTTTCGGCGCTATGGCGCGCAGTTCGTCAGGGAAGCGTTCCGAAATTGAAGCGACGTGAAGGCACCCATCTGCCTCATTCACGTCAAGGACCAGATCATGGAAATTAGCATGCGTGAACCACAGCGGATACTGCGCTTTAAAGAAGGCCTCTTTGGCACAAAAGATAAGTGACGCCTTTTTTTGATTCGACTGCACAAAGGACTGCTCATCGGGATGGACTGTCCTCGTCACAGCCGCAGGACTTAATCGATTGGTTTTTTCCAAGTCGAAACCAAGTGTCCGATAATTGGTTCGCATCCCTGCTATGGTCGCACAGTAGCCTTTCGAGTGGGAAATACAAGCGACTGCACCTTTTGGCCACATAGGGAGACCGTCGCTATCCGATAAGATTGGTCTTGCGGGAAAGCCCAACTGCTTAAGTGCGTCACGCGCGCAATCACGACCTGCGACGAATTCACGCTTTCGATAATCCCGGGCAGTTCGTAAACTGTCCCGCTCCAAAGAAAATTCGAAAGTCGGCTCTTCAGGTATTAAGCAAACACTGTGCGAAATGTCCTCCGGCAATAAGTCGCGGAGTGCTAAATCAATTAAAGACGTGTCAAAGGAATCGCTCAATATAAGATCAAAACAGATGCATCTTTATCGCGAAGATGCAAGTATTCTTGCCACAAGTCTGCGGGCGGTTAAATCCGTAGTATGGTTCGCACTTTTTTAATCGCTGCATTCCTTTGCATCTTCTGCCAATTGCACGGCGAAGAAGGGAATAGCCAGACTTGGGAAACGCTGAAAAACTGTCGCCTGGTCCAGGCTCCTTTGAACGACGGGGACAGTTTCATGGTGGATCACAACGGGCAGAAATACGCCCTGCGCATCTATTGGGTCGATGCCCCGGAAAGCACAAGCGGTGACCTCAGACTTTTACAAGAACAAGCCCGCTACTTCTCAATTCCTGAAGCGCAAGTCACTGATAGCGGGCAATTGGCCAAAAGAGTCACCCGAAACTTCCTGCGAGGTGAGTTCACCGTGCACACAAAATGGGAGGATGCCCGGGGAGCGGGTTCCAGCGGCAAGAGCTATTATGCAGTCTTTGAAAAAGACGGAGAATACCTCTCACAGGAACTTGTGGCTCAGGGCTTGGCCCGGATTTACGGAATGCCCCCAAATGACAGATGGCCGAACGGCCCGAGCCCTCGTGCCTACTTGAGTCGATTAAAAAACAGCGAGCGAGCCGCTCAGCAGGATGAAGACGGAATCTGGGGCCTGGCCAAAGGCTCAATTCAAATGTCCGGCCTACAATCCCTCATCGCCGGCAGCCAAGCCGGCGGCCAAGGCCTGCGCACCGCGCAACAAGACGATCGCAGTGTTGTCCTGAAAAATAAAATCAACATCAACACGGCCTCCATTGGTGAGCTCGAATCCCTCCCCGGGATCGGACCGATTCTAGCTCAACGCATCATCGATGCGCGCCCGATAGATCTGATTGATTCGCTCGTCGACATAGCGGGCATCAGTGCCAACACATTAGCCGGCTTCAGCCAGATGATTATAACCGAAGATCCCCCGCCTCCGGAAAAAACCATCGCCTTTTATTTAGCCGATCTGGGCCAATACCTTGATCAGGAGGTCGTCGTTGTCGTCGACAGCATCGCAGCAGTCGACGCGGTGAGCCCGAGCGGATTCAAAGCGCTCAAATTGACAACCGCCTACGGCGGCGAAGCAGGCGGCTCAATTACTTCATTTATCCCCGATGAGTTCGTCGACTCATTTACACAATTTTACAGTGAGCCGGGCAAAGAATTCACCGGACTGCTCTATGAGCAAGAAAATGGCGTCGTTTTAGTCTATCGCCGAAAATAGATCTCGGATGAACGATTGACGGGCATGCTGTAGAGAATAAAACTTCCGACATCATTTATGAGAATCAGCAACTTTACTAACTATCTTGTTCAGCCCGGCCAAAATGATAAAATGGCTAAAGTGCCTGCCGACCCATGGGACGATCTCCCTAAGGACAAAAACGAAGCGAAAGATGAGCTGATAAAACTCAATGAGAAGCTCTCCGACCTCCAGCAGCGTTTATTCGTGGATCGGCGCAAAAAGCTTCTGCTCGTGCTTCAGGGCATGGATACCAGCGGCAAGAACGGCACGATTCGCAATGTCTTTCGCGGGGTGAACCCGCAAGCCGTCCACGTGGCCAGCTTTGACAAGCCATCGACGAGGGAACGCTCACACGACTACTTATGGCGCGTGCACAAACGGGTACCCGCACTCGGCGAAATTATGATCTTTGACCGTAGCCATTACGAGGATGTGCTGGCCGTCCGGGTCAATAAATTGAAGCCTGAATCCGTCTGGCGAAAACGCTTTCGCCACATTCGCGACTTCGAGCACATGCTCTATGATGAAAATACGGTGATCATGAAGTTCTTTCTTCACATCGACCGGGACACTCAGAAAAAGCGTCTTCAGGAGCGGCTCGATACGCCGGCCAAAAACTGGAAGTTCGACGAGTCCGATCTGGTAGCCCGCAGCAAGTGGGATGAGTATATTGAGGCTTACGAAGAGGTCTTTGCAGAGACGGCCTGCGAGCACGCCCCCTGGTATGTCATTCCGGCCAACAAGAAATGGGCCCGCAACCTGCTAGTTGCCAGAATGGTCGTCGCCCGCTTGGAAGACATGCATCTCAGCTACCCCGAGGTGGACTACGACCCAGCGAAAATAGTTATCGATTAACCACCAAATTTTTAATGCCCAAGTCACTGAATACGATTTTAGATAGCATCCATGAAAATCGCGAGAATCTGCATTCGATTCGTGAGATTCTGTTAGCCAATGCCATGATGGTCGGGGAAATCCCCGCCCCGACCGGCCACGAAGCCGACCGCATCACTTTTCTGAGTAATCGGTTCACTGAGGACGGGCTGCAAAACATCTCTATCGACGAGGCGGGCAATGGGATGGCCATGCTGCCGGGCAAAAAGGGCACAAAGAATATACTCGTCTGCGCGCATGTGGACACCGTCTTCAGCTCAAGCGTCGACCACGCCATGTCAGTGACTGCAAATAAGATTCAAGGCCCTGGCATCGGAGACAACAGTCTCGGGCTCGCAGCCATTGTTACTTTACCGGAGATTCTCAAACGCTTAGATGTTAGTTTTGACGACAACCTGATTCTCCTCGGCTGCACACGCAGCCTCGGCCATGGAGACCTCGGCGGGATTCGATTCTTTCTGGAAAATAATAAGCTCCCCATCCGCGCTGGCGTCAGCATTGAAGGCATCCAGCTCGGGCGCTTAAGCTATATCGGCATCGGCATGCTACGCGGCGAGATTTCAGTCAGCATGCCGTCAGCCTACGACTGGGCGAAGTTCGGAGCCACTGGAGCTGTTGCTATTCTCACCAAGGTCGTCCAGCGCATCATGGAAATTCCCATCCCGATGCAGCCGCCCACTCAGGTTATCTTCGGGTCGATCAACGGTGGCACTTCGTTCGGCACCCGCCCCACCAACGCGAATCTACGCTTCGAAATCCGCAGCGAGAAAGAAGGCATGATCACCGAGTTGAAAGAGAAAATCATCGATATCGTCGAAGAGACTGCCAACACGTCCGAAGCAGAAATTGAATTTTCGTCCGTGGCTGAACGCCAGACCGGCGGACTCGACTACGGGCACCCCATGGTTAAAGCCATGCGCCAAATACTGAAAACTTTGGAGGTAAAACCACGCATCGAACCCAGTGTTGGCGAACTGAGCCAACTTATTGAACACAACATACCCAGTGTGACGCTCGGCCTGACTCGTGGTGAGAATAAAAATGAATTTAATGAATCAATTGATATTCCACCCATCTTTGGAGGTCTTGCTCAATTGATTGCCCTTCTCCAATCCATCGACGGAGGACTTTGCGATGAGCAGTAAAATAGATAAATGGCTGGAAACGAATACGTTCCACCACGGCGAGTTCTGGGACATCCTGGAATTAGTTAAAGAGAAGGAAAAGAAGGGGCTGAAAATCTCGCTTTGCATCCCGACTCTTAACGAAGAAAAAACCATCGGCAAAGAGATCGTGATCTTCAAGTCCGAGCTCATGGAACGCTATCCGCTGATCGATGAGTTCGCAGTCATCGACTCAGGGTCAGAGGACAAGACACTTGAAGTGGCGGCCTCCTTTGGAGCCGATACGTATCTTGCCTCGGACATTTTGCCGGAGGTAGGTGACAAGCGGGGCAAGGGTGAAAACCTCTGGAAGGCGATCTACCAACTCAAGGGAGACATCATCATTTATGTGGATGCCGACATTAAAAACATCCATCCGCGCTTTGTTACTGGAATCGTCGCCCCGTTGATCAAGAAGGACAGTATCAAATACTGCAAAGCCTTCTATGATCGTCCTATGGCCTACTCCAGCGGGATTCGCTCCAGCGGTGGTGGCCGTGTGACTGAAATTCTGATTCGTCCACTCTTCTCACTCTTTTTCCCTGAACTGACTTCCTTGATTCAGCCACTATCCGGTGAATTTGCGGTGCGCCGTGAAGTGCTGGAGAAGATACCCTTCCCTATCGGCTACGGCGTGGAGACTGCGCACATCCTGGACGTTTATCGGGAATGGGGACTCGAGGCATTTGCCCAGTGTGACTTGGATCAACGCATCCACCGCAATCAAAGCACCAACGCGTTGGGCAAAATGTCTTTTGGCATTCTGCAGACTTTCATTAATCGCCTGAAAAGCTATGGCATGGTTGATAAGTTGCCGGAGCTCGCCACCCTCTATCGCCAATTCCAAGCCGAAGGTAATCGCTACGAACAACTCACCCGTGAAATCGTAGAATACGAGCGCCCGCCGATGGTCACGATCCCCGCCTATCGTAATAAATACGGGATTAAGGATTAGGTAGTTCTATTTCCTCCTAGTTTGTACAATAGTTTATTCGCTAGAGGGATGGCTATTATTAGGAGAATAATTCAATCATCATGTGAATTATCAATAAATGCTCAATCGCAGATAGGCGTGAACTAAGTTCACCAACATTCGAAAATAAAAATTATTCTGCCGTTAATTATTCTGCCTTCTTACTCCTTAAAACGCCCTTCCCCGTGCTCCCCTGGTTCCAAGACGATAAATTCCCGCTTTACCTCGCACCCATGGCGCGGTTCACCGACATTGTGTTCCGGGACTTCTGTAAGCAACAGGGTGCGGACGTCATGGTTACGGAGTTTGTGCAGGCGGATGCGCTCAATCGTGACGATCCGAAACTTTGGGAGACGGTCGACTTCACCGAGGCGCAGCGCCCGATGGGCGTGCAAATATTCGGTTCGAATCCTTTAACCATGGGTCAGGCCGCCCGCCTCCTGACCGACCGATTGCGTCCCGATTTCATCGACATAAACTTCGGCTGTCCGGCTGATCGTGTCGTCTGTATGGATGCGGGGTCCTCTATGCTTCGCAATCCGAAGAAACTAGGGAAAGTCGTAAGCACAGTCGTCAAAGCCGTGCCGGAGACCCCCGTCACGGCGAAAATCCGCACCGGTTGGGATGATGACACCATTGTCGCAAAGGAAGTCGGCCATATCGTCGAAAGCGAAGGCGCACAGGCGCTTGCCATCCACGGACGCACCAAAGTGCAAGGCTACAGTGGCGATGCCAACTGGCCCGTCATCGCCGAGGTTGCAAACGAGCTCACTATCCCGGTCATCGGCAATGGCAACATCACCAGCGCGGCCGACGTCATTCGTATTCGTGAGACGACGAACTGTGCCGGGCTCATGATCGGCCGGGCAGCGTTGGGCTACCCCTGGATATTCCGTGACATCAAACATACGCTAGAGCACGGCACAGTTCCCGATCCGCCTACGATCGAAGAGCGCTGGAGCACCATTATCGACTATACCCGCCAGGTTATGGCCCGCCCTTTCCGGGAAGAACGCCATACCGACTTGCGATGGATGCGCCCAAAGCTGATCGCATTAACCAAAGGTATTTATGGTTCGCGCCGCATCCGCGGCTCACTGACCAAAGTCGTGCAAATCGAAGATCTGGAGCGAGTGGCTCAACAACATATCGAACTACATTCGATAAATGCCGAACAATGAATGGAATAATTTAACCGCAGAGGGCCTGGAGAGCGGAGAGATTTATTGTAAGGTGGAGGGAAAAAGTCGGAGTTCCGGCTTTAGCCGGTTGTGCGCACATGGAAATCTCGATAGAGAAACCGCCTAACATTCGATTTTGCGGCAAGCTCATGTCGGACAGGCGGGACTTCCAACCTTTACATCCACCCGCCGATAATAGTCTGGAGCATGCACTCGGCGAAACCTCAGCGCCCTCTGCGTCCTCTGCGGTTCATCTCTACCGGAAGTTTGCCATTTAACGGATAAGCAGGATTTCTCATATTCAATGTTCGACGTTGGACGTTCGATGTTCAATGTTCCCTTCCATGCACCGCATCCTCTTTCTCTGTATGGGCAATATCTGCCGCTCGCCTGCCGCGCACTGCGCTTTTCAGCACATGGTCGACCAGGCCGGGCTCACGGATCAGTTCGAAATCGAGTCGGCCGGCACCATCGGCTTTCACTCGGGCAATCCGCCCGACCGACGGATGCAGGAAGTGATGCGCGCCCGCGGTATCCCTACCATCGGTCGCTCGAAGCAGTTGGATAGCTTCGATATGGAGCACTACGATCTGATCCTGGCGATGGATAAGGATAATCTCGAAGGCGCGCTATCAATCGCGCGTGGCGATGACCAGCGAACGAAGGTGGAACTTTTCTGCGATTACTGCACAGAGCACTCGGAGAAAGAGGTGCCCGACCCCTACTACGGTGGGGACAGGGGCTTTGACCAGGTCATGGATCTGATCGAAGACGGCTGCCGCGGACTATTATCCGCACTAAGCAAGGGCCCGATAAAATCTTAACCCGTGCAAAAGATGGCAGAGGACTGCCATGGCTACAGAAACTTGTAGCCGAGCCAGCATGCCACGGCGTAGTTACACAAAGACGGGTCCTCTGGCTCCCTGATTTTTAATTCAAGCTCTCTATCTAAATATTGCCCCGAGAATAAACCGAATACCGGCTTATCCCGTAAGAGTCTTGAATAAGGTCTAATCAAACCGTAACCCTAATTACATAGTTATGGCTCAAACAGAAAAGACCGATATCGCTACTCCACCCGTTCAACAGGTTGCCGAATCTGCACCCGGCCCCTCCGAGGGGCTCAATGCTGCCGATTTAACGATACAAGCAGAACCGCTCTCGTCGAATAGAGTCGTTGAGCTACTCGGTGATAAGATGGTCAACTGGTTTGATGCAACAGTTGTCCTGCTGCCGAACCTACTCATCGCGATTTGTCTGTTTATACTCTTTTACGCGATGGGCTCAGTTGCCGGGCGCGTATCCATGAAGGCCTTTAACAGAACCTTCAATTCCCACGCAGTTGCGAGTTTGCTGGCAGTCCTCGTCAAGGTTTTGGTTGTTTCAGTCGGACTCTTTGTCGCACTCGACCTAATTGGTCTGCAAAAAGCCGTCGTTTCACTGCTGGCTGGCGCAGGCATACTGGGACTTGCCATCGGTTTTGCCTTTCAGGATCTGGCGGAAAATTTGCTCGCCGGACTTATATTAAGCATTCGCAAACCTTGCCAACCCGGGGACCTCATTCGTTCGAACGACCAGTTCGGCTATGTGAAGCAACTTAATTTGCGTAATACGATCATCCGCAATTTTTCTGGTCAGATCATCTATATACCAAATAAGGATGTATTTAAATCCGTCCTCGAAAACTATTCGAAATCCGGCGAGCGGCGAATCGATCTGGCGGTCGGCGTCTCCTATGGCGAGGATCTCGACCATGTCACGCAAACTATCGAGCAAGCGATTGCACGCCTCGAATTCGTCAAAAAGGAACCAGCATCCGATGTTTATGCGCTCGAGTATGGCGACAGTTCAATCAACTTCACCGCTCGATACTGGATCGATTATCCGAACGGGGAAGTTGGATACTATCAGGCGATTGACGCCGGGGTAAAAGCAATCAAACGCGCATTCGATGGGGCGGACATTCTGATTCCGTTCCCCATCCGCACTTTGGATTTTGATGCAAAAGGCGGCCTGAAACTTGCGGAGTCACTACAGACCGTGATGGGCAAATCAGGCGCGAAAGACAGCGGGTAAAAGTCTACGGCATTTTTCGGTTAAATCGATCCGCCCCATCTGGCAAAGACGCAAGCTATAGCATTGACTTCCCTCAAAGCACACGACCTTATGCCGCGCTTGTCCTGACTGGTGCTGAGTTTGTCGAAGCCGCTTGCTTGGGGCGTCCCTGTCGAATTCGTCGAAGGGCTCCATCCTTTAACTACCACCGCTAAGAAACAGATTACTTCTGTTTCTTAGCTTCAGACTTCTGATCAATGAACGCCAAGAACATCCGAAACATCGCCATCATCGCCCACGTTGACCATGGCAAGACCACCCTCGTGGACTGCCTCCTCAAGCAAAGCGGCACCTACCGCGAGAACGAAAAAGTTGAAGAACGTGCCATGGACTCCATGGATCTGGAGCGCGAAAAGGGCATCACCATTAAAGCGAAGAACCTCGCTGTTAAATGGATCAATCCAAAGGACAACGAAGAGTATACCATTAATATCGTTGATACTCCAGGACACGCCGACTTCGGCGCTGAAGTGGAACGTGTCATGAAAATGGTCGACGGCGTGCTGCTGCTCACTGATGCGGTTGGTGGACCCCAGGCCCAGACTCGCTGGGTGCTCCGCAAGGCGCTCGAAGCCGGCCTTAAGACCATCTGTGTGATCAACAAAGTCGACCGTGAGACCTCTCGCCCCGACTGGGTGCACGACAAGGTGCTCGAACTCTTCCTCGACCTGGAGGCGGACGAAGATCAATTCAACGCCCCCTTCCTTTACGCCTCCGCCAAGATGGGCTTCGCTGACCACGAAGTGGATGGCCCCCGCGAAAATATGATGGATCTTTTCGAGACCATTGTAGAACGCATCCCTGCCCCGAGAATCGAGGAAGGCGACTTCCGCATGCTTGTTTCAAATATCGACTGGGACGACTACGTCGGGCGCATGGCGATCGGCCGCCTTCTCTCCGGAGAAGTCAAAGTCGGACAAACTATTTTCGCGCTTCGCAAGGACGGCCGACGTGAACGCGTGAAAGTCACCAAAATGAAAAGCTTCTCCGGTGCGGGCAATACCGATGATGTGACGAACGCCGTCGCCGGAGACATCGTCGGCTTAGCCGGTTTTGACGATGTCGATATTGGCGATACGCTAGCAGCTGACAAGGATGCTGAGGCCATGCCCTTCGTCGAGATCGACCCTGCCACCGTGCAAATGGAGTTCTCCGTCAACAATGGCCCGCTCGGCGGAAAAGACGGGAAGAAGGTCACGTCACGTCAAATCCGTGAACGCCTCGTCCGCGAAACACAATCAAACATCTCCATCTCAATCGAAGACACTGACGATGGCACCCGCTTTCTCGTCAATGCGCGTGGCGCCATGCAGATCGCCGTTCTCGTCGAGACGATGCGCCGCGAGGGCTTTGAAGTTCTCGTCTCCCGCCCAACCGTGCTTTATAAGGAGATCGACGGCACCCGCTGCGAGCCCTTCGAACAGGTCTGGGTCGAAATCCCCGAAGACCAACTCGGTGGCGTCATGGAAAACCTTTCCAAACGAAAGGGTAAAGTCACCAACATGGAGCACCACAACTCCGGGGTGACGGTTGAGGCTGAAGTCCCCACACGCGGCTTGATCGGCTTCGAGAGCGATCTTGTGACCATGACCTCCGGCCACGGCGTAATGAGCCACTCCTTCCTCGAATATCGCCCACATTGCGGCGAGATCGTGACTCGCCTGACGGGCACACTTGTCAGCATGGAACAAGGTAAGAGCATGCCCTACGCTCTCGATATGATTCAAGTTCGTGGCAAACTATTCGTCGGTCCTGGCGAAGAAGTTTACGCTGGTATGATCGTCGGCGAGAACCCTCGCACTGAAGATATGCCCGTCAACCCGGCAAAGGCAAAGCAACTCGACAACATGCGCTCCTCTGGCACAGACAAGAGCATCCAACTTACGCCACCAATTAAGTTCTCACTCGAACGCGCGATCGAATACATCGCCCCCGATGAGCTCGTCGAAGTCACGCCGCAGTTCCTCCGTATGCGCAAACGCGAACTCGACGAGAGCAAGCGCCGTAAGGCCGCCAAAGCCGCCAAGTCATAAGCTGCGATCTAGCGGATCGCACACGCGAAGTGTAGCAGAGCCAACATGTCCCGGCGTAGTCGCACGTAGCAGGATCCTCTGGCTCTAATACCAAATTAAAGTAGATCTGACCCTTATAGAATAGAGCGAAACGAGAGGAACGAGCTCCGCCTCGCCCGCATAGGCAGAGGCGTTACCGCTTGCACGCCGCGGTCCAGACGGAGCTGGACCCTCCCATGATAAAGATCAACCCTTTTTGGAATCGGCATATGGTGCTCATCGCAAATGACGAACTTGCACGCGCTTATCGTCCCTAACGGCAGGACCCGTCTTCGCGCCTAGCTAAGCTGAGCCAGGCAACCACCGCCACAAGAGGACTTGGCCGACAGGCCGTTATTACTCAGCGGGCGCTTCTTTGCGCGCAAGCTTCACAATACCCCAGACGGCAAGCCCCACTCCGGATACAGCTAGCACCATCGACACACCTACACCGGCAAAGATCAGTCCGAACATCTTCAGGACGATTGACTTTGTGAATGAGAAGACGCGCTCTTTAAAGTCGCCCGTCACAGACACTTTCAGTTTTTCAGGATTAGTCACCTCGACGTAACCGATACTGCGTTTTGAGCTATTGCCACTCGTCACAGTTGTCGACGTGTTTCCCGTAAACGTTAAATCCTCCCCGTCTGCATTCGATATACGGATTGTAGCGCCATCAGGGATACTTTCCGACCGAAGATAACTCTGCCCCTCAAAGACGGTCTGGTGATCGTTCCACAGGTAGTAACGTCCGGGCTCGGTAACCTCGACTTCAAGGACACCGGGAACCAAAAACTGATTTTTATCAGAATCGCTTAGTAAAAATGGTATCACAATCGTTAGCGGCACGACGATAGCCCCTAGGGCAAATAACAAGATACCAGCGATTAATGTCTTAAGACCTTTTTTCATATGAGCGATAGACACAGCTTATTTCGCCGTGAGACCTAAAATTGAGCCATTTAAATCGCTCAGCGAACCGCCCATTCAACATCTGCTGTCGTATCGGCTTCGAGAGATAACACCCAGACATCTGCTGCACTTGGATGCTTTTTGAGTTTTGCTTTGGCACTCTTTGCTTCCGCCTTATTGAGTTCAGACCCGTTACCGGCGATAGCGATACGGAATGTCTCTCCACCGATGACTTTAGCTACGCCTGCCAGGGTGCTTTTCTTCCCATCCCAAGCCACATCTTCGAGATCCACCCAACCTTGCAAGAGGTGACGATCGGTGCTGATGACCTGGGGGTGATCGAAGGCACGACGCACGGAGATCATCGCGCATTGCCCAGGCGCGACTTCACGCTCTAAAGTATCGGTGCCACCGAGTTTGCCAAGATATGTGTCCGTCCAAAACTCGTATGCGTGATAGGATGCCGCCGGATCAAGACCGATGGCGTTATCAACACGGTCACCGCTCAGATCAGTCGAGAGGACCGTCGTCTCTGCTCCGGTGTTGTAGAATGTCACTTGGCGCCAATCAGGTGTCAGCTCGAGCTCATAGACCTGCGGGTCTTCAATGCCGGTAAATGCGTCAAGCGGACGCGCGCTGATCGGATCCGGATAGTGCGGATAACTACGTGAGACGATATGCGTGACCTCCGGTGTAAAAAGTGAATAAGATGTCGCCAGATCCAGTCGCCCGCTGGTGAGAAAATTTAAAGTAATCAGCGAGTGCAAATCCGCCGCTTCGAGACCGTGAACTGCTTTGGTATCTGAATAGTAATTAAAAACCGTGCGGTTTTTAAACCAGCGCAGTCCACTGCGGGAGACCATCTCCGGCACGAATGCATTGGAGTCGGCCCAAGTGCGCTGCGTATCGATTACGCCTGCAGTCAGGTCCAGACACGGGCGCCCGGACTCACCGAGGTTTCGTTCGTCGATCAGGGCGTCATCACCCATCGCTTCGCGTAAAAGCTCAAAAGCACGTAGATAAGCAGAATTAGTGCTGGCGTAGCGATCGTCGAAACCACCCTCCGGTCGCCAGGCTGTAGCCGGGTAGTCGACCTTGACGCCACGAATGCCGGCCTTCGCAATAGCAGACCAGACTTTTACAAAGTGCTCTGAGAATTCCTTATCTGTATAGTCGAAAGTGACGTAGGGCTGGTGATGGTGGTGCTTGA
>Ga0307975_1001344_pt1 | contig 12572 bp, 20 predicted proteins | sample OrgLakmetagen917_FD_201825 | JGI IMG/M metagenome (GOLD analysis project Ga0307975, IMG submission 201825) | Saline water microbial communities from Organic Lake, Antarctica - #917 | ecosystem: Environmental > Aquatic > Non-marine Saline and Alkaline > Saline | place: Antarctica: Organic Lake... | reverse complement strand
CACTGTGTTCAAGGATGTGCGGCGCGGTTATGAGCCCGGCACCTTCAACCTGCATTCATGGGATGGCCGTCCACCCATGGAAAACCAGCGCATCGTGCGCGCCATGCCCATGGTCAGCGTCGTGCGAAAGCGTCAGGCCGCGCTCTAGGCGTTCACGCCAAATATCCGCGTCCGGCTGGCCGCTGCCCGGTCGGTGATCCAGTCGCGGAAAAACTCGATTTCCTCGCCGGTCTCTCGATCATAGAACAGCACGAAGCGCTCGGGCTCGTCGAAGTCGCGCTCCCAATTCAGCACGCCGCCAAGCGCGGCTTCAGTAATCGAGCCGCCCGCGACATAGTGCACCACGCCGAAGGGACCGAAGTTGACCTGCATGGGATAGATTGCATAGCGTTCTTCGCGGCTTCCGGATCGCCCGACCTTGCGCTTGTAGATCATCCCGAAAGCAGTCGGCGCCCCCAGCGGGTCTTCGAGAAACTCAATCATGCGCTTCCATCCCGCGCGTCAGCAAGGATGCAAGCCGTCGTCACTCAAAAGACCCCCGCCTGGTTCACACCGCCCGCAGGATCGCCGCCCTGCGGCGCCGGTCCGTCGCCTCTGTCCGCGGCCGGTGGCGCGGGCACTGGCGGCGCGACCACACCAGCCGCAACGAACACCGCGCCGGTGACCATGCTTGCAGCACCCGTCACCGCATAGAGCACCTTCGCCACCAGTAGCTCAAAACTTACCGTGCCGGAAAACTGCGGCGCAGCCGGCGCCACCAGGCTCCAGAGCAGCAGGCAGACCCCGGTCACCAGCAGCACCCACCCCAGCGGGCTGATCAGTTCGCGCATCGTCTACTCCTCAGCGATCATTGGTTCACGAAACCAAGAATAAACCGCCCTCGCCCTGTATCAAAACGACGATCTTTCGTCGTTTGTGTTGACAACGACGAAACGTCGTCGCACGGTGCGCTTCACCCGGCGACCTCCTGATAGCCATGCGCCGGGATCTTAGCGCCGGGCGGCGCCCCCAACGCTGCCCGGCGTCTCTTTTGGAGACCGCCATGTTTGACACATCCAACATCATCGACCTTGCCGCACACCGGTCCGCCCGCTGGCCCGCCGCCCGGCCCGCTGCCCGGCCTGGGGCGGCCGCACCGGCCCGCGCCTACACCCCGTCCGAGATGGCGGCCCTCAGCTTTGAGGGCGGCGAGCGCGTGCTCGTGCGCCGGCCCGCCTGGCGCGGCCGGCCCGGCCTTGTGGCACGGGGTGTGGTGGAGACCATCACCCTGATCAATGGCGGCGGCCGCATCGGCATCCGCGTCGGCGCGGGCCACTCCACCGGCGCCCTCGCCAGCTTTGACGCCCTTGATGTGGAGCCCGATCTGGCGGCGGCCCTGCACGGAGACCATAACCCCAGCGCCCTCGGCGGCCATGCCGCCGCAAGGCCAACCGGCCGCCCGCACTTTATGTGCGGACCCGACCGAGCGGACGCGAGGGAGGACCAGAAATGAGCGCGTTCAGCCTGGACGATCTGCCCAAGGGCGCGGTGGCCCTGCTTGCCGAGCTGGCCCGGATCGAGGATGCGGGCGAGGCCATGCCCGGCTGGAAGGATCTCGGCGCGCGCCTGGACCGCGACGGATCAAACGTCCGCAAGAGCGTGCTGTGGCTGAAGGAGCGACGAGGCGTCACCCTCGACGGCGACCGGGTCAAGCTCCTTCCAGCAGCGCGCACGTTGATCGCCGGGCTTACTGGCCTGCTAATTGTCGACGGTGGCGGCGCGGGCACGCCCGGCGCGGCGGCGCCCGTGGGCATCCAGCCCATCGCCCTGGACCTGATCGAGCGCTGCGATCTCAACCCGCGCAAGACGTTCAACCCCGAAAGCCTGAAGCAGCTCGCTGCCAGCATCGCCAGTAACGGCCTGCTGCAGCCGCTCTTGCTGCGCCCCCACCCGGACCAGCCGGGCTTCTATCAGATCGCGGCGGGTGAGCGGCGCTGGCGGGCCATGACGCTGAACGCCGAGACCGGCGTGGACGGCTGGGCCCATGACACACCGGTCAATGCGGTGGTGCGCGCGCTCACCGATCTTGAACTGCTCGAAGTCGCCATCGCCGAGAACCGCGACCGCGAGGATGTGCCCCCGCTGGAGGAGGCCGAGGCCTACCGCGCCGTGGTGGATATCCTCGATCCGCGCGGCGAGCGCTTTGAGGCGGCGTGCGCGCACGTGGGAGAGCGCGCCGGCTTCAGCGGGCGTCACGTGGAAAAGCGCGTCCGCCTCTGCCGGAACCTCAGCGAGAAGGCGCGCGAGGCGCTCACCGGGGGGCGGCTGAATCTTGCCGCCGCCAATGAGCTCGCCGCCTGGCCCCACGCCATTCAGAACTCAGCCCTCGCCAATATCCGCGCCGGCTATGCCGGATGGAAGACGGCGGTGGAGATCCGCCACCAGCTGCGCGCGCAAGGCCTGCCGGCCGAGCACGCCATCTTTGAACGCGACGCCTATGACGGGCCGGTCGCCGACGATGATGACGGCCTGGTCTATGCCGACCGCGCCCAGGCCCAGCGCCTGCAGGAAGCCGCGCTGCCCGCCCACGCCGAACAGCGAGCGAAGGAAGGATGGGCGGACGTCTTCACCGGCCCGTTGGCCTGGTACGATCAGGCCGTGTGGCCCACCGAGTACTTCGACGCTAAGGCCGCCGACCCTGACGCCGCGCGCGCGCGCCTTGACCTGATCCTGCGGGTCAATCCGAACACCCTGAGGATTGACCAGCGCACGGCTCTCCAGCGCTTGCGAAACCACACCCCGGCGAGCAAAGCGACGCCGCAAGGCCGACCGGCCGCCGGCCCCGATGGGCCGCGCGACGCCCCGGACGGGGCGGAGCATCAGGAAAAATTTCCGCCGCGCGACGCCCCGGACGGGGCGGAGCACCAGCAACCCACCTCCCCCTACGGCCCCCGCAACTGGCGGCGCGCGCGTCTCGACAAGACCGTGCGCCTGCAGGTGGCGCTGGCCACTGCGCCGGTGCGCTTTGCCCAGGCGGTGACGCTGTGCGCCCTGTTCTCCAGCGTGGATTTCCACGGCGATCCAGGCGCGCCCGGCTACTGGATCACCGGCTACCGGCGCGGCGCCGAGGACGCGGACATTCCGCCAGCGGCACTGGCCATTCTGTGCAAGGCCGCCACCGAGTTTTACGGCCTTGACCCGGACGCCACCGGGATCGATGCGGCGCAGACGCGCTTTGCCATCACCGATGCCGCCCTTGCCCTGCCACATCTTCTGAAAAGCCCGGCGCTTGAGCGGCTGTTCGCCGCCGCCATGGCGGCCCAGGCCGGCAGCTGGTGCGGCAACACCGCCCAGCCCGGCGACCATGCCTTTGTCGCCGCGCTGAAAGCCGAGCTTGGCGATCTGGTCCAGCCCTGGACCATGAGCGAGGCCTGGCTTTCCGGCTTCACCATCCCCCAGCTGGCCCGCATCGCAGACGCGTGCACCAGGACGGTGGAGGGCGAGCCCCCGGTGAGCGCCGCCATGCCGAAGAAGAAGGACAAGGCGGTGGCCTTCATCCTGAACCATGTGCGCCGCGACACCGCCTGGACCCCGCCCGACATGCACTTCACCAGCCGCGCCGCCGTCCAGGCCGGCGCCGACAGCCTCATGAATGGAGAGGGATGATGAGCTCGCTGACGGTAAACCGCTACCTCGATGATCCGGCCATGGACGATATTGACCATGCGCTTGGCCGCCCGCTTGATCCCATGGCTGAGACCTATCGCAATTATTACGCGATCGACACGGATAGCGAGATCGCTAGAGCGTTTGAAGCGTCGCCCTGCTGGACGCTGCTGGCCGAGCGCATGGGCATGGCCACCTTCGAAGTTTCCGCTGCAGGGCGGGCCGCGCTGCGCGATCACCTGATCCTGATTAGTGAGCCACATCGCCGGTTTGCGGTGATCTATGAGGGGTTGGAGACGCAGGTCGCCGCCAAGAGCAAAAGTGCCGCGCGCTATGTGGCGTATCTCCAAGCCGACTGGAACGAGCTGAGCTTCGGCGACTTCATCCGGGCCAGTCATGTGAGGTGCTCATGACCCGCCCCTCCACACCGGCCCGTCGATCCATGGAAGCCAGCACGCCGGGCGCATCGGCGGCGCAGCCGCCGCAAGGGCGACCGCCCGCCCGCAGCGAGCCGGGCCCGGCCCGGCACAGCGAGGAGGCAAGCTCGCGGACGCGGGCGCGCAGCCAGGAACAATCGCCCGGCGCACGCTCCGCCATGGAAAAGACGGGGGAGGCTGATCGCCCAGAGCAAGACGCCTTTGTCAAAGCCCTCGTCAGCATCTTTGAGACCAGCGCCCGGCGGGCAGCTGCAGAGCTTGCACGCCCCCGCCTCGGCAATCTCACAGCCGCAGGCCGCTACGCCGAGGCGCGCCGCAAGGCGCGCCTGAAGCGCGACCGCGACGCGCGCGACTTGCCCTACGGTCCCAGCCTTGCCGAGTACGAGCGCGAAGCCCTCATCGACGCCATCGAGAAAGCCTACGCCGACGGCTGCGCCGCCGCAAAGGAGACCCCATGAGCAACCGTCACCGCCAGATTACAGCGCCAGACCAGGTGGCCTTTGTACTCAGCGAGCTGAACCGCATTCTTGTCGATGCGACCGAGCGCGGGTGCGAAAGCCTGTCGTGCTCAGGCGTCAGCTTTGTGCTGCTCGGCATGCGCGAGTGGGTCTGGGAGCTGCGCGAGCTGGATGCGCGCCTCACCGCCGAGCACCTGCGCGCGCTCGCCGACTGTGTCGATCCCGGGAGCAGCACGCTCAAGCGAGACAGCGCCGCAAAGCGGGTCCGCTCCACGTTCACACGGCTGTGCGATGGCGCCGTCAGGAAAGGCGGTGGAGCATGACCAGCCACAACACCCCCATCGAATGGACCCACCCGCCCGGCTACATGAGGCACGCCACGCCCCCGCCCGCCAGCCTCACCCCGCACCAGCTGGCGGCGCTGCACATTCTGACAGCCGAGATCGACCGCACCGGCGTCGCGCCGTCCATGCGCCAGCTGGCGAGCCTGCTGGGGCTGGCCGCGCACAGCGGCGCGAACCGCCTGCTCGCCGGCCTCGAGCGCGCGGGCTGGGTCCGGCGCGACCGCAAGGCCTGCGCGAACCTCACCGTGCTCCACCGCCCGCCCGCCGCCTGGGCGATCCCTGAAGATCAACGCCCCCGCCTCGCCGCCCTGCTGCGCGCCGCCGCCGATCGACTGGAGGCCCGGCCCGTCAGCCCTGACCCGGAGACCTCGTCATGAACACACCCCTTCCCCTTCGCATCATCGGCTTTGCCGGGCCGCAGGATTCCGGCAAGGACACCGCCGCCGACGCCCTTGTGGACGCGCTCGGCTGGGTGAAGATCAACCCCGGCGATGGGATCGCCGCCGTGGTGCGCACGCTCCTGCGCAGCGCGGGGCTTACCGAGCCGCGCCTGCGCCATCTGGTGAACACGCGCGACGGGCGCAGCGAGCCCATCGGCGGGGCGTTCGGGGAGAAGACCGCCCGCGATCTCATGCGCAGCCTGGGCGATGACTGGGGCCGGGCCATGGTGCAGCCAGCGCTCTACGCCGACATCATGGAGACCCGGATCGCAAGCCTGTTCCTGGACAAGCACGCACCGGGCGTGGCGGTCACGGGGATCCGCAAGCCCAATGAGGTGCGCGCCATCAAGCGCATGGGCGGCGAGGTCTGGCGCATCCACCGGCCGGGCTTTGAAGCCACCGGCGTGCACACCAGCGAGACCGGCTTTGACCAACTCCCGGTCGATCTCGTGCTCGAGAACGATGGCGACGCGGCCCGCCTCCAGGCGCTCACCCTCGACGTCGCCCGCCAGCGCATCATGCGCCGGCCGGCGACGGGCGAGACAGGCGGTGCGTCATGACCGTCCGCCCCATCCTGTTCTCCGGCCCTATGGTCTGCGCCCTGCTTGACGGGCGCAAATTCCAAACGCGGCGGGTGTTGAAGCCGCAGCCGCATGCGCGTGTGACTGGGTTCGAAAAGGTCTTTATGTCGCCGCCTTTCTTCGAGGCTCGGGATGGGCTCGGAAAGCCCGTGGCGGACGCTTTCCCCTACGCCAAGCACTGCGTCTCGCCGTGGCCGAAGATCAGCTACGCCCCCGGCAACCTGCTCTATGTCCGCGAAGAGCATTACCGCTTCGGTTACTGGCAGGAGATTCCCGGCGCAAAGACAAAGGCCGGGCGGTCAAAATGGCGGTTTGAAGCGACTTCCGCAGCCGTCTTGTTTGAGCCACCGGCCGAGTTCCGGAAAGGGCGCCATCACCAGGACACGGACACGCCCGCATGGCGCCGCCGCCCCGGAATGTTTCATCACCGCTGGGCGTCCCGCCTCACCCTGCGCGTCACCGAGGTCCGCGTGCAGCGGCTTCAGGAGATCAGCGAGGAGGACGCGAAGGCGGAGGGTGCTTTCCCGGACTGCGACCATTGCGGCACGCCTTCGCCCTGCGAGTGCGATCTCCCGACACCAGAATACCGCCGAGCTTTCATGCGCCTCTGGGACTCTCTCAACGCCAAGCGCAGCTACGGTTGGGACATGAACCCGTGGGTGGTCGCCGTCAGCTTTGAGGTGATCGCTGAGAACGCTGACGCCGTGATTGCGGGCAAGGCCCCCACCCGGTGAAGCGCCCCGCCGTCACTCCGCCCCCGGCTCCGCCGGCGATGGCCCCCCGTGACGGCGAGTTGCATCCGGACATGGCCGCGCTCATCATGGCGCTGGCTAGAGGCGCGGCGCAGGCCGATCATGAGAGGGAGACCAGCCATGGGATGGAAGGACGTTGATCCTTTGAGACCGCTCCCGCCGGAGCTGACTGGCCTGGTGAGGGAGCGGGCGAAGCTGTATGGCGACAGCTTCATGCTGGACGTCGCGCCCTACACGACCGCTTTCATGCATCACGACCTGGCGCCCGTCTCCGATGAGGAGAGGCCGTCGCCCGCCCGCCTGTTTCCGGACCGCCTGTGGGCGCCGCGCAGCGAGCCATGACCCCCGCCATCTACGCCCGATACTCCACCGATCTGCAGCGCGAGGAATCCATTGAGGACCAGGTGCGCGCCTGCCAGCGCGCCGCCGATGCGGCGGGGCTGGGGCCCGCGCGGGTCTTCGCCGACGCCGGGGTCAGCGGCGCGTCCATGGCGCGCCGGCCGGGGCTCGCTGATCTGCTGGACGCGGTGGAGAGCGGGCGCGTGGGCGCGGTCATCGTGGAGAGTCTGGACCGGCTCAGCCGGGACCAGGCCGATCTGGCGCTGATCTGGCGCGCCCTGAAAACCGCCAACGTGCGGCTCATCACGGCCAGCGAGGGCGAGATCCGCGACGATGCGGCCGGCATCATGCAGGTGGGCCTGCGCTCCATTGTCGGCACGCTCTATCTCAAGGATCTGGCCGACAAGACACGGCGCGGGATTGAGGGCGTGGTGACAGCCGGCCGCCATGCCGGGCCGCCGCCCTTTGGCTACCGGCTGAAAGCAGGCGGCCAGCCCGGCGAGCTGGAAGCCAACCCCGAGCAGGCCGCCCTCGTCCTGCGCATCTTCACCGACTATGCGGCGGGCCTGAGTCCGCGCGCGATCGCCAAGGCGTTGAACGCTGAAGGCCGGCCTGGCCCGCGCGGCGCCGCGTGGCGCAACACCACGATCTATGGCGATCCGAAGAAGGGCACGGGGATCCTCTGGAATGCGCTCTATCGCGGCGAGCGGGTCTGGAATCGCCAGCGCAAGGTGAAGAACCCGGCCACCGGCACGGCCCGCATGGTGCTCAACCCGCAAAGCGCATGGGTGCGCATTGCCGCGCCGGACCTCGCTCTCATCGACACAACGCTGGCAGCCGCCGTGGAAGCCCGGCGTGAGGGCGCCAGCGCACCGGGCCAGGGCAACAGCGCTAGCGCCCGCGCATGCCGCCCCGGCCGGCCCCTGTCGGGGCTTATGGCGTGCGGGGCGTGCGGGGCGAACATGACACTGGCGGGCGGAGAGCCGCGCCGCTATGGCTGCAGCGCCGCGAAGGAAACCGGCGCGTGCGGCGGCGTCGGCTATATCCGCGCCGACATCGCCGAGGCCCGCCTGTTCGCCGCGCTGAAACATCAGCTCCTCAGCGCGCCGGCGATCAAGCTGGCGGTGGACACCTACCGCGCCGAGCGAGCTCGCCTCAAAGCCGAGGCGCGCGCCGGGCAAGCCACGCTCGAGGCGCGCATCGCCAGGCTCGCCCGCACCGAAGCGCGGCTGGTGGACGCCTTCGCCGAAGGCCGAAGCCCGGCCAGCGTCCTGGACAAGGCCAAGGCCGCCGAGACCGAGCGGCTCGCACTGGAAGCCGAGCTTGCCGAGATCGCGGCCCAGGACACCCACGCCGGCCGGCGCGGCCAGGTCGAGGAGCTCCACCCCAATGCCGGCGCCGCCTATGCCGCGCGGGTAGAGCGCCTGCAGGAAACGCTGGCCGGACACCCGGACACCAGCGAGACCGCACCCATCAGCGCCCGCCACCGCGCCGAAGCGATCGAGGCCGTCCGCCGCCTCATCACCCGCATCACCGTGACCAGACACAAAAAAAGCGGCGAGACCAACCTCAACGTGGAGGGTGATCTCGCCGCTCTATTTAATGTCTCACAGGCAAGTGAGAAGACGGTGGGTGCGGGGGCTCGCACTGGTCGGGTTCTAACTCCTGTTCCCTGGTCGTTCGCGGCTTGATCGCGTTCCTGCCGCCGAACGCTGTTCGGCGCTCGACGTTCAGTGCTGTTCCGCGCGACAATGGCGCTACCATGAAAGGGCAGGCTATGGCTCCCGACTACAAAACGACCGAAGGCTGGCGCGTCGGTGATCTGGTCTGCGGGTCAAGCGGCGCGAGCCCCGGCGACCTTCACCGGATTGTTGAGATCGACCACGCCGACGCGGACACCTTCACTATTGAATGCATTCGCGAGCCGGTGACGGGCTGGGCAAAACTGGGGGAGCGCACCTATGACCTCACCCGGCGCTATCGCGCCGCCAGCCCCGGCGACCAGATTGGAGCTGTGACGGTGGATGATCACGACCAATGGGCCGGCGAAGGTTTGACGTCAGACAGGCTCGCTGGCGCATTTGACTTTTTCAGGTCGCAACTAGATGAAGGGCACGAAGCGGAGGCGCCCTACCCGCCCGTCCTTGCGGTCAGCGAGCGAGCCATGAAAGACGATTGGCTTTACTGCAGCTGTGGCGAGGTGCCCGTCTACGGGCCGCCAGAGAGCGTCGGTGAGTTTTATCGCTGGCCGAAACACCCGCGCAGTGGCATCGCGTATATGACCCCCGCCATCACCCCCTAACGCCTGCCCTGCTCCCTGCGCCACCTTGCGCTAATCAGGGCGGCTTGCTCGAGGGGGTCGGCGAGGGATCGAAGCTGGATGGCGTGCCAGGCGCCGGGATCCGGCGCGCCGAAGTCGGCGTCGAGGTCGGCGGCGATCCGGGCAAGGCTGGCGCGCACCCTCGCCTTCATGGCCTGGTAGGCGTCGCGGTCTTCTTGTGAGGATGCAGGCGCAGGGGATCGCCGGGCGACGTCGAACAGATCGACGGGCTGCGCGTTACCTTCCATTGCCGCTTGCCCCCTCCCCGCGCTCCGGCCGGGCGCATTTATGCGCGGCCCAGGGATCGCGCCGCCAGGCGGCGAGGATGCAGCGGACCAGCGCGCGATCGCGGACCAGGCGGAGCCGGTCTTCGGCCAGCGGGCGCACGACGTCGGTCTCCATATCCAGCACGACGCGGCCCTCGCGCGGGGTGAAGGCGGTGAAGGCCTCCGGCTCCGCCGTGAGCAGGCTGGGCGGGATGTCAGGGGGTGGCGGCGCCGGGGTCTCGGTCGGCGGCGGGATCGCATTCAGGGTCGAGCACGCAGGCAAGGCGGCGCTGATCAGACAGAGGCCAATCAGCGCGAAGAGGGTCGGACGCAGTGTCACGGGCTTGATCTCCCAAGGTGTTGAGGCGGGTGGATTCGGTGCGGGTCTCGTCGGCGCGGATCTGCGCGATGCGCATACCTTCAATCGCCCAGCGCCCGAGGGTCTGTTCGCGGCGCTGCGCCAGCTCTCGCTCACCGAACAGCGCGGCGGTCATTGATGCGGCCTTGGCGGCCTCGGCCTTGTCGGCGGCATGAGTGCGGCCGGCGAGATAGGCGGGCGCCGCGCCCAGCGCAAAGGCGGCGACGCCTACCGTAATGAGGGTGCGCGCGCCGGTAATGGCCGACCAGATGCGGGTGATCATCGTGGGCCCCGCGCCGGGCGCCACGCCCGCCTGATCTCGCGCGCCGTGTTTGCGAAGTACGCGCCTGCGATTCCTAGCGCCGGGATCAGCGCCCAGCCCGGCCCCACCAGCAGCGTGCAGAGACACCAGAGGAAGGCCGCGAGGATAAGCGCGATCGCGCCCGTGCCGACGAGTTCGTCTTTCATGGTCCGCTCCTACGCTTCGTTGGTGGAAAGCCCGACCGCGCCGGGATTGATCGCAGCCGGTGACTGCCAGCCGGGATGGTTGCCGCCCGTCACCGGCGCCTGGCGCACGGCGAGCAGGCGGTCTCGCTCGATGCGCATGATGGTGACAGCGTCACGCTGATTGCCGCCGAGCACGTGCCAGGCGTTGGGGTCCTCGCCGACACAGAGGCCCACATGGCCGCTGGTGCCGTGGCGCTTGCCGCGCCAGAACACCAGGACATCGCCGACCACGGGCGCGCCGGTGGGGTTGCCGAAGTCGGTCCACGCCCGCGCGCGCAGGAACTGGTCCGGCACCGCGCACCCGGCCCGGTGGGCGCAGATCGCCATGAACAGGCCGCACCAGGGCACGCGGTCATCGGTGAACACATCCCCGGCCCAGGCCGGGACCGCGCCGGCGTTGATCAGCTCAGCCAGCCATCCATCAATCACCGGATTGCTGGCCACGCCCGGTGTCTCCACCACGCCATAGAGCGCCAGCGCCTGGTGCAGGATGGGCGGGCCGGGATGGGCGGCCAGGAATTGATAGGCGGGCGGCAGGGCCGCCTCCAGCGCGCGGTCAAGATAGGGCATCAGGAGTCCTCCCCGGTTCGGGGCGAGGGCGGCGGGGGCGGATCGTCGGGCGGATCGTCGGGCGGCCGCTCGGCGCCGGCGCGCCGGGACGCCCAGCTGATCACCAGCCCGGCGAACGCCTCTTGCGTCGGCGTCCCGGTGAGGATTCGGAACAGCCCCCGGAACGCATCGATCACCGGCACCGCCACCAGCACGAACGCGAAATTCACGACCGGATAGAGCGCGGCGCCGATCTCCGGCATGGACAGATCAAGCCAGGCGTGAACCGGAAGGCTGGCGAAGAAGGCGCCCGCCAGGCCGATCGCCGCGAGCCCGAGCCGCGATTTCCATTCGCGCAAGCGGCTCATTCGCCTGGCCTCGGGAAGCGTGGCGTAGACACGGCCCCTGAAATGCAGATCCGCCACCGAGCCCGCCGCATAGGCCGCAAGCTCCAGCCATGGCCCGTTGACACGGCTGGCGATCGAGCCCGCTTCTATGGCCGTTACGTAGGCGGCCATGCCGGCCACGCCGAGATAGAAGATCGCAGGCTCATAAAGCGCGACCACGGCGCGCCACAGCGTTTCAAGTTGCGGGATAAATGGATGCGGCATCGGATCGCCTTTTTGATCGGCCTTGAGAAGGGCGCGCCCGGCCGGGGATAACAGCCGGGCGCAAGACACGCGGCGTCTGCAGCGCCGCGCGGTGGACATGAAAAAGCCCGCCGAAAGGCGGGCGTGTGAGACAAGACAGGCAGGCCGGGTCAGTCCCAGCGGTGACGGCGTTTGAACATCCAGCCGCCGACCGTCGTAACGCCGATCCAGCCGACGACGGCGAGCCCCAAAGCGACGGGCTGCCAGGGCCAGTTGAGGCGATGACGCCAGACGATTCGCGCCGCCCACCGCGCATCCGCTCGCACCTTGTCGATCAAGGTGCGCCGCGACCAGTAATCCCGGTCGTGATCATCGCAGATATCACGGTGGGAGACCCGGCCCAGCCGATCCGGCGCCAGCGTGCAGCCGTCAAGATATCCCTCAGGAGGGGTCACGACGGCCACCCGGTCTCAAGGTCAATCGCGGCGAGCGTATCTAAATCGGCCGCCGCGACAGCCGCCTCCATCATCGGACGGGACGCCGCGAAACAAGCCTGCACATGGCTAAACGCTGCGGCGCCCAGCGCCTGCAGCGTCGAAAGATCGAAGGTGGCAAAAACGCCGCGCGAGACTTCCCATTCAACGGTTGCGGCAGCCGGCAGGCGTTCAAGCCCGGCCACCGCGTTCGCGATCCGCCCTTGCGTGCGATCGTCGAGCGCGAGCGGCGCGCCGGCGAAGACGAACCCGGTCGATATCGCTTGCCAGCGCAACGCCGCGATCGCGTCCAGGACCGCCGCCCGTGCGGCCTCCAGGACGTCGCCGGTCGGATAGGCCTCAAGGCCCGCGTCCGGGAACGCCGCCACCACGTCCTGCGGCAGGCACCACAAGAGAAGGCACGATCTTGCAGCCTCGGTTGGGAGACGGTCTATCGTAGCAGACTTTAAGTTTGTGGTACTTGATGTCTGAATTTGTCATGATGTCTCGATA
>Ga0307975_1001292_pt1 | contig 12860 bp, 8 predicted proteins | sample OrgLakmetagen917_FD_201825 | JGI IMG/M metagenome (GOLD analysis project Ga0307975, IMG submission 201825) | Saline water microbial communities from Organic Lake, Antarctica - #917 | ecosystem: Environmental > Aquatic > Non-marine Saline and Alkaline > Saline | place: Antarctica: Organic Lake... | reverse complement strand
TCGATTACCCGAATTGCGGATAAAGCGACAAAAGGTCTGTCGGGTTTGGAAACCATGAAAGGTCAGAGAGTAAGTGAATAGGTGGGTGACAAATCTTTATAAATGGTGGGCCCAGCAAGACTCGAACCATTATGTGGTATAAAAAAGTTACCGATTGATGACTGTCCGTCCGGTTTTTTAGTGTCCCTATTCCCTTGCCTATCGGCACTTTCAGTGGTTTTCTGGTCTGAAAAACTAAATCCCTACAAATGCAACATCTATGTGATGTTTAGACCCGGAGTCTTCTTACAATGAGCGGTACTAAAACGGATCAGAATCAAAAATCTAATATTATCGAGCAGTGAGTGGTTTGGTGATTGGGGCCGATTTTTCTATACCGTGGAGTGAGTTAAAATACTTTGAGTGGGCCTTCGACAGTTAATTTTAAAAATATAACGGTTTAGGTAACTCTTCCAGTTCGCCGCCAATACAGAATTCTTTATTTGCTTTATCAATTAGTTTGAGAAGTTGGCCTTCTGCCTCTTTAAAGTCGTTTCTCGGCATGAAATCAATGAATATGCCCAGACTGGAGAGAGCGTCACGCATTTTTTCTTGATGCGGTTTATACTCGAAGGAGGGAGTGTCTCCCTTTGAGCAAAGTTTATTTGATTGAATTATTATATTTTTTAGATTTTTCAATCTTTTTCGATATTCATCACCTGGAGCCAATATTCCATATTTTGAACTCGGAAATATTAAATTATACCATTTGAAAATATCTATCGAGCCTTTGTTTAGTCTCGAACCATTCTCTATTTCCTGATTCAGGAAGTCGTTAAATGTTCTAAGGTTTGCCAGGTGGTTAGATATAGCGTTTGTTTTTGCGGTCGATATATAGTTTAGTATCGCAAAATATGCACCGATAACCGTTATTATGGTCGCAGTAATAGTTAGTGTTGCGCTGAATGATATTGATGCAGCCTCTATATATTCGAAAAATCTTAAAATGCAATCTTTTTCAAGACAAAGGCTTTTTGCGAATGCATTATTTTCACTAAGGCCTCTAAGCATCAGGTACCCAGATATGAAAGAGCCGGCTATAAAAACAAAAAGGGCGAATTTCGCCGATGCTTTAAACTGAGCTTCAAGTGATCCTGAGTTCATTTCAAGCCTCAAATCCTGGTTTTATTGTCTTAAGTCTACTCCTCAAATCGTCTGATATGTGGACAAATGTCCTCTGGAGAACATTGAGTCTCTCGTGCGCCTTATTATATCTTCTCCAGTACCAATAATGATGTCCCTTGAGCGCGTAATCTTTCTCAAGTCGTTCGACCAATTTTGTACATCTTGTAATGTCTTTTTTTGAAGGAAGAGGTTTAATTTTTTTTAGTCTATCGACTAGCTTCTGATGCTGAGAATGGCCAACTCTTGAAAGCTTGTTTACTCGGCCCAGACACCGATTATAGTCTTTTCTGTATGCATGAGTTGTTCTATAGTGCCTCTCTTTGGCTACGATCTCGACATTCTTAACTGCAGCACGAATTCTTTTTGCTTCGTCAGATGGCAGCCTAGGCTCTTTGAAACAGACCCTTAGGCCATGCACTGTTAGTGGCTCTGAGGCTGATCTTTCGATCTTCGTTTTGGCTTCGTTGATTGGTAGGTCTTTGCTATAAAGCATATCCGTTATTATTTTTCTTGCGAAAGAGAAATCATAATTGTGGACCTTTGATGAGACCGTTATGTCATCCACCAGCCGAGTATATACAAGTCCCTTTTTGTTTAGCCTTCTAACTACTTTGTGCTCTATGTCAAATAATGCTAAAGAAGCCAAATAACTAGATGTTAGACCTCCTTGCGGAATTCTATTTTCATAACAGCAAAGTTCAGTGAGAATAAGAGAGACATCTTTTGGAAAATCTAAGAAGTCTTCAAAAATACTAAATACAATATCTTTGTGTACATTGTCGAAAAAGTTTTTTATGTCTATTTTTAGAATGCTCTTCGACTTGCAGTGCATTTTTGCGCAAGCAATATAATCTCTTTCAATTTCGACTTCATCAATTATTTGGTTTGGTATCGAGCCAAATATATAATTAGGCCAAGCAATAATATTCTGCTGTTTCTTTTGCGGAGAAAATATTCGATTGTTTATTCGTCTTTGGACTCTTCGTATAAGGTAATGTGGTTTAAAAGCCTTTCTCAGGCTTCCATCAGCTTTGTCGATTTCAACTTCGGTGTATCTTTGATTTTCAGGCAGATTCAAAGCCTGCTCTAGATCAGTCTCAGAAATATCTAGCGCTGCGCAAAGGTTACTAACGTTGGCGGGGGATTGTTTCGAAACTTTCCTGTAGCGTAATTCATCCATGTATCACCAAAACAAAATGGAACTGACCAACCCATCCAATAGGGTTCAAAAATGAGTGTCGTTTCCACCAGAGGTGTCAGCCCAGATGCCACCCATTTCTTAGTCAGTTCCACCGTCCGTCCCTACTCTGGGTCAGAGGAGGCGGACAGTGCCCAGCTCCTCCCGGCGAGTTCAGCAAATGCTAAACGCTCATTTCTGAGCAAACTGTGGCTGTTTCCTTTATTCTGGTTTTGACGAGTAGACGATTCGTCTACGCTGTTGAAAGGCTAGGACTTCTCTATCAAGTTGTCAATTTTTGAGGGGTTTTTGCCAACGTAGGCATGCATCTCTTAATAACGGACTTTAGTGAGCAGAGAGTCGTCATGTCATCGGTAGCAAGTCATCTAGCCAGTGAGAAAGAAATTTAAATAGATGGAATCCTCTGCGTTTGATGCCCCAGATACCTTATGCTCGGACTTTAGTAGTCGCTCGCGAGAGTACTCTGAAAAAGTGTTGATGCCTCCTGCGCAGCTTGAACGGAATCTCGGACTTCCGCGTTCGTTAAATCGATTACGCGCAGTTTTCCTTGCACAGCAGCTACAGACTCAATACGACGGAAAGAATCAGAATGCATTGCTGCATATGCAGCTAATCCTTTCAGCTTTGGTAGTGCGTCTGATAAATGCAACCCGTGAGGGTCTACGATGTCTGCAACAACTTTACCTGCTTGCTCCGCGAAGAAAAGGAAGTCTGGCTTCATGATCTTATTCTGTTCAGCGTCCTTATATGCTATTCCAAGGGATGACTGACCAGGTGTTTGGGGATTTCGATACCAAAACAAAAAACCCTCTCGATGTGATTCTTTTTCCAATACTCGCTGTTCCCAATCATTTAGCTCTGCGGGAAAGGTTCCGCTGTTATCGCAAAGTAAGTGGCTTTGCCACTTAGGTAGGTCGGACTCTTTGTCACCATACTGAATTTTAGTCATTTCAAACTTTGCCTCAGGTTTTACTAGATCAACATCCTGGGGCTCTGCACTCATTTCGATGATCTGGCGATAAGACTCTTTCCTGTCGTCAGATAAAGTTTTGATTTGTGACCACTCGCGTTGCAACCATCCTTTGACAAGTTTATCCGCTGTCCTGTCATAAAAATCTTGAACTTCAGTAACTAGCCCTAGTCCGGCGACTGTAACTCGTGCTTCAACAATCGCTTCTAAGAATTGCTCTGGTTCCCTGGTTGAATCCGCTACTTTTCTAGCTAGATGCTCAACATATGTTCGAGAAACATCGGGAGTGAAAATCCTGGCTGCTCGCCGGTAGGCATCATCGATAACTGCCATATCTGCGTCTTCCCAGAACTGATTGAAGCTCTTTTTCTTGCTTTTCATGTCGGCGACCACGGTCCTTCCATCCAAGGTCATTACCGAGTCTCGCTTGGCCTCTATTTTCTCCAGGTTTTGATCCTGAAAATCATCTAACGCTTTGTGTAACGCGGTGTGCGCCCTTTTTCCAGCGTCATCCAAAATATTATCGTCAGCTAATTCTTGGGCTAGGGCAGTTAATCGTTTTGCCGGCTTTGCTCCACGTTGGGGACGAGTTTGTGCGGGCAAGGACTCAAACTTTTGCCATACTCCAGCTGGCACATCTGGGTTTGGAAAAACCTCAACAGGGTTGACCAGAATGCGTCCGGGTGTGGCTGGAAGAGTGTCATCTCCCGTCATCAACGCCTCAACCACCATTTCTACAGTCTTTCTATTAAATTTTGGTAGAAGGCAGTCGACGGCATTTAGCCTTTCATTGGCAGGTATTCTACGAGCGAGTGGAGAGCGAACCATGCGGCCCAGCAATTGTGTGATATGTGTTTTATCGTTAGCAGCCCTGAAAGAGATCATGACCTCCGCCCTCGGGCAATCCCAACCAGTGCTAATTGCATCTTTTGCGATTAGAATCCTGACCCATGTGGAGTCTTGAACTCGTTGTGGTTCAATATGGGGGACGTCTCTGCTACCAAATCGTTGAGTCGCATGGTCACCAAATACGTGAGCCGCGCAGCTCGCAGGCAACTCTGGATAACATTCAAAAATCGTATCCAAAGCGCGTCCAATTTCATTCGGATCTGGAGTGTTGGGTACTTGCAATACCATCATTGGAACTACGGCTCCAGAGTCCTTTTGCTGTTTGGCGTATTCACCCCACAATTGAGCTGATTCACGTAGCTTATTCGCAGCTCGCCTCACCAAAACAGTATCGAAATCGCCCACCTCATCGGGGATATCAAGGAGTATCGTATCTTTGATTAACCCCGAATCCTGTACCTTAGATGCATCGACGACAACATCCGGCAGCTTCGTGCGCTTTACTGCTGTCTCGATCACGCGGTTGAATCTTTCAACAGTCGCAGAAATCCCCCAGACCACAGGAATACCCGGCACTCCACCAAAGCCATTTATTAGGCGTTGAACGATGGTGCCCTTTTCCTTGCTCGTTTTACCCATGCCTCTGTGGGCTTCATCCAGAACAAGGTACAGAGTAAGGTCCGGGTCTTCGACCGTATTCTGGATGGTGTCCCAAATTGTATACGCTCGAAGATCCGGACGAGTTTCTGGGAATAAATCGCCCGCTTTCTTTTCCAACTGTGCCTGATCATGCCCCCTAACAAGTAAACTGTTTTTGCCCAGCTTTTGAGTATTCAAAAAGTAAATTTTACCAGCTTCAAACTTTGAACGACTGAAGGTGTTTTCGACGACAACCATGTCGCTATGGTTTATCCGGTCGCTTGATTCCATCAGTCTAAAGCGAGTTTGCTCATTCAAAGACGGATCATCACTAAACCAAATGACCACTGCACTTGGGTCAGAATCAAAGTCAAACTCACCATCACCGTAGAATAAGGCTTCAAAAGCCGCAGCTGCCATTACTGTTTTACCCGCCCCTGTTACAGCGGTGAGAGAAAAGGCTGTTTTATCTGCTTCGCCGTGCCAATAACGACGCGCCTTTTTAAGGTTATTTAGGGCGTCACGGACTGCGTCGGACTGGTAGTCTTTTAGGGTAAACTTCATGCATTATTCCCCGTTGACGAAGCTAAAGTTTTTCAGATAAGCCTCATATAAACGAACAGGCTCAACGCCCTTGGGTAAGCGGTGTGCTGCTGCCTGGAAGCGCCGATCATCATCGGTGACGATATAGACTATTTTCACTCCCTCAGCTTTGTGAACAGCCTCAATGAAGGGCGTTGCCCTATCCACATCGGCAAGCAAACCGTAAGTATCAGCAACCGCCCAACCACTTTGCGGTAATTTATCAATTCGACTACCAAAAGCACCAGCACGGAGCCAAAGTAGAGGGGCAACGCGTTCGAAAGCTAGATTATAATTAACGGCATCTTTGGTTTCATAGGTCAGGGAAAAAAACTCAGCGTTTTCATTTAGACCTTCCCCAATAGGAAACTCCTCATTAAAACCGTAATTTCCTTTGATAATGTTTCCATTCGGCGTTTTACCTAAAATCGCCGCCTCGACCCTTGGTTTGGTTATGTATTCGCATATGCCAAGCTTTTCCCATTCAGAATCACCGGGCCTTAATCCCTGAGAACTTAGCGAGCTTTGTTCGGCTGCTGCAACTTCGTTGTTAGTGACAGAAATGCTTTGGCGCTTGCCCGCATCTTGTCGATTTAATCTCATTACAGCGTGTGTTGTAGTTCCAGATCCTGCGAAGAAATCAAGAACCACGGCATTCTTATTTTTAAATACAAAGAATTTAAGGCAATCCTCTACGGCGTAAAGAGACTTCGGGAATGGGAATTTTCGCCCTGGTAGCAACTTTGAGATGAGTGCTGAGCCATGCTCTGAAGCGTTATGCGATGCTATTTTCCATTGAGTAGGAGCTATGCTGCTGTTTTCATCATTCTTTCTGTATGCGATTAGAGAGCCATCGTCTGCCCGGCCTTCAACCGTGTAGGCATCTGACATAACGTCTCTGTACGCACCATCTGGGAGATAATTAACAACATAGCCGTAGGAGGTCTTTCTCCCCAATCTCACTCTACCTTGATTTAATCGGTTTTTTAACTCAGCTGCCGAGACTTGCCAATAACCCTCCTCCCCGTTGCTCCTAATAGGGAGCACGGTGACCAACCCGCTTTTTTCTGGGGCTGAGTGCTGCCCTTCCGGAATCGTGTTTCCAATATTGACAATTTGGCGAGTGTCGGGATCAACATAAATGGGATAAAACATAAAAGGACGATCTTGACGCATTGAGTTAGTACCGCGCCTCATCATGGAGGTCCAAGCCGGTTCTTGTTTTTTTGCTTTCTCTTCAGAATTATTTCTTTCTAACTTTGCGTAGTATTTCCCACTGATATTGGCCGAGGCGGACCATTCATCCGTCAATGGCAGCCGAGCTGGCGAAGAATCGCCTAGCATCACAAAAAAAACATACTCATCGGCGCGACGAAACCCTCCAGTATCAGAAACCCCTTTTGGATTGATTATTGTTGATATCATCTGTATTTTCGCCTCTGGGAATGTTTGTTCTAGCAGCATGCCCAGTCGCAAATACTCTCTTGCATCTATCGTTATGATCAGTGCAGAGTTTTCTGGCTTCATTAACTCTCTAGCGATAACAAGACGACGCTCGATAAAAGCTAACCATTTTGAATGACGGTAGAGGTCATCGCCTTCTACATAGTCATTATTGTATTTCCAGTCTTTTGCGCCTGAGTTGTAGGGTGGATCGACATACACCAGGTCGATTTTCCCACGGTGCGTAAATGTTAGAGCCCGCAGTGCGTGATAATTTTCAGCGTTTATTACAGCGTGATAAGGCTTATTTGCATCGCAAGTGATCTGGCTAGTACTTTTGAGTCCTGGATAAATCTTGTCACGGAATTCAGCAACGATGACGAGGTCAGTAAGAGATATCGTTTGCTGTTCTGGCACTTCGGTTCCGAGCAGCTCGATGACCGCCGACTTCTCGGGCCTTAGAATGGCGAGGACTCGCCACAGACGCACATCTGCTTTCTTGCCAGATCCTCTTGGAGGAAGAACCCTAACCTTGTCGCCCTTACGAACTGGGCAAAGCGGCAATTCAACAGCCTCTGGTCGGTGGCGCTCAAAATTCAATCCAAATGGTAAGCGAGTCGAGAGCACCTTGAACTCTCGATCAAGATCAGCCCCTAGTTGAGGGTCTTTCGCCTTCACGCTGGCGATCAAATCTGTCAATCTTGACAATTAATGACTCCTTTAATACTTTCGATATCCAACTCAGTGGCGCTTATTCCGCCTCAGTTAGGTCTACTTTTTTTCACGGAGTGAGTGATTTTGTTACAACGCTGGGCCTTTGTCTTTCGTGACACTGATGTCTCGCTCATGCGCTGGTAACGCTGGGCCTTAAGTCAGATTGGGGAGCAGCAGCGTCGTAAATGCATCTCAGCTATCGCTTGATCGTCCCTACTCATTTGTCGAGACTTACCTGCAAATCTGCCACCCGCACACTATCTCGATTTTCAGATTTCTACAAAGGTAAAAAAGGGGGTCAAGGTTCCCTCTCTACTTCTTGCCTGCATGTTTTCTTGGCTCGGAGCAGGTCTTGCCGATACACAGCCGCTAAATATTCAGCCTACCTTTGCCGACTCCGTTCGCCTGACACGTGGTTTAGTAGCCATCGTCGAGCGACAGTGTTGGTTGGTAGCTAAGAGCTAATTTTGCGTGATTCCGACCAGCCTGTGGCTCTCATGTACCGAATTTAAGGGATGGTTTCATTGTTTGCATTCAGGCTGAGCGTTTGGACCTCCGGGCACGTTCAAATTTGAACAGCCCCTCCGGTTCCATAAAGCTCACCATTATGGAACCGGAGCGCCGCCCGCAGAAAATCACATCCATAGTAGTTGCATTTCGAGTGCACGGAATTTGAATAGGCTTGGACTTTGGGCGGAGCAAATTCGATCTTATGGAGAGTAAATTAGACCGGTTTAAGGGCCGAGAGGACGACGAGAGTCAGGAGTGACGAGGGCCGAACAGATTTACCCAGAATTTCGCTATCTCTCCAAAAGTCCTGTTCGCATTTGGGCTCAGCGTTTGGTCCTCTCGGCGCGTTAAAGTTTGAACAACCCTTTCGGTTCCATAAAACTCACCATGATGGAACCGAAGCGCCTCAAACCTTCTTAGATTGAATTCTGATATCTTTCGGTATTTTACGAAAGGTGGCCTGCGTCCCTCCGGCTAGACAGAAAATTCTGACCGTGGCGAACATACAAAGCCGTTGCAAACCGACTCCTCGCCGGAGGGCAGGGGTTGCAGATTAACTGCAACCCCATTGATAGGATGCATATGGTAAACGGCGTCAAGGGGCCGAGTCCTCGACTACGCTTTGCTTCGTCTGCGGGCCGCGCCAACCCCTTGACCCCTATCAGGCTTCATCTCATGCGTTGTAGCAGTGGTAGCGCAAATATTTCTTCACCTTCTCAATGTCGCCCACCAAAATTTCTTCGAGCGCTGGATTGCCACCGAATTCTCGATTCGGTCTCAGTGGCCACTGAAAAGCACGTTCAGGGCTCTCTGAAAAGATGCACAGAAGAGATTCATGGATCGAGAGCACACTCAGGGCTCTGTCTTTGTCGCCGAGTATCTGCGCTTTCTGTAGGGCATCTAGCCCCCATCCGTCGAGGATGCGAGACACCTCATCGCGCCGTTCTTCTCTCATTGTATTCATACTGCCCCCTCGTCGCACTAGCTGGCCGCTGCAGCTAGCATACTTCTTAATCGACCATCTTTCAGGGGGCGTCATGTGGGCGATGCTGTTGGCCTAAAACTCGGTTAAAAGGCTTGACGGGGCAGCGTAGCGCTGCGGTGCGAATCGCCAGGTAAGCTATCGGCGGCGTACTCGGTTGGATTGCTCCATAGTGTGCTTTCGATTCAGATTCTTAGATGTTGAATCCTACACAGAGCGTGTCACTTCGATTCGGCTTGGCAACAGCCGCTCTTGCTATATTCTGATCTCCGACGACCAAGCACAGCTTCTTTGACCTGGTAAGAGCTGTATAAATCATGCTTCGCTCAATGAATTTACTTTGCACGATAGAGCAAATGAGAGTTGCCTCGTATTCACTGCCTTGTGATTTATGGACAGTGATGGCGTAGGCTAGCTGGATTCCCAACGACCAAAGATCCGAACGATTGAATTCGTAGACCCTTCCGTTAATAGAAAATTTTGCAATCAGCTGGCCATCTTCTTCCACCAAATCTTCCATGAGGCCAGTGTTTCCATTGTATAAATCATGCTCATAGCTGTTTTGAGTAACGATTACTGGATCTCCAACCTTTATCCAGAAAGCACCCATTTTTATGCCCCGCCGCTGGAAAGCTTCTTGGAAATTTTCTCCCAATGAATTCTGCAACCTATCGTTGATCTTATGACCAGAGTCAGGCATTCGCGCAGACATGTGCGGCGTTATAATTTGTGCGTCTGGCAGGTTGCTTTTAATCTCGTAGAGCTTGTTAGCGAGCGCCTTACCTGTCGCGTCACAGGGAACGTAAAAGACTCCTTGCGACTCTCCGTTCCAAACAGGGATCATAGGTAGTTCTCCATCCCTCACCTGCATTGCAATTTTATGCAACTCGCCTTCTTCAGCGGTTCGATGGACCTTGGTTAGATTGGTGACTGGGACGGTTTTTTCTTTGGCCAGCTTGTGCCAAAAGAGTCCAAAACCAACGGGCGAAATCTGCCCTGTATCGCCGACCATAAGGAGTGAAAAACTTTCTTGATCAAAGAGTGTCAGCAGTTTATTCATCAGAGACACATCAACCATTGACGCCTCATCGATGACAATCAATGGATCTCCAGATACTGAAACTGGCGAGCTTTCATTGTTGATAGCTCGAATGAAACCGTGGATTGTAAAAGCGTCCAGGCCAGTAGCTTCGCGTGCACGCTCTTTCGCTTTCCCGCTTAGGGCAAGAACCCAAACGGGCCTATGTTGTTCCCTGGCAATGGTTGATATCGCACGCAAGACAGTTGTTTTTCCGGTTCCGCCGAATCCAGTAATGATGCTGATTCGATGCAGTAGGGCCATGCTAACAGCAGACTTTTGTTGGTCCGTAAGCGAATATCCCAGCTCCTTGATGGCTCTTGCTTCGTAGTGGTGGATTCGGTTTTCAACTTCTTCCTGGCTTCCGGAGAAAATTGAAAGCTGACCAGTCAGCAGTTTTCTTATTCTCGACTCAAGCTGACTTTCTATGATTGCAGCGCCGAGTGGCTGAATGCATTTCTGACCATCTACGCTCCTTACACATACGGCTTTTCTATCCAATGCATGATGTACGGCGGACTCGGCAAGTTTTCTATCGCCTAATACCTCTTTGGTCAGTCTGATACACTCATCGATAGGGCAGGCCGTATGGCCATCCGAAAGGCGTTCATAAAGAACGTGCTCAACAGAGCCGACGAGCCTCCTGGGATCATCATTTTCGATGCCTAGCTTCTTCCCCGTTGCTTCGAGCGCACCCCATAAATTCTTGTGAAGCCCCTTGAACGCAATCAACCCATATGGGTTTTGCTTGAGTCGCTCGACGGTGTCAGTACGGCAAACTTTAATGATCCTTTTGGCCAGATCAGGCTCAAAATTGTGCTCCATCAGGAATTCTGCGGTCGCAATCTCATTTTTTAATGAGAGCCAAACCTCTACGATTTTTTCTGCAATGGCTGGGTTTATCACCTCGCCAATATGGGCAGTTCTTCCCGCGTTGAGGGTTTGGACCAAGTTCTCTGCCCCAAACTCCCTGATTAACTTCTCCGCTTTTGCTTTGCCGAAATAAAGACCCCGGAAGGCGGGATGCTTTATCAACAGGCGCTCTATATACTCAGAAGCCGGAAGGTTAACGATGTGGCACTTTTCAACCGTGATAAAGCTTTTGAAATCCTCAATTTTTGTTTCCCAACCTGTGACTTTCCAGCATTCGCCTGGTTGCGGGGTTCTGGTGAGCGTTTTATAGCTTGCTTTGCAGACTCTGATTCGGCGCTCTCCCGTTGCCCGACCAGAAAACACTGCTCCACCGATCATTCCGGGAGTTACAGAGTTAACCTGAATGACCGAATCAAAGTATTTGGTCATAGCGAAAAGCACCGTCCGGAATCAAGCATTTCTTCTGTGGAGCCCTCCACTTCCGAGAGCCTGTTTTTTAGCACTCGGTTTTCTTCCTTGAATTTTTGAAGGTCTGATCGAAGTAACTCGTTCTCTTTGGACTTCTGCTCAAGCATCTGACGGAGCTGACTGGCTTCACGAGAACGGTTGTCCGCGATTTTTGAAAGTTCTTCGTCTGGATCTTTAGGTGCAGTTATATCAGTGCCGATACGCTTGATGTCCGCCTTTAAAATCGCTTCCAAGGTCTTCTTTTCAGGGCCAAATACCTTATTTCGACTGTCGTAGTACCATTGACGCCGAGTTTTGGAATCCTCCGCTACTTTGGTCCAATTAACCTCGCCGTTCGCAGGATTAACCGGAAATTTCCGGCCTTCAACCTCTAATTTTCCTACGTACGCCGTGTAGCGATCAAATGGCTTGCTCATGAGCGAACCCCAGTTTTTACGCGCCGTTCTTGTAGCCAATCAATGAATGGTTTTGCGATTGCTTTGGGTACTAATCCTTCTTGAGGCTCCAGATCATCTGAAGAACAAGTGATCTTGGAGTTCTTATCATCAACCAAAAACTCTTCGTCACTTGCATCAATTACCGTCTTTAGGGCGATGCACGTGAGTTCAAATTCTTTGATATGCGATTCGCCATCTACGCTCTCAGGGCTCTCAATTTTTAGATCTGCACCGTGATTTTTTAGGGCCGCCTCAAGCGCAAGCACTTTTTCCTTTAAATCCTCGACCTGCTCCTTAAGTTGAGCGTTTTGTCTTGCATGAATCTGACTCTGGATATTCCTTTTGGTATTTTCTGCATCTCCGTCTGGCTCCCAATGACGATGATAGATAGGGCCAACCAGCTCCCAATATTTAATGTTTTGTTCAATCGTTCTATAACCTATCGGTTTTTCATTTACTGGTAGATCTTGGTTAAATATTGCAGCACAGAGTTTGCAGTAGGCAGATTTTCCGTTGACGGAAATCTTGCCCACGTACGACTTAATCGTTGGTAAAACATTGTTTTTAAGGCGTTCAGCCCGGAACGTAAGAAGTTTATCCTGCTTGCTTTTAAAGCGGTTCTCGCCTTTTTTCGCTCCCTTAGGCATCCTCCGTACCTCGTGCACCGAAAATCAGTTCTAGTGGCTCTTGAGGCCCTCCACGTTCAATCCTGAGTGGCTTGTCTAATTCATTCGCCAGTTCTACAACGGAAATACCCATTAAGTCACAAGTGTTTTTGATCAGACCTCGACATTCATCGATTAAATTGAAGCCAGTAGGCGAATCTTCTAGACATGATGTTTTGACCTGCCCGTCCTCAACGATCGTGGGTTATCGTTGGGGAAGGGCAAACAACCCCTGAACAGAGCCACATTGAGGAGGGCAGGTCATGACCAAGTTTAACGCTGAATCTA
>Ga0307975_1001269_pt1 | contig 12985 bp, 13 predicted proteins | sample OrgLakmetagen917_FD_201825 | JGI IMG/M metagenome (GOLD analysis project Ga0307975, IMG submission 201825) | Saline water microbial communities from Organic Lake, Antarctica - #917 | ecosystem: Environmental > Aquatic > Non-marine Saline and Alkaline > Saline | place: Antarctica: Organic Lake... | reverse complement strand
CACCCAGGTCTATCACAACAACACCCACAGGTCTCATGACACCCAGGCCTTTCACCGCAAAGCAAGAACTAGCTTACCTACGATCTTTTTGATTGATTTATTTGTTGGGACCTATAGGTTGAGCAGCCATGCCAGGCTGGATGCCTTTGTAATCCAAACTAAACTAACTATCACCGCAAAGCACAAACTAGCTTACCTGCATGTGCAGCGTCACCTCACGGATCATAGGATCGTGCGCGACACTGGCCAAGCTGCTCTCCAACAATTGGCTGCCCACCTGCACGCACAAACAATACCCAGATCGCACCTAGTGAGGGGGGAGTAGTGTTGGCCGGAACCGTATAGATACACCATATATGATGAGGTATATCTAGTGATTTTCCTGCCAAATACCGTATATGCAGCATATAAATATAAATACATTATATATGGGTTCTGGCCAGCCCTAGGGATGAGTCGTGGAGGGGGTGATGCAGATACAGCCACATTCAATCTGTCCCACTGGCATAGCTAACACACATTGTACTTCATTTGCATTGAGGGACGGCGTTGAATTATTCACAAGGGGGAAAAAGTGTCCATCCCTGGTAAAGCACGCACAGACTTTCAAAGGGACAACCTGCCAACACAGCAACGTTGCATTGTAGCCAGTGTTGTGCACCTGACGCTTGACGGCGTCAATGGTATATGACGCTGACGGCGTAATTTATGTCAAATTGACGGTGAAAATAGTAAATTACGCCGTCAATCGTCAGAGTTTAGTGACGGTAACGCCGTTATTTACGATTATTATTTACGGTGCCACTTTTGAATGACGCCGTATGTGCACAACACTGATTGTAGCACTGTAATCACACTCTCAAACAAACCAGGTGCATGAAATGTGAAAATAGGGAAGGGAAGATGCGTGCAACAACTGCCACTCCTACAGACCAAGTGCATCAGACCAAGTGCATCAGACCAAGTGCATCAGATCAAGTGCATCAGATCAAAGTGCATCAGACCAAGTGCACCAGACCAAGTGCACCAGATCAAGTGCATCAGATCAAGTGCATCAGATCAAGCGCATCAGACCAAGTGCACCAGACCAAGTGCATCAGACCATGTGCATCAGATCAAGTGCATCAGATCAAGTGCATCATACAGACAAAGTGCATCATACAGATCAAGTGCATCATACAGACCAAGTGCATCATACAGACCAAGTGCACCAGACCAAGTGCACCAGACCAAGTGCATCAGATCAAGTGCATCAGATCAAGTGCATCAGATCAAGTGCATCATACAGACCAAGTGCATCATACAGACCAAGTGCATCGAGTATGAACAGGCAGAAGGACAGTGCTTATTGATGCAGGCAAGAGTGGGGAGAAGGGGCTGCTTGGACAAGAGGGCGGCCCTCTGAGAGCCACACAGCATCCCGACCCTGGTCAACACGCAGGTCATCCATTTCAGGGTTAGGTAATCCATTCTAGGGTTAGGTGATCCATTCTAGGGTTAGGTGATTTATTCTAGAGTTAGGTAATCCATTCTAGGGTTAGGTCATCCATTTAGGACCTGGTAAACGCACAGGTCATCCATTTCAGGATTAGGTCATCCAATGTAAACGATATAACCTGTGCCAGCAGAAGAAAAGGTGGACAAGAGGGCCACACAGCATCCCGACCCTGGTAAATGCGCAGGTCATCCATTTCAGGGTTAGGTAACCCATAGTAAACGGTATGACCTGTGCCAGCACGAGGAGAGGTGGACAAGAGGGCCACACAGCATCCCGACCCTGGTAAATGCGGTCATCCATTTCAGGGTTAGGTCATCCAATGTAAACGGTATGACCTGTGCCAGCACGAGGAGGGATGGACAAGAGGGCCACGCGCAATTCCAACCATGATACACATGCAGCACGTGATTCAGACCATCGTAACCAATGCCAGCACTTTGAGAGAGGCCACGTATGGATGCTTCAATACATTTTCTTTCGACGCATTTTCTTTCGACGCATTTCTTTCAAACCAGTGTCATATCTACAGCCCCTCTCCCTCCCCCTTTTGCTCACCTTGTAGCTCCTGTAGGGTGCCAGCACTCCGAGAGAAGCTATTTATTTATTTATTTATTTATTTATTTATTCATTCATTTATCTATTTTGCTCACCTTGTAGCTCCTGTAGGGTGCCAGCACTCCGAGAGAAGCTATGTACAGACGCCCCCACTCATTGTTTGGTTCCTTGCCGCACCGCTCCATTCTGCCCATGATGCCCCCCACCGGGGTTCCTTGGTGGTACGCTGCACAACACAGCACAGCACAGCACACGATTGAATTCGGAATGTCTCGAATGACGTCACTGCGTGTCTTACACAATTTATTATTTATGTGACGCTCCCCACCGGGGTTCCTCGGTGGTACGCTGCCACAGCAAACGATTGGAATCGGAGTGTCTCGTATGATTACGGTTGGCCAAAACCATATACATATGGTGTATATAAGGCATTTTTGGCAGGGACATCACCAAATATACGGTCATATACGGTGTGTGCACAAACGGTTCTGGCCAACCCTACGTATGACGTCATTGTGTGTCTTACATATTCATTACTTATGTGACCCCCCCCACCAGAGTTCCGAGACGGTATGCTGCGCGGCACACGCAGAAAACCAAAAGGAAATCCAAGGATGCTTGCTTTGCCGCTACACACAAACAAGGGTCTGTCTAATTTGCTACACACAAACAAGGGACATCAAGGTGTGGATAAAAGCTGTGCACGGCTTCAGAGTTAAGGTTTAGCAAGTATCACGGCTTGGGTGCAATGATCAGCTGCGATGAGCTGTGTAGCAGTCGCATTTTTTCCCTGATGGCTAAACCTGTAAACCTGTGATGAGCTGTGTAGCAGTTGCAATTTTGACGGATGGCTCAACCTGTAAACCTGTGATGAGCTGTGTGGCAGTCACACTTTGTTATTGATGGCTTAACCTGTAAATCTGTGTTGAGCTGTGTAGCAGTCACACTTTTTTACTGATGGCTTAACCTGTAAACCTGCAAACCTGTGATGAGCTGTGTAGCAGTTGCAGTTTTTTACTGTAAACCTGTAAACCTGCAAACCTGTGATGAGCTGTGTAGCAGTTGCAATTTTTGACTGTAAACCTGTAAACCTGCAAACCTGTGATGAGCTGTGTAGCAGTTGCAATTTTTTACTGTAAACCTGTAAACCTGCAAACCTGTGATGAGCTGTGTAGCAGTTGCAATTTTTTACTGTAAACCTGTAAACCTGCAAACCTGTGATGAGCTGTACTGCAGGCTTTTTCCTGAAGAAGCGTGTGTGTGCCTTTTTGAGCTGTTTTGGGATCGCAACGCGCAGCAGAGAAGAAGCGTGTGTTCCTTTTTAGTTGAGGTGGATTAACAAGAAGAGGCGTGTGTTTGTTGAGGTGGATTAACAAGGAAAAGAGAAAAAGCGTGTGAAACTTTAGCATTGTGGGCTGCCCTTGAACGCACGAGTGATCGGCGCTCCAACTTTTTGACATGGGTACGTGTGAAAAATGTTATGGTACCCGGTACCAAAGTGGCTCCTTTTCCTTATTGAATGTGCAAGCAGTTATCCATCGCCTGCGTAGGTTCTCTTCTTCATTCTCCTGCGATAGCAACATTTGGTATCTGACAACATTTGGTATCTGACGACATTTGGCCAGACATGTACACCGTACATGCTCTTTAGTATCCTAAGAATTGGCCAGAACATGTACACTGTTGGCCTGTATATGTACACTCTTGGCCAGAACACTATTAGCCAGAACAAGTACACTGTTGGCCAGAAAATGTACACCTTATATGCTCTTTAGTATATCCTAACAAGTGACATCCAGGTACACATTCCATGAATACCAAAGATGGACAGGACATGACCTGCAAGGAATGTCAACTGGTGCACAATAACTCGTGCACAGCAACTCGTGCACTACGACTCGTGCCCGCACCCAGAGGGCCACTGCTCTCATGTACACTGCATTTTTAGGGTTGGCCAAAACCATATATATACGGTGTATATACGGTGTTTTTGGCATGGAAATCACCAAATATACGACCATATACGGTGCATTCATACGGTTCTGGCCAACCCTACGCATTTTAAATGCATGCCGCCGCTTATGCATGCATGCGCTCATGCATTCCATTCCGCATCCAAATTTAAGCACACCGCGCATGAACACCGCATCCCATGACCACCTCATACTTGCATGGAGCATATAACTAATTCAGCTAATGTACGCGCTCGTGCACGAAGTATCCAAAGCCACTCACGCACGCAACATACCGCACACACTAATACAACCATGCACATCTCATCTATGGCCACGCAAGACCAACTCTTGAGCGCAGACCCAAAATCACTATGCTCATATGCCCTGCACACCGCTCATGCAAACACAGCATCTAAAGCCTCTAACTACATGCATGCATCAGCATCGTTAACAAAAGCAACCATACGCGTGGTTTCATCCAATGAAACGTATGTTGCAAAAAGGTAATCGTACAGATGCCATTTCTGTACTTTGTGCGATACATATATCCACGTCACATCAAAGTCCACTAAACAAACGTCTGACACACACGTACCTAAGGTAGTCAACTCAGGGAAGTGCATGCAGTCTCTATAAACTTGGTCGGAGTACTTGACAGGTAGTATGACACTGTTTAGAAGTTTTAGTGCATCCAGCTGCTCCTTCTCTGTCACACCTGAGTGTGTGTGTGCGTGCGTGCGTGTGTATGTGTGTGTGTGTGTGTTTGTGTGTGTGTGTATGTGTGTGTGTGTGTATATGTGTGTGCAGGTGTGCGTGTGGGTATGTGTGTGCGCGTTTGCGCCAGACATGGTCGGACGTGAGTGTATTTGCTATCATCCTCAAGTTACGGCAGCCTTGAAATGCTGCCAAGCAAACAACCTGTATGCATGTTTTCTCTCATGAAGCCATTGTACCTGTAATTGTGATATTGAGGCCATCAATTGAGCACTCTGATGCCTCCCCCGGAGGCATAATGAGGCGAAGTGAAGAGTTGTGACCAGTGCGCCTCTCACCGCTCAACAGACTAGCATGGGGTGGAAGCTCTGTCACTGGGTTGGGAAGGGCGGAAATAATAGAGCTGATGGGTAACAAGCAATATGCACATACACATACATCGCGCATACATCGCGTATACTTTGTGTGACCGTTGTCTGTTGCGCATGCATGCGTGTGCATGTTTTAGTGCGCGTCGCAAATGAGCATGTGCATATATCGTACGCACCTCTATGTGCAAGTGTGAACGCGTGCGTGTGCATGTGCGGTTGCGCGTGCGCATGCGTGCGTGCGTTTTAGTGCGTGTGTGCATGCCTGCGTGTCAGTGCGTGTAAGCATGCATGTGTGCATGCCTGCGTGTTTGTGCGTGTGTGCGTGAGTGTGTATGTGTGCGTGTGTGCGTGAGTGTGTTTGTGTTTGTGTGTGTGTTTGTGTGTTTGTGTGTATGTGTGTGTGTGTGTGTGTGCGTGTGTGTGTGTGTGTGTGTGCGTGAGCGTGAGCGTGTGCGTGTGCGTGTGCGTGTGCGTGTGCATATGTGTGTGTGCATGCAAGTGTGTCACCTGCAAGTTAATTATAAATTGGTTTCATTTCAATCTACCATTAGCCAGATTAATTTGAATTTATTTCCGTTGCTCATTATTTCCATTGTCAGCATGCTACAGCATCAGGCCTTACACGGTTAGCATTGTATCCAGGCCTACTCCCATGGACAATGGGACACCTACTCCAATCCGGACTGGTACGCACTGCGAGCGAAGGAGTCAAAGTGCCAAGATTAGTTCTCTGCTCTTATTCACTACCTGATGATTTCCCATGTACCCAGTCGAGAAATTAAAATCGGAGAACAACAAAATGGGGGCGTCTAAAAACACCGTTTTGCACTTTCCCACCAGCAAGCTGGATTGGCCCTGGATTTTAAGTTAATCCAGGAAAACTAGGGCTGTATCTCGTATTTTTTTGTTTTTTTTTGTTTTTTTTTGGCCCCTCCACCGGCCTGCTGTCCACCTCTGCTGTCCACCTGAAAAACAATGACATGAGGGGGTTAGAACAACTTCATTACATACTCATACTAGGTGGATTTGTGCCAGGCATTCTTAAGCTTCTCTGCCATGGTGCAGATATGTGCTGTCCTCGTACATGTAAGCCATGTCCTGCAGATGACCTTCAACGGCCAACGGCAACATTGTTGCAGATGAGATGTGCGAGCTAGAATTACCTTGGGTTCTTAGGGACTGGGTGGCGGACTGGGCTGCCCTCCGCTGCGTTTCTTTTGTGAGGGCACGCGCCGCCTCTTTGCTGTGGGTGGAGAAGCTGGCGGACCTGCAAACAAGTAAGAAGTTCAAGGCACTTCAGTGGTAATAGAGCAAAAGCAAGTGCAGCAAGTTTTTCGTAAGGAGAGTACATTGATTGATTTTTAGTTTACTCTGCCGCTGCATCTCTCGGCTGTTGCTGATACGCAATGAACACACCCTACCTGGTTGTGCCTCCGGAATCGGCTGAGACTCGATTGTTCCTGTGGATTGCATGGCATGAGAGGGAGTGCATTTGCAGAAATCCCTTACTGATCAGTAAGCAACACATGAGTGCATTTCTAAAATATGGAGTGGAGATCTGCGCGCAATTGGTAGCTGTCCATGAAGCTCACCTCACCTTTCTTTCTATTTTTAGGCATTCCTGCCCTCCTCTTGCATTGCTGCAAGAGCTCCATCAGGCGTGTCCGGAGCTGTGCAAGTGTTTCTGTGACCGACTGTGCACAAATGGCACAAACAATTCTATAATTATTTGATCCTCATGTGTGTGTTTATTTGGATCATGTGTGTGTGTGTGTGTGTGTGTGTGTGTGTGTGTTTTGGGAGAGCATGTGTGTGTTTAATTGGATCATGCGTGTGCGTGTGCGTGTGCGTGTGTAATTTTTTTGTGTGCCTCAGTAATGTTCAGAAACAGGAATGTAGCGCAGGAGAGTGCTTGCAGAGCTGAGAGGCATGCAATTAGAGCAAGCATATGTAGGTGGTTGTGTGCGTACTTACGTTAATCTTTAGCGTTCCAGGCTCGTTGCACAGTTTGAGGATCTTGGAGAGAGTCTTGTAATTTATACTGTTCACCGGCATCTGCAGGGTTCCTTCTGGTAGGCCCTGCGCGTGTGCAAGAGGTGATGAAGCCCATGAGATGAGTCAATTGATGTGTCTGATAGACTGGACATGGACGTTTAACCATGAAGCCAGTGGTCTGCTTAGTTATGTGGACGCAGGTGTACACCCCCTGAAAGTCGGTGCGACAGTTTGCAAAATACAGCAATTACGTGATTGGGAGTGCACCATGGCTCCAATGCAATATGTGAACTGCACACCCTGCTCACCCCTTGAGTAAGGGCATGCAACACCGGGACCTCCTCTCCGCTTGCTGCACTGCTTGACACTGCTGGGAGCACGCTGAGCTCACTTAAACTGGCCAGGTGCTCAAGGGTTGGCTCTTGTGCCAACTGCTGCCGCTGCATCTCTGCGTTCTGAACACTGAGCGTGTGGCAATCCTGCTGTACCTGCTGCCGATCCTGCTGCTTGTGCTCCTCCTCCCTCGCCTTTGTCTCTGCTTTGCGGGCTGTGCACAACACCACCATGGAGGGCTCCCGATCGGTGACAATGCCTCTAGATTTCTAGATTTCCTTGCGATTCTTCTTCTTGGTTGGCACAGGGAGACCGTAGGGCACAGGACGTAACTGTATACCGCGTGGCAGATCTTAGGTTCACCCCCCATAGTAACCACGTCCACTTGCTGAGGTCGCCTGCTGTCCGGGGGAAACTGATGCAAAGCTGGAACCCCAAGGGGAACCAGTGCGGCTGCAGGCGGGCCCTCGTGCAGGGATGTCCTAACAGGAACCCAGGTCGCTTCCAGTGCCTTCCTCGCTGCATTCATGAGACGGGAGCAGCCACACTCATGAATGCAGCGAGGAAGGCACTGGAAGCGACCTGGGTTTCCTGTTGGTACATCCACTTTTGTTCTGCACGAGGGCCCGCCTGCAGCCGCACTGGTACCCCTTGGGGTTCCAGCTTTGCATCAGTTTCCCCCGGACAGCAGGCGACCTCAGCAAGTGGACATGGTTACTATGGGGGTGAACCTAAGATCTGCCACGCGGTATACAGTTACGTCCTGCGCTACGGACTCCCTGTGCCAACCAAGAAAAAGAATCGCAAGGAAATCTCGCTGCTGCGCCGAGGTCCTGGAAAAGCTGATGCGCCACCTGAGGGCTGCTTTGCTCATCTTGGTGGGCAGTCATGTCAATCTACCTTAGCCAGATCAATTTAATTTATTTCCGTTGCTCATTATTTCTTGCATCCTTTGTCAGCATGCTACAGCATCAGGCCTTACACGTGTCCTTAGCATTGTATCCAGTTCACAAACCTCTCTTAGCAAACCAACGGATATGTGTGCACCGGCCACGTTTACGGCAGTCTCACGTGACAAGTTCTAACTTGGATGCCTCTCTCGTACAGCCTCCTGCCCCTCAGCAGCAGCCAAACTCAGAGGATGTGTTACACAAAGAAGTCAGTATGATCGAAGGCCAGGAGACAGGCACAACAGCAGCAGCTGCCCCCCGAGCAAGCAGCCCTGCGTCCACCGGGGCTGCAGCCCCGGGCAAAGCAGGGATGACGTATGATGAGCTGTATGATGACCTGGATGAGGACCTGTCAGGGGAGGTAACCTTGCTGGCTCCAGCGCAGGAGAAGCCGAAAAAACCTAGAAGGAAAGAGGCCAAAGCAGCAGCGGCTGCAGCAGGAGCTGCAGAAGAAGCCATGGCAGCAGAAGCAGCGAAGGCAGCAGCAGCACAGGTGCAAGGTAAGCCACTGGCCTCAATAGGAAACTCACCAAAAGGGTTTGCCAGCACCTGTGCCAGCACAGGCTTGGCCTGCATTGATACATACATCGTACACGACCGCATACATGGTTCTGGCAAACAAGCTTGTGATACCTCCCTGCAATGCACGCACTACAGATATACGTTATGAACAGAGGTGCAGGGCATCAGCAGGCGCGCACAGATTGCCTGTTTTGTGCATATCTGTGTGTAGCGTCAGTCAAGCAAATGAGACGACCATGCAAGCCTAAAGTCCTGCGTCTAGCACACACTGGACGTGCATGAGCAAGCGGGGCTATTTTGACCTCCAAAGCACAGGGTTTTGCATGCCCATGCTCACTTCACACAAGCACACATGCACAGTCACCCTCACCCATACACACACGCACACACACTTGAGCTACATACACGCACATACACCAGGCGAACCGGCGGCCCCTCCTAAATCTCAGTTGCAGCTTATGTATGAACAGCGGCAGGTGCGAGGGGCAAGAATTTGGGTAGCGTTCATGCATCTGTAAGTGTGTACGTGTGAGAGTGTGTAATTGTGAGATTGTGTGTAAGTGGTGTATGGGAGAGAGCCTCCTCAAGGAAGCTGAAAGATTTCCCCAGGTGAACACTAGACTATTTGCGGGTACCATGGGTATATGAATAACCTCGGGGGCATTGGCGGTATGTAGGGTTGGCCAGAACCATATACATACGGTGTGTATACGGTATTTTTGGCAGGGAAATCACCAAATATACGGTCATATACGGTGCATATATACGGTTCTGGCCAACCCTAGCGGTATGTATAGACAGTTTGTGGGTACCATGGGTATGAGTAACATTGGGGGCACTGGTGGTACGTAGGGTCGGCCAGAACCAGATACATGAATCATATAATATGGAATATAAATCATATATATGGTGCGTATACGGTATTCCTTACAGGGAAATCTTCATATAGGAGTACGGTCATATACGGTCATATACGGTGTGTGTATATAATTCTGGCCAACCCTGTTTGTACGGTATTGTGGTAATGTGAGGTCAGGCAATCTTCGGCCTGCATTTGTGTCATAGGCACTCTGCCACTGAAACACACTGTGCGTGCATGCTGAAGCGTACGCTGCATTTGTGTCACAGACGCTATGCCACTGAAACACACTGTGCGTGCATGCTGGAGCGTACGCTGCATTTGTGTCACAGGCGCTATGCCACTGAAACACACTGTGCGTGCATGCTGGAGCGTACGCTCTGTTTCATAATTGCTGTGCCCACAGAATTAGCTTGATAGTGTGTGGCCTTGCAATGTATCTCAGACACACCAGACTCTGCGTGAGCTCCCATTAGGCGCCGTCATGCTTATGCATGGCCACAGTGCATAAAGGCGCGTTCTGAGCACACAAGGAATAAGGGTTGGTTATCGTGTGTGTGTGTATGTGTGTGTTTGAGTGTGTGTATGCGTGTGTTTGTGTGCAATGAAACGGTCCCACACAAGTGGATGTGAATCCCCAGATTGGGGGTTGATATGACCCAAACCCTAAAAAAAACTGGTGTGGATGGGTCGTGTTTGACTGGAGAATGCAGCGCATGTATGCCCAAAGCGTACAAAACATGCACGCACGTGCTACAGCAAGCTGGACACGTGATGGCATGCGTGTGAATGAGTCCTGATGACTGAAACTGCAGCGCACGCATGCCGAAGCGTACGAAACGTGCACACACGTGCTAGAGCAAGCTTATCTTGTGCTGTGTACGTGTGTTGACCTTCGGAGAGGGGAGCAGGCAAGGAGCCAGGAGAGGCAATTATGTTAATATAATGCAAATTAGGTAGGGTTGGCCAGAACCATATATATACGGTGCACATACGGTATTTTTGGCAGGGAAATCACCAAATATACGGTCATATACGGTGTATATATACGGTTCTGGCCAACCCTAAAATAAGGGCGTTGAGGTAAGGGAGGAGGGTTAACTTTTGGCATATCGTTTTCCTCACGCTGAAACGCACGAAGTTTTGATACTGCACACACAGATCTGGCCTTGTTAGAACCCTACGGACAGGGTGGCTCGTGTGCGTGCTTCAGAGATATTTCAGCGTGCTTGTCTTGTTTGTCTTGGTGTTCCGCTCGCAAACGCATGCACCCAGGTGCAATGTTGTTGATGCATGTTGCGTACCCCACACCCAAGCCTGCATCTAATTGTTCATTCAGTGTGCCCTCCTTTTTGGTGTTTCCATGTGTCAGGCCAAAGAAAGCATCAGGCGTGCCTCGAAGAAGCAGGAGCAAAAGGCTAAGAAGGCGGCAAAGAAAAGTGAGTGCGTGCATTAGCGAGCGAGCGTGTGTGTGTGTGTATTTGTGTGTGTGTGTGTATGTGTGTGTGTGCGTTTGTGTGTGTGTGTATGTGTGTGTGTGTGTGTGTGTCTGTGTGTGTGTGTGTGTGTTTGTGTGTTTGTGTGTGGATGCAGTCACGCATTGCCCAGTATCGCGTCACTTTGTGTGTGTGTGTGTGTGTGTGTGTGAGATGAGGGCTGATCTTCACAGCACTTTGCGCAAGTCTTCTGTGTGCTCGTTTCTCAAGTTGCGGCCACGCTTGCATCTACCGGGACGAGCCTTCAGCGGCCTTTTAGTTAAGGCTTCTGCTGCTGACAAGTAGCTTCTTGTGTTAGCTCACAAATTATTCTGTGCGCCATTAACCTAACTCATATCGCACGAACTGTAGAGGAGCAGCGTTGATCGTTTTTGGTAGGCTGTGTTGTTAAGCAGAGGAGGCTCCTTTCCAGGTCAAAGCAACCCTCAAGAATAACACTGGCAGTGGAAACCAATCTCAAGCACATTATGGAAACAGAAGCTGTCATCCTTGACAAGACTACTATACATCTTATTGCATGCGTAAGCCTCTTTTTATTGGATACGGAACTCCTGCACCTTTTTAGAGGGGAAACATGGAATATGGAATGAATGGACGTAGCCGTTTGTTTCCCTACCTTCTGTTGCGTAATGCAGCCAATAACAGGCAATACTGCAGCTAAGCTAGTAGTAACGGTTGCTCCTCAGAAAGACATTTGACATTTGCATTTGTATAAAGGCGCCCGCGAAGGTTTATAACTTATAATAGCCAATGACGCAATTATATTGCATTTTAAACAAATGTTGCGTAAAGCTTTTGCAGCAGACCGGTACTTAGTGCTGGACTTTTATACGAAAAGGTTCGGCCAGGACCACATGGAGTATGTCCATAATTATGGCAGGGAAAAAACCAGAGGGGCGGAGTTGAGGCTTGAAAAGGGGTGTTTTCCCCCAATGTTTTCACCCAGTTTGCAAGCTGTATTATATGCATCATTAGGTACAGCCTTCTAGAGCACTGTGTCTGAACCTTGCAGGTCAGGGTTAAACATGGCTTGCAAGGGTTTAATATGCCTTGCAATGGTTTAGCATGCCTTGCAGGTCAGGGTTAAACATGCCTAATATCCGCGCTACTTGCCGAACCCCACTGTTTGCTGCCAAACCATCAGAACAGGTCACCCAGAGCACCGAGTTTTTTTCTTTATATCAAGAGGCGGTTGGAAAAATAATTTTGGACAGGCACGCCCAACTTTTTGGGCTGGACCCCCCTGACCCACCACCCACCCCCCAACCCCCCCTTCCGGTGCCCTCACCCAGACAAAAAGGGTACCAATCTGCTCCTTTTTCAAATAGGCATCCATCTGCATAAAAATCAAGACCTGAAACTGAAGTGTTGCAGAGTTATGGGGCAAAAACTGAGATACGGACGCTCATGCACACATAACCTACCAGGCACCCATAACTGGCTTGCACAGTCCCACATTGCTTCCATTTCTTAGAAATCCACTGACTATCTCATGCTGGCACAATCCTGTAAGTTTGGGGTAAATCGCTGCTCATTGGCTTGACTCACCCCGTGGCCTGCACCCGAGCGCGTGTTCCTCTGACTTTTGGACATGTCCACAGACCCCCTCCTTAACCCAATTTGCTCAGAAAGGGTACCAATCGACTGGACTTGAGCTGAGTATTCCGATGATATATTTAAAATTTCCTAGAAGTGGCCCAGTAAGATTTTGGAGACCCCCCTGAAAAAACTCGGACC
>Ga0307975_1001259_pt1 | contig 13053 bp, 8 predicted proteins | sample OrgLakmetagen917_FD_201825 | JGI IMG/M metagenome (GOLD analysis project Ga0307975, IMG submission 201825) | Saline water microbial communities from Organic Lake, Antarctica - #917 | ecosystem: Environmental > Aquatic > Non-marine Saline and Alkaline > Saline | place: Antarctica: Organic Lake... | reverse complement strand
CTGGAGTTATCATCATTTTCTATCTCCCCCTTTCCGGTGACAACCACAACACCCGATTGTGTGATCTGTAAGCTGAAGGCTTCATTGGGTTCGTATTGAAGATCGCCTATAATAGGGACCACTATCGTTTTTGAGGTGTCGCCGGGAGAAAACGTGAGTTGTCCAGTGGTGTATTGATAGTCCTGACCGCTGGTTGCTGATGCTATATCAACGGAAAATCCATCCCGAGTCCGATAGTCCAGAGTGATGGTTTCTACCAGTGGTTTGGGTTCAGCCAGCAACAGCGTAAACAGCATGTTGGTCGTGCCGGAATTACCCTCTTCTACTGTGACTGGGGTCAGGCTGAAATTGGGAGCATCGTCATTCTGGATACTGCCTTGCGCCCGCGCCAGCTCGTAGCCATCACCGGTTCTTAGCACCAGTTCGAAAGCCTCATTTAACTCATATTGATTGTCACCAATGACCGGTACACTGATTGTGCCAGTGATTGGCATACTATTGCTGGTGGTTATATCTCTGAATTTTCCGGTCGTTGCAGGCAGATCACTGCCATCGGCCAGGGTCGCAGTGGTGGTGCTGGTTGGGCGAACCACTTCGTAGAAAATGGAGAAATCAACTTCATTGGGACCATCCAGCGATACCAGAAAATCAACAGGCGTGTTACTGCCGCTGCTCCCTTCTGCTGCCTGACCATTTCTGAGGGTAACTGTGGGCATGTTGAAGCCCGGACCATCATCGTTACTGATAATCCCGAACGCGGAACCCAGAGGTGTAGCGGTTAACGGATTTGCACCAGCTTCATAAATGCGCAGTGAAAAGGCTTCGCTCCGCTCGATAGCGGTATCGCCATTGACAATGACGTCGACGGTTGCCTCTTTTGATCCAGCTGGAAATATCAGTTCGCGGTCAATAGGTTGATAGTCCTGATTGGCGGTAGCTGGCTGATAGTTCGATCCCACATCACGTGCTATTGCGCCAGCACTTTCATCCCGGGATAAAACCCGAACGGGGAAAGGTGTTAGTGTTTTCTGGGACAGTGTCAGCTTAAAACGCATGACGATGGTGTCTTCGGCGCCTTCAATAACTGGCTGGTCTGCGACAATGACAGACGGTCGGTCATCGTTGAAAATGGTTCCCGTGTGGCGGGAGGTTGAGCCGTCACTGTAGGTTAGTATTACGCCTAGCTGTTCATCCGCTTCGACTTGCAGGTCGCCATTGACGGGAACATTGATCGTGCGTTCTGACCCGGGCTGAATTCCCCATTCTCCAGACGTACTCAGGAAGTCGCTGCCGGCAGCGGCCGTAACATTAGTTGTTCGGTAGCGAATTCGCTGTTCAATGGAACTCGAGACGGTGAAAGCCAGGGTGGTTTGCCCGGTATTACCTTCTACTGCGCCAATTGACGTAACCGTGGCGTTGTTAACAGTTGAAGAACTATCTTCCGGCTGGGTGCAGGATGCGATTAGAAGGGCAGCAGAAACAACGATTGCTCTAAATAACAGGGAGTACCTACTCATCTACTGCTTCCTCAAATCATACAAATCCGATGATTTCTGCCCATTTCCCTTGGCCCGGTCGAAACCGGTAATTGAGAAGGTAAACGTTCACGCATCCATTTTAATCTTATTGTCGTCGAAAAGCACTGGGTTAACTGCGTTCCTCACTTGGATCAATGCTTGCATAGTGTGCTGGTACAAAATACGGCAAAAACCCCGCATCAACAAGTCGGTATTTGTAGAGTGAAGCCGATAGGAGCAGAGTTCAGAGTATGGTTTTAGTTATTAAATCAATCTACAGGATCTGTGCTCCAGGTCTTATGAGTTAACGGCTATTGGCTGGTTTTGTTCATAACCACTTAAATTACAATAGCTTACGCTGGATAGCTGGCGCCAAAGGTGCTCAGCCATCAGTTAAGACAGGGCTTGTGAATAAATAGACTGGGAAAAGAAAGCCCTTCTGAGCTTCTTAATGTAGACATTACGAATGTTTCGTTATAAATTAATGGCGAAATAGAATTGGTATAAATACAGGACGTTGGAAAGCTATAACACAGTCACTTTGGCCTGACCTTTCAGATAAGGACGTCGTACGCCATGGAATTGGATTCGCAATTGCTCTCCCTCGCTAAAGAACCGATCCCCGGAGTAGTTCCCTGTGGCATAGCAGTTAAATACGAGGATAGCTTTCAGAAACTGGAAGCGGAGCTTGCCAAACAGGAATCCCTTACTGCGGCAACCGTCGACTGGCGTATGGTCGAATCGCTTGCTCGTTCTATATTGGCCGACCAATCCAAAGATCTATTAGTGGGCAGTTATCTGGCTGTGGCGTTGGTTCAGAACCAGGGTTACAGCGGGATGTTGCAGGGTTTTGCGCTATTGCAGCAATTGTGTGAGCACTGGTGGGACAACATGCACCCGCCGCTCAAGCGAATACGAGGGCGAGCGGCTGCTGTCACATGGCTGGTTGAAAAGGTTGGCCGGCATCTGGAGTCTAAACCACCAATTGGGCCTGACCTCGCCCTGGTGCCCGATCTTTATGAGGCCGTCAGTGGTCTGGATCAGTGGTTGGCCGATAAAATGGCCGACAAGGCACCGGAGATGACCGGTCTTATCCGGCCGTTGCGGCAACTGAAGAAAGCGGCTGATGCCGAAGCCAAGCAGGGCGAGGCCGCCGCTGACAAAGCAGCACCGGCCGAGTCGGCCTCAGGCTCGGTCACAGAGGTTGCGTCCGGCAGTGAATCTCAGCCTGTTAAGTCACCCACCCCTTCAGCACCAGCATCTCCAGCACCAACGCCTGCATCTGCCAGTAGTGTTAAAACTCCAGACATCAATGCTGATGTCTCATCCGATTCCGAAGCCAACAAAGCTATCCGCCAGATTCAGGATGCATTGCGCAAGTTATCATCGTATTACGCAGATTCGAAGCCAGCAGAGCCTCGCCGATACCGGCTGGCGCGCTATGCCCTGTGGCTGAGCGTTGATGGCTTGCCTCCCAACAAGGACGGTAAAACTCAGGTGCCACCACCGGCTAAGGATCTGGGTAGTAGAATTCAGCAATCGCTGGATCAGGCTGACTTTGCGGGCGTTGTTGACCAGGTCGAGAAGCAACTGGGTAAGTTGCCCTATTGGTTTGAAGGTCACAGATTGCTGGTTGCTGCTATGGAGCAATTGGGCGGTAGTCACAAGGCCGCATTGCACGTCGTTCAAAGTGAGTTGCGAGGTCTGATCGAGCGACTGCCTGGTCTGTTGGAACTGACATATAGTGACGGTACTCCTTTTGCCGATGATGCGACCCGATTCTGGCTGAAGCAGACCATTTTGATATCGGATAGTGAATCGTCCGGCGGCGGGGCTCAGGATGATGCGCTGCAGGAGGTCCACCGCTCAGCCGTCAAATCAGCGGCCTCAGGCAAAATTAACGATGCGATCAACGAATTGCAGTCCTTTGCCTTACACAGTGGTAGCCGGCGTGATGAGTACCATGCGCGTCTGGCACTGGCCGAAGTGTTAATGGATAGCGGTCAGGTGGCTGCAGCACTTCCCATTCTGGATCGGCTGAGCCATTACATTGAAGAGCATAGTCTGGCCGACTGGGAGCCTGACTTCGCGAAGCGTTGTTATCAGTTTTTGTACCAGGCCTGCCAGCGTGAGGCCAATAATGAAGCAAATGATACAGACGCACTTAAACTCAGGCAGGCAGTTGCCTATACCAAGCTGTGCTGGTTTGATCCTGGGTCTGCAGTGACCTGAAAATAAAATGTATCCGCTAGGAGGATGTTGCAATGGCAGATGGAAGTGTTGCACCAAAAGAACGCATTAATGTCACATATAAAACCAATACAGGGGGCGTCTCTGAAGACGTCGAATTGCCGCTGAAAATGCTTATTCTCGATGACTTTACCGGTCGTCCGAATGAGAATGTTCTTGAAGACATCGAACCGTTGAATATCAATAAAGACAACTTCGACGATGTGATCAAAAGTCACAATATTGGCATGTCGTTCTCGGTTCCGAACAAGCTTCAGGAAGGATCGACAGACACCGTGAGTGTTGATCTCAAAATTAATTCGATAAAAGACTTCAATCCTGAAAATGTCGCACGACAGATACCAGAGCTAAACAGCTTGCTGGAATTACGTCGCGCATTGTTGGCACTGAAAGGCCCATTGGGTAACACTCCAGCTTTTCGTAAAACAATTCAGGCGATTCTTGACAACGATGACACCCGCGCGCAGATCATGCACGAACTCGGTATCGAAGAATAAGGGGCAGCCAAGATGGCCGATCTAGAGAAAGACAGTGCAGAGAAAACAACGACTGAAACAGTATCGCTGTTAGACCAGGTGATGCAAGAGACCCGCTTGAAGCCCGGTGATGACGGGTTTGATACTGCGCGTCAGGGTGTCCAGGCATTTATTGCGGATCTGGTTTCACCTAATCATAGAACCGGTAAGGTCGAGCAAAAGCTGGTTGATGACATGATTGCCGAGGTTGATCAAAAAATAAGTGCTCAGTTGGATGAAGTCATTCACGCAGAATCGTTTAAAAAGCTTGAATCGTCCTGGCGTGGGCTAAAATTTCTGGTCGATCGTACTGATTTTAAAGAAAACATCCGCATCGAACTTCTTAGCTTGTCAAAAGAGGAACTGCTGGAAGACTTTGAAGATGCTCCTGATACCACTAAATCCGGGCTCTACAAGCACGTTTACTCCGCAGAGTATGGCCAGTTTGGTGGTAAGCCAATCGCCTCCATCGTAACCGGTTATGATTTCGGACCCAATTCTCAGGATGTTAAGTTGCTGAGTGATCTTGCGTCCGTTGCCGCCATGTCTCATGCGCCTGTTGTCGCTAATGCCGGCCCAGAGTTTTTCGGGCTTGATGAGTTTGCTGGTCTGCCTAACCTGAAGGATCTTGAGTCCATTTTTGAAGGGCCCCAGTATGCGAAGTGGCATGGGTTTCGCGAATCTGACGATGCACGAAATATTGGCCTGACAGTGCCCCGTTTCATGTTGCGCTCGGCCTACGGCGAAGACAACAAAGTTAAATCTTTTAACTATCAGGAAAAAGTAGGCAAGGATTTCAGCAAGCTTTGCTGGGGTGCAGCATCTTATGCATTCGCCGGTAACATGACCCGGAGTTTTGCCAAGTACCGCTGGTGTCCGAATATTATTGGTCCTCAGAGTGGTGGCGAAGTACTTGACCTGCCGGTCTATAAGTACGATGAAAGTGGAGATACACGGGCCTATACCCCAACCGAAGTCACCATTACCGACCGCCAGGAATTCGAACTGGCCGAACAGGGCTTTATGGGTTTGGTAGCGCGTAAAGGTACTGATAACGCGACGTTCTTCTCGGCTAATTCCTGTCAGAAATCAAAGACCTTTGGTAACACTCCAGAAGGTAAGCAGGCTCAGACCAATTTTAAACTTGGCACTGAATTGCCCTACCTGTTTATGGTTGACCGGTTAGCGCATTACATCAAAGTGTTGCAGCGTGAGCACATTGGTAGCTGGAAAACCAAAAATGATCTGGATCGTGAGCTGAATAGCTGGATACGTCAGTACGTCGCTGATCAGGACAACCCGCCACCGGATGTTCGCAGTCGCAAGCCTTTACGCGAAGCGCAAATTATCGTCACCGACGATGAAGGCAACCCCGGTTTCTATCGGGTCGAAATGAACGTCAGACCTCATTTCAAATACATGGGATCCAGCTTTACGTTGTCCCTGGCCGGCAAACTCGATAAAGAGTAAGCCTAATAACCGATCTATCTATGGTAAGGAGATATACCATGGCAATACCTGCATATATGACCATTGAAGGCTCAAATCAGGGCGACATCAGCTCCGGTGCATTAAGCGAGGACAGTGTTGGCACAGCTAGCCAGGAAGGTCATGAAGACGAAATCATGATTCAGGCGTTTGAGCACAGTGTTCCCCGTGCTACCAATGTTCAGAGTGGCCAGATTACCGGCTTGCCCGAAATGAAGGCTATGAAAATCGTCAAGATGATCGATAAAGCTTCACCTTTGCTTTACAACGCCCTGTGCGGTGGTGAGCAACTGGCTATTGAGATTAACTGGTTCCGCGTGTCGGCCAGTGGTGAAGAAGAGTTGTATTATGTGATGACTCTGGAAAATGCGGTTCTGGTTGATATCCGAACTGTAATGGAGAATGTTACTGATCCAACAAAAGCTCACTTTTCACACATGGAAGAGCTTTATATTACTGCAGGTAACATTACCTGGACCCATGAAGCTGCAGGTACTGAAGGTGCTTATCAATTTGGTGCTGCGAGCGGTTGATGTATATAAGTGGTTGATCAAGGCGTCTTCATTGATGAAATGGTTCTTGCTTCTGGCGGCACAGTGCCGCCTGTCTGTCTTGTTGTTTTTGGGTGCTGTTGCAGTGACAGCCGGGTGCGCCGGTGCACCTGTATTGGAAGTGGCCGCCGAGGATTGGAAATACCAGGATCGGGCGATCACACTTCAAGTTGACAGTGCGTCGGATCTCAATGTTTTGAGTGGTCGTCCTCACTCGCTGGTGATTGGTTTGTTTCAACTGTCCGATCCAGGCACTTTTCAGGGGTTGACAACCACTCAGGAAGGCGCGATCCAGTTGCTCAATGAAGGTCGGATTGATGGCACTATTGCTAGTTTCAATCGGATTATCGTTCAGCCCGGTCAAGACAAGATCGAGGTCCTGCCGCGTGCGCAAGGTGCTCAGTTTGTCGGCGTTATTGTCGGCTACTTTGGCTTGAGCACAGAGCTGGACATTCGCATTGTCGAGATACCGGCTAAACCAGCGAAACGGGGTGCAGTGGACCTGGTGCTCGCGAACCTGGGCCTGGTTGCGAATGAAGCGAAAGCTGTACCGGATGTATTGTATTTGTCCTTGTCGTTGGGTCGGAATAATACGAATAAATTTGAGATCATACGGTCGACAACCGTAGAGACCATATAGCGCTGGCTGGAGAAAGATCTTGAGAGTAAGCAAACCCATCTTTTGGCACCAGGGCATGTTCATGCAGCCCCAGCACTTCCAGTACAGTGAAGCGTATTGGCAGTCTTTGCTGGGCCCGATGCAGCAGATGATGCAACCCCATTTCTGGGGGGTCATTGATTTGAACCTGTCCCGCAGTGCCCTACCAAATCGCAGTTGTGAACTGGTCTCAGGGCGGTTTATTTTTCCAGATGGCAGTCAGGTAAGTGTGCCTGACAATGGCCAACTGCCCAATCGTACCTTTGATGAAGATGCGGTTGAACCTGATCGGCCTTTTACGATCTATATTGGTGTGCGAACCCTGCAACCGAGTGAGCCCAATGTCACTGTGGTGAACAGCAGTGGTGATGTACAGGGTGTCAAAACTCGCTACTTTACCCGTGTAGATCCTCGCAATGCGCTGGACTTGTATCAGGACGGTCCGGATGCATCAATTCAGGAGCTCGACTACAAGCTTGAGTTTCTGTTTGAACATGAGATCGAATTGCGCAATGAGTTTCAGGTTATTCCGGTGGCGCAGGTGGTTCGCGACGGAGACCAGTTAAAGTATACCAGTGACTTTATACCCCCCCTGGTGCAATTGGCGGGCAATGCACCTCTGCTGTCTATGATTCGCGAAATACGCGACGAAATTACCGGCCGCGCCATTCAATTGGATTACAGTGACGCCTCAAGCAGCGGGATGAGTGAGTTTGATCCTAATGTTCTGCGCTATAGAATTGGCTTGCAAGCACTGAGCCAGTATGTGCCCAGGCTAGTGCATTTGTGTGAACAGGACACCATTCATCCCTGGCCAATATACGGCGTGTTGCGTGAATTGATTGGTGAATTGAGCACCTTTTCGGGTCTGGTCAATATGGTGGGTGAAAAATCGGATGGCGAACGCATGGTTCCTGCCTATGACCACAGTAACCTGACACTTTGCTTTCAGTCAGTCAGAACGCTTATTACTGCGCTGTTGAATGAAATATCCATTGGACCGCGTTATCTGGTGGATATGGTCTTCGAAGAGGACGTCTATCACGCTGATGTTCCTGAGCATTTCTTTGAAGAACAGGTGGAGTACTACCTGGTTCTAAATACCCAGGCGTTGCCCGAGCAATGGAGCCATACGTTTGATACCACGGCGAAGCTGGCTTCTTTCGATACTGTAAAACAGCTGGCTCAGCGGTCGCTGCCAGGCGTGCCCATGGTCTTGCTGGGTAGTGCGCCGATTGGTTTGCCGCGTAAGGCGTTCGCTAACTACATACGCCTCGACGCTAACAATGAACAGTGGGATAAAGTAAGGCGCCAGAAAAATGCTGCATTGCACTGGGCTGAGGCGCCAGAAGACCTCAAGTGTGAGCTGGTTATTTTGAGAAAATGAAGGCTGGATAGATCACCCCCTGTACTTTTTTGAGGGCGGGGCTTGGCTGGTCTGAACACAACAACAGGGACTGTTATGGCACGTAAAGCAATCAACGATGTGTATCCTCCCGGATTCAGACAAGGTGCTCTATGAGACTGGTCGATTTTTACGTTCCTGCGTTGTTGTTCACACGCCAGACAGTCAGGTTACTGAATAGCAGTGAGTTAACCGCTGATCAATTACGTGAGCACTTTGGTCAGTTGTACCAGAGTCTTACCGAACGCGCCGAAGAAGCCGGGTTCAATATCGACAGTGTGCGAGAAGGCTGGTTTGCGGTCTGCGCGTATATCGATGAGGTCCTGCTGACCAGTCAATGGCCTGATCGTAACGCCTGGCAGCAGACATCATTGCAGCGCACGCACTTCAATACTACAAATGCCGGTGCCGAATTTTATGAACGGTTGAACTTGCTGAGCAAGCACGGCGATGACCGAAGTGTTCGGGAGATATACCTGTTATGTATGGGGCTTGGTTTTAAAGGTCGGTATTTTGATCCTGAAGATCGCCCGCAACTGGAAAATGCCCGCGGCTTTAACCTGTCGCTACTGCTGCCTGAAGAAGCGCAGCACAATCTTGATCAATCTGTACTGTTCCGTTCTGCCTTCAGTGATCAGGCGTTGGCCGCCAAGGAACACAAGCGGCGCGCAAATCTGATTCCCTATGTAATTGCCGTGCCGGTGTTGTCTGTTCTGGGGGTGTTCTTGTGGTACGCCAGCCAGATTCGCGGGCTGATTGTTGAATTGTTGAATTTGGTGTCCTGACGATGAAAGCATTCTTTGTATTCTTATGGCGCCTGCTCCTGATCCTGCTGGTTATTGGTGTGGTTCTCAGCGTTTTCTATCTACTCGAATGGCCCATGGTATTGGCTTATTGGGTGCTGGGTGTTGGCTTTGGTGTGTTCTTTCTTCTGGTGCTTGGGCGCCGGCTGTATGTGCGTTATCGGGCTCGCGCACAGGTCAAACGGGTTATTCGTCAGGGTAAGCCCAGTGAGGTCGCAGCAGGTCATGATGTTGGCATGTCCAGCAGTCAGTTGAATCGTGCGCTGAACAAACGCTGGCGACAAACCATTAAGGCGTTGAAGCGGTCACAGCTGAAATTGCGTGGCGATCCGCTTTATGTCCTGCCCTGGTACATGATTATTGGTCGACCAACAACCGGTAAGAGTACGTCTCTGCGCAGTGCACAGTTGCTTAAACCCGGTATTGAGAATCTGTCGATCCATGAAGACGGGTCGACGTTGAATCTGGAATGGTGGCTCTACGAAGAGGCTATCGTGATTGATACGGCAGGCCGTTATGCCGTACCCGAACAACAAGACAGGGATAGGAAAGAGTGGGATAAGCTCTTGGGCTTGTTTGCAAGTCACAAGCAGCGTGAACCATTGAATGGTTTGATTGTGGCCATATCGGCCGAGCGTCTGTTGACGTGTGATGAAGAGACCATATTGGAGGAGGGTCGTCAGGTTCGAACGTCAGTTAATAGTTTGATGGATCGCCTGGAGATTCAGGTTCCTGTTTACCTTTTAGTGACCAAGTGCGACAAGATTGAAGGTTTTACAGAGTGGGTATCCTACCTGCCAGATGAAAGTCTGTTGCAACCGATGGGCTATTTGAACACAGCAGATACCGTTGACTTTAACTCTGTACTCGATAAGGCGCTGGATTCCATTCTGGACAGAATGAAAGAACTGCGATTGCTGATGATGGAGCGCACGGACACTCCTGATGACAGTCTGCTGGTGTTGCCTTCCGAATTAGGCCGTTTGCGCGATAATTTACATGCCTTTATCAATACGGCACTGGTCGGCAATATTTATCAGGAAGCGCCCAAGTTTCGCGGTCTCTATTTCGGTTCAAGCATGCAGAGCGTTAACGGTAAAGAAACTCGTCGGGGAGTTTTTCTGCATGAATTTTTTACTCGCGTATTGCCTTCAGATCGCGGACTGTTTGAAAGTCTGCCGAGTATTGATCGAATCCGCCGGGCGGTTCGTCGCTATGCCCTTGGCGTCGGCGGTGCCATTACTCTGATCAGTTTTACAGCGCTGACTCTGGCGTACGAAGCAAACCGCACCATGCTTGAGTCCATTCGCGATACCTTCTCGGAAGTGGAATTGAACGAACAGGGCGATCCGGGTGAGCGGCTCTTTGCTGCAGCAGAATTACTCGACTTTGCTATGGCCATGGAGCAGTACCAGCAATCTGAGTTTATTCCATGGTGGCTTCCTTATGGCGGCGCTGGCGATATTGCCGACTTGCGCGCTCGTTATGTTGATTTCTTCCGCACTGCCATTCTTCAACCGATCGATGAGCCCATCATTCAGACCATTGATAATCTGGCTAATGAAGAAACCAGTGTGGTAGCGGGTGGACTAATCCGTCGCATTAATGCGCTGCAAACTCAATTGATAGGCGAGGACCCGAGTCTGGCACCGGCTGTTAGTAATTCCTATTACGGACTTCTTGAACAAGGAGTAAGCCTGGAGCGATCGGCTATTTTCAATGAGCTCTACCTGGCCTATCTGAATTGGAACCCGGTGACCAGTTCATTGGTTGAAGAACGACTGAACCTGCAAAGTGCTTTGCTGCTTTTGGTCAACCGGAACAGTGGTGATTACAGCTGGATCATTGATTGGGCAAATGCGCAGAACTTCCCAAGCGTGAGGCTTGAAGATTTCTGGGGTGGCAGTCAGCGCATCGTCAATGCTCCCCAGATTGATCCTGCGTTTACTCTGACCGGTTTTGAATTTGTTACGCAGTTTATGGAAGAGTTTTCCTCTGCCAATGAAGGAGATGATGCTCTGGCGGAGATTCAGGTAGATTTTGAGCAGTTCTATCAGCGTGAATATCAAATGGCTTGGGAATCCTTTGCCGAACGTTTTGATGAGGGCGTTCAACGCTACCGGGACCGTCGGGAATGGGTGCGTTCTCTTGAGCGAATGCCCGGAAACGATAACCCCTATTTCGCCTTCATCGATCGGATGTATGATGAACTGACTCCGTTTGAAGGGCTGCAATACGCATCGGCGGATCACTTTGGTTATTTTAAGGAGTTGCAGGAATACACCGTGGAAGATGCTTCAGGTGGGCAGGGGCCTGGCGCTTCCAAAGCTATCAAGAAGGTGTTGGGCAAGTTCGGAAAAGTTGGTAAGTTGGCCAAAAAAGCCATTAAAATTCAGAAAAAGACGGCTGGCTCAGCAGAGGAAACTGTTAATCCCCTCGATACTCTGCTGGGGCAGGGTGTTATAGCAGTTGATGATTATAAAGCTGCGTTGTCACAGGTTGCGTTTAATGCGGACCTTCGCAGCCAGTCGCTTGCAAGCCTCAACGATTACTTTTCGGCCCCGGATGCATTGGAGTCAGGCAGCGGGCCTATGGCAAACGCCTGGACATCGGTCTATGCCCTGCAGGAAATCTTTGGGCGGCCCGATTCAGAATCAGCGTTGTTCTGGGAGCTTTATACCGGACCGCTGGAAGTGGCCTATGACTTTATGATGAAAGAAGGCTCATGCGAACTCCAGGACCGCTGGGAGAATGATGTCCTGGCATCGCTTGAAGGCGTCGAGCAAAACCGTCTGGGAAGTTTGATTGTTGGTGAAACGGGCGTGTTATGGGGATTTCTTAATGGCGATGCTCAGTCGTTCGTCACCCGTCAATTGAACCGGGGGTATGTACCCGTCGAAGTCAAGGGGCGCACCATGACGCTGGGTGATGACTTTTACTCGGTCCTGAATAATGCCAGCAATGGCGGCATTATTGTTGGTAACCAGTTTGACGTCAGTATAAGAACCCTGCCATCCGGTACTAATGCAGGTGCATCGATAGCTCCCTATGCGACTTTTCTTAACCTGCATTGCAGTGATGGCGTGCAAACCCTGGCGAATTACAATTATCCCTCTGAACGCACGTTTAACTGGGCTCTGGAGCAATGCGGTGATACCTCGCTGACCATTGAGATTGGCCAGATGCGATTGACCAAGAACTACCCAGGCGTCAAAGGTTTTGCCAGGTTCCTGGACGATTTCAGGGATGGTCGCTTTCTTTTCAGCGCAAGCGATTTTCCAAGCTCGGAAGCGCAGCTGCGTCAGGCAAATGTGAGTCAGATTGATATTAACTATCAGATCGTCGGACAGAGACCTCTCATTCAGTCTCTCAGCACAGTACCCCTGAGCTTGCCACCTCAGATCGCCAGTTGTTGGCCAAGCCAGCAACCTGATGCCGAGCCATTGATGGTAGTTCAGGAAGCACCTACCTCCACTGCGACGGTATCGTTCTGATGGGTGCCCATGGGACTCGTTTGTTAACCAGGGGTCACCTGCTATGACCGAAGTCGTATCGGAAAAAATCAACCTGGTGTACAGAGCCCATGGCTCGGATCAGGATGAAGAGCTACCATTCAGAATTCTGGTGTTATCCGGGCTTAATCCGGGAGCAGATATCGATCCCTATGACGCCTTTGAGAAAGTGCAATTGACCAGCAATGATCTCAGTGGGGCGTTTAATAGTTTTAAACCGGAACTGACACTCTCAGTCAGTGATGAAATGCTGGGTAATGGTGAGGCTATTGCTGTTACTTTGAATTTCCGTTCATTGTCTGATTTTGAACCGGGATCTCTCTATCCGCACATTCCAGGTTTTAACACGTTAAT
>Ga0307975_1001246_pt1 | contig 13141 bp, 12 predicted proteins | sample OrgLakmetagen917_FD_201825 | JGI IMG/M metagenome (GOLD analysis project Ga0307975, IMG submission 201825) | Saline water microbial communities from Organic Lake, Antarctica - #917 | ecosystem: Environmental > Aquatic > Non-marine Saline and Alkaline > Saline | place: Antarctica: Organic Lake... | reverse complement strand
CCGAACGGGCGGCCCGTTTCGAGGTGTTGGTCGGCGAGATCCGAGCGATCTTTGAAGATAGCAAGCAGCGCTATGGTGCGCCTCGCATCCACGCCGAATTACAGGCCCAGGCCCAGGGCCATCACGTATCGCGCAAGACGGTTGCCAAGCTGGTGAACTTGAGAGGTATTCACCCGCCTCGACGCAAGCGGCGCATGCCCGTGACCACGGACAGCCGGCATTCGTTTGCAATCGCCCCGAACCTGCTGAACCGCAACTTCAAGATCATGGCGCCCGATACCGTCTGGCTGGCCGATATCTCGTATATCCCGCCCCCCTCTCATCGTTTGCTGTGCAAACGACTGCCGGGCAGTGGACGAGGGCTGGCTCTATCTCGCGGCGGTCAAGGACTTGGCCACCATGGAGATCGTCGGGTGGTCGATGTCAGAGCGACTCAAAAGCACTCTGTGTAAAGACGCGCTGAAAATGGCGATCCGCAACCGACGCCCCGCACGAGGCCTGATCGTCCATACCGACAGGGGCGTGCAATATGCCTGTGACAGTTATCGGAAATTACTCAAACTTCATCACATCACGCCTTCGATGAGTCGTAAGGGGAACTGCCTCGACAACGCCCCGATGGAGAGCTTCTTCAGTTCGCTGAAAACAGAAATGGTGCATCGCACAAAATTCCGCACACGGCGGGAGGCAAGGGCCGCACTCTTCGAGTACATTGAGATCTTCTACAACCGACAGCGGCGGCATTCGAGCATCGGATATCGTACGCCAGCACAGGCAAGGATAGAAATGTTGATGAAAATGGCGGCCTAATCAAACAGGCCCCTGGCCCGGGATCCGGGGGCAAGGTCAGGCTGCAAGTGTATGATCAAGAGGTCCCGACCTAAGGCACACAATACCCTGTGCAAGCAGGCTGACAAGGCTTGATATTTCTGAGAGAGTGCAACTTGTCCAAATGATCCAAAAGGAACCGTGTTCATGAGTATGCTTTTTGATGGCCTTGCCCTTGGCAGGCTTCAACTGCAAAATCGGATCATAATCGCGCCGATGTGCCAGTACTCAGCCGTCGACGGGAACGCTCAGGACTGGCACATGATCCATTTGGGCAATCTGGCACTTTCCGGTGCCGGACTTCTGATCCTTGAAGCAACCGCAGTGTCGCCGGAAGGGCGGATCTCGCCACAAGATCTTGGTCTGTATTCTGATGATAACGAACTTGCCCTCGGGCGTGTTCTTCACGCAATCCGGACGCATTCCGATATGCCCTTGGCCATTCAGCTGTCTCATGCCGGTCGCAAAGGATCAAGCTCTGCACCTTGGCAAGGTAGTGCTAAAATTAGTCCCGATACCAAGGGTGGCTGGAAAACCGAAGCTCCATCGGCGGTGCCGCATTCGGTAGGGGATGACATACCGACAGCGCTGGATGCTGAGGGCTGGCGCGGGTCAGAAGCGATTTTGTGCTTGCTGCCAGACGCTCGGAAAGACTGGGGCTAGACGGTATCGAGATCCATATGGCGCACGGCTACCTGCTGCACGAATTTCTGTCGCCGCTTTCCAACCACCGAACGGACGAATACGGCGGCAACCTTGAAAATCGTATGCGGTTCCCGATCGATGTTTTTGAAGCAGTAAAAGCTGCCGTTTCGGCCGATTTACCCGTTTGGGTCCGAATTTCCGCAACGGACTGGGTGCCGGGCGGTTGGGATATCGAGGGCACCTTGGCGCTGTCAAAGGCCTTGAAAAAACGCGGCTGTGCAGCGATCCACATCACGTCGGGGGGTGTTTCGGTCAATCAGGAAATAAAACTTTCGCAAGGGTTTCAGGTTCCTTTTGCAGAGCGGGTGAAGGCAGAGATCGGATTGCCCACGATCGCAGTCGGACTGATTGTCGAACCCAAACATGCTGAGGATATTCTTCAAAAAGGACAGGCCGATGCGATCGCCCTCGCGCGGGGTATTCTGTACGATCCGCGCTGGCCTTGGCACGCGGCGGCCAAGCTGGGCGCGCAGGTCAATGCCCCGGTGCAATACCTCCGCTGTCAGCCGCGCGACTTGAAGAGCCTTTTCAAGGAGTCCTGAAGCCGTTTCACGTCTGGTTGAACACCAGGGCGATCCCCAAACACCGTGATTTCGGTGCCGTCCATCAAGATAGTGTAAATTCTCAGATGGCCTGAGTCCATGATCAGGCGGCTCTTGTGGTTATGCTAACTGCGCATCTGGGCTGCAAGGACGGCAAGGACGCGCCGCTCGATCAAGCCAATCGTCGCAACGGTACATCCGTCAAGCGGTTGAAGGGGCAAGAAGGTGAGGCGCGTCATCTCGGCACCGAGCATTCGCCCCATGAGCCTGATTCTGGGAGCCCCATCAAGGGCGCGACGATTAAAGACCACCATTGAGAAACTGGTCATCACGGTGTCCTACTGGCGACTGCGCAACCGCCTCTTACGGTTGACTGAAGGATATCAAACCTTTTTTGCCCAAAATTCAATCAACTTGGTAGCCATTTCCACCTCTTTGTGGGCGTAGATGACCACGTCCAAGGGTTCTTGACCGTACTGATTGCTAAGCGAAATCAGGTCTCCGCTCTCGATCTCCCGGTGCGCCATGCTGAAAGGCACCCAGCCGACGCCGAGCCCCTTGAGCACCATCTCTCGGGCGCCGCTAGAAAACGCCGTCTGACAGAAGGGATTGATACTGCAACCCGCTGTTCCAAACACCCGCGCATTCTTGCTGAGGACCTGACCGAAGTAGCTGTTTTCGGGGTAGACAATGGCTGGCGTATCCTCTGGAATTTCTCGATTATCCCTTACGGAATAGCGCAGTATGCCCCCAACGACCGGGATCAGGTAGTCTTGTCCCCAAAGCTCGCGAAGAACCCCGGAGCCGAACGATATGGGGCCGACGCCCTGCGCCTCATAACACAAGAGCATGCTCGTATCGCCGCGCAAAAACAGGGAAGCGCAGTCGTTGAGATTGCCTGCACGCATTCGAAAACGGATGCCCGGAAATGCTGCTCTGGCCCTCAGCCCCATGTCAGGAAAGGTCGAGAACACCGGCGAATGTTGGGCTGCGATCGTCACCACAGATGCGGCCGGATCATGATGTGCAATTTTTGTACGCAGTTCCTTTAGGCGCGCGACGAGGGCACGGATTTCGCCCTCGTTCGTCGCCAGCGCCTGGCTAACCTTGATCCGGTTGGTTTTTCTTTCCAGAACATCAACACCCAACCAGTCTTCGAAGCTGCGAATTCGCCTTGAAAATGCAGGCTGTGTGATGTTTCGCCGGGCCGCGGCTCGGGTCATGTTTCCCTCTTCCAAGAGTACAAGCACGTCGTCCAACCATTGCATATCCATGACAATACTCCCCTTGCCCAAACAATATGTATGCGTGGGCCAAGGAAAAAGCACTGTGTTTCTCCAAAATACTTTGCAACGGTTTGGCTAGACGCAAAGGAGAGGCCCTGTGGCAAAAACAATGCAAGCTGCTGAAAATGAAACTTTGGTCCAATCGCAAGTGACATTAAGCCTGTGCAAGGACCTGTCTGTCGCCTTGGCAAAATTCCCTCATGTATCTCTGGGGCATCTTCCGACACCCTTGGAGCCGATGGACCGGCTGAGCGAGATTCTGGGCGGTCCCCGTCTTTGGGTAAAGCGCGACGACTGCACCGGACTTTCTTCTGGCGGGAACAAGACGCGCAAGCTGGAATTCTTGATGGCCGATGCGCGGCAATTGGATGCCGACACGATCATCACGCAGGGCGCCACGCAGTCCAACCATGCCCGCCAAACGGCGGCAGCCGCGGCAAAGCTCGGCATGACATGTCACATTCTACTTGAGGATCGAACCGGATCGAACGACCCGGACTACAAGTTTAACGGCAATGTACTTCTGGATCGCCTTTATGGCGCCACCGTCTCGACGCGCCCGGGAGGTGCCGACATGAACGCGGAGATGGAGAAGTTGTCCGAAGGCCTGATCGCGGAAGGCAAACGCCCCTACATCATTCCCGGTGGTGGATCAAATCCCATTGGTGCGCTGGGTTATGTAAACTGTGCTCGCGAGTTGGTTGAGCAGGCTGCGCGTACCGGGTTGAAGATCGATGCTCTGGTTCATGCCACCGGCAGCGCCGGGACACAGGCCGGACTGGTGGCCGGTCTCGCCTCCATCCAGAGCAATATACACCTTTTGGGGATCGGCGTGCGGGCGCCTCAGGACAAACAGGAGGGCATGGTCTTTGACCTTGCTGTGCGCACTGCAAACCAACTTGGGAACGGACTTCTGATAGCGCGCGAGGACGTCAGAGCCAATTGCGATTACGTTGGCGCGGGCTACGGACATCCGACCGAAGGGATGGTCAAGGCGCTGCAAATGCTGGCCAGAACGGAAGGCCTTCTGTTCGATCCGGTCTATTCTGGAAAGGGGCTGGACGGTCTGATCGACCTTGTACGAAAAGGCTATTTCGACGGCATGGAGAATGTCGTTTTTCTGCACACTGGCGGCAGCGCGGCCCTTTTTGCCTACAAGGACCACCTCATCTGACCAAAAGACTACGGTACATACTGGACTTATCGACAACAGGGAGTCACTTCTATGAAACCACTGAATATACTGTATGAAGCAAGGTCGCTGGCTGGCGCCGCCGTCATCGCGTGCATGCCAATTGCCGCCGTTGCACAGCAATCAGGCGGAACGTTAGTTATGACGGTGGTGCCGGAGCCGCCCTCGCTTGCGTCCTATAACAGCACCTCGCAGCCGATTGGCCAGGTCGCTACAAAGGTTTATGACGGGCTGCTATCTTATGACAGCGAGACGATGGCGCAGCCGGCGCTCGCAGAGTCGTGGGAGGTGAGCGAGGACGGCAAGTCGATCACCTTCAACCTGCGACAGGGTGTAACGTGGCATGATGGCGAGCCGTTCACCAGCGCGGACGTGCAATTCACCTTCATGGAGGTGCTGAAGAAATTTCACCCCCGTGGCGTGAACAACTTCCGGGAACTGCTCGCCGTCGACACGCCCGACGAGCACACTGCGATCTTTCGCCTAACCGGCCCGGCCCCCTATATCCTGCGCATCCTATCGTCCTATGAATCGCCGATTGTGCCGAAGCACGCCTTTGGAGAGCAGGATGTGCGCGAATACGACAAAGCCAACATGCCGATCGGCACCGGGCCGTTCAAGTTTGTCGAGTGGCAGCGCGGCCAGTATATGCGCTTTGACCGTAACGAGGACTACTGGAAGGACGGTCTGCCCTATCTCGACCGGATACTTGCCCGCTTCATCCCCGACCCCGGCACCCGCACCGCAGCGATGGAGACCGGCGAGGTTCACCTGACCGCCTACAGCCACATTCCGACTGAAGATCTGGGCTTTCTCGCTGAGCAGGATCACCTTGAGGTGACCCAGGATGGCTACGAGATGATGCCGGGTGTAACCTTCCTGATCTTCGACACCACCGAACCGCCCTTCGACGATGTCCGCGTGCGGCAGGCGGTGTCCTATGCAATCGATCGGCAATTCATCACCGATGCGGTTTGGAACGGCTATGGCAAGCCCGCTACCGGCCCGATGGACTCTAAGATGATCTGGTATTCCGACGACGTGCGCGACTACACCGTGGCCGACCGTCTCGACATCGCCAACCAGCTGCTCGACGAGGCTGGCTATCCGCGCGATGAAAGCGGTATCCGCTTCGAGATCACCCATGACGTGCAGCCTTATGGCGAGGTCTGGCAGCGCTTCGGTGAGGTCGTCGTCCAACAGCTGGCCGACGTCGGTATCGACGTGACAATCCGCTATGAGGACACACCAACTTGGCTGAACCGTGTCTTCACCGACTACGATTTCGCGATGACCTCGACGGGGTACTTCAACTTCTCCGATCCGGTCATCGGTGTGCATCGCGGGTATCACTCCAACCAGATCCAGCAAGGCACCGTGTTCGTGAACGCGTCGCGCTGGTCGTCGCCCGAGACGGACCAGATCATGAACGAGGCGGCAGTCGAGATCGATTTTGATCGGCGCATGGGGCTATATGCCGAGCTACAGCGCTTGGTGGTTGATGCCGCACCGCATGTCTTCGTACAGGAGCCGGCGCAGATCTCAGTCTACAACTCCAAAGTGAACGGACTGCTCGAAAGCCCATTCGGCTCATTCTGGGGGATGGACACGGTTTGGATCGAGCAATGATCGACGTCAACTCAGACCATAGCAGCCGCGCTCGTAACAATACACACGGGCGCGGCGCGTAATGACGCAGAGCCGCAAACGGGTCCTGTTCATTGCCAAGAGACTGTTGCAGGCTGTGCCAGTGATATTCGGCATCGTCGTTGTCAACTTCCTACTGTTGCAATTGATGGAGGGTGATGCCGTTGACGTGCTGGCCGGCGAGGCCGCTTCGGCAACACCGGAATACATGGCTCAGCTGCGCGAGAAATTCGGGCTAGACCGGCCGTTCCATGTCCAACTCTGGGCCTATGTCAGCAATGTCATCGTGCTCGACCTTGGCTATTCGTTCCGCTACGACATGCCGGTCGTGGACCTTATCATGACCAGATTCTGGCCGACGATGCTGTTGATGACAACGACGCTGTTTATCGCAATAACCGTTGGTATTATCCTCGGCCTGCTCGCGGCGACGGGCCTGAACCGTTGGCGGGATACGATCATCTCGGTCCTTGCGCTCGTCTCCTATGCAACCCCGCTATTCTGGGTCGGGCTTATGTTGGTGTTGCTGTTCTCGGTGCGGCTTGGCTGGCTTCCGACCAGCGGGATGGAAACCATTGCCGCCTTCTATGAGGGCTGGGACAGGGTTCTCGACATCGCGAGGCACATGGTCATGCCGGTCACCGCGTTGTCATTGTTCTACATGGCGGCTTTCACCCGGCTGATGCGGGCGTCGATGTTAGAGCAATCGAACATGGACTATGTTACCACGGCGCGCGCCAAGGGTTTGACCGAACGGCGCATCGCGTGGGTACACGTTCTGCGCAATGCGCTGCTTCCGGTGTTAACGATGGGCGGGGTGCAGGTCGCCAATTTGCTTGGCGGCTCGGTCATCATCGAGTCCGTCTTCGGGTGGCCAGGGATGGGATTGTTGGCCTTCGAGGCGCTGTTTGCCCGCGACCTCAACCTGTTACTAGGCATCTTCTTGTTCGCAGCGATACTGGTTTTGGCAACCAACCTGATAATCGACATCCTCTACACCTTCCTCGATCCCCGTATCGAACTCAGCTAGGGGAACACTCATGACTCCTTCGACATCCTCGAGCTTCTGGCAGCGCTATCAGCGCAACCGGTCGGCAATGTTCGGACTTGCGATCCTCAGTGTTACGATCCTGATGTCAGTGCTCGCTCCGCTCATTTACCCCGGTTCGCCGTTCGCCCTTGTCGGCGAGCCACGGACGGCACCCAACGCCGAGTTCTGGCTCGGCACCGACACCTTGGGCCGCGACGTGATGGCCGGGATCTTCCATGGCGCTCGCACCTCGTTGATGATCGGGCTGACTGCAACGGTTGTGTCGTTGATCATCGGCGTCATCGTCGGTGGTATCGCGGGATACTACGGCGGCACCACGGACAATGTGCTGATGCGGCTGACCGAATTCTTCCAGACGATCCCGAATTTTCTGTTCGCCATCGTGCTGGTCGCTGTCATGACGCCCTCGATCTACAGCATCATTATCGCCATTGCCGTCGTCACATGGCCTGCCGTAGCGCGGTTGGTACGCGGAGAATTCATGGCTCTGCGCAATCGCGAATTCGTGCAGGCCTGCATTGGCATCGGGATGAGTGACGCGCGGATCCTAGCCTTGCACATCTTGCCCAACTGCCTCGCCGCGATCAGCGTCATCGGCTCGCTGATGGTGGCCACAGCCATTCTTGTGGAGTCCGGCCTCTCTTTCCTTGGTTTGGGCGATCCCAACGTCATGAGTTGGGGTTATCTCGTCGGTGCGGGGCGCACCGCGCTGCGCACGGCATGGTGGGTCTGCACCTTCCCCGGTATCGCCATTCTTCTTACCGTGCTGGCGATCAACCTTGTTGGCGAAGGGCTGAATGACGCTTCCAATCCAAGGCTGAGAGACAAATGACCAGTACTGTTCTCGATATTCACGACCTGCATGTCAGCCTGCCCCAGAACGCCGACCGCCCCTACGCCGTTGAGGGGCTAAACATCAGCATCGAGCGCGATCAGATCGTCTGCGTGGTTGGCGAATCAGGATCGGGCAAAACGCTGACCGGCCGCGCTGTGATGCGGCTGTTGCCAGGACCCTATGTAAAAGCCGTCGGCGGGCGGATCGATTTTGGCGGCGAGGATCTGTTGAAGGTCAGCGAGGCGCGGATGCGCCAGATCCGTGGTGACCGGATTGCGATGATCTTCCAGGAACCAATGACCGCGCTCAACCCGCTGATGACCATAGGAGAACAGATCGACGAACTGGTGCGGATGCATACCCGCCTGCCAAAACCGGAGCGCCGCGCACGGGCGCGGGCGATCCTTGACGATGTTGGCCTGCCAGACCCAGCCGGAATGCTTGGTGCCTATCCCCACGAGCTATCGGGTGGTCAGCGTCAGCGCGCCATGATCGCCATGGCGCTGATCCTCGAACCAGAGTTGATCGTCGCTGACGAGCCGACGACGGCGCTCGACGTCACAACTCAGGCGCAGATCTTGAAGCTGCTGAAGGACTTGCAGGCCGAGCACCATACAGGCGTGCTCTACATCACCCATGATTTCGGCGTCGTCGCTGACATCGCTGACCGCGTTGAGGTGATGCATCGGGGCATACAGGTCGAAAGCGGCCCCGCCGAACAGGTCCTCAACCGTCCGCAGGACGCCTATACACGCAGCCTGATCAGCGCCGTGCCCAGCCTTATACCCGCCCATCGCCCCTTGCGCGTCAATGCGCCCGTCGTGTTGGAGACGCACGCGCTTTGCAAGACATACCGCTCTGGTGGTGGTCTGTTCGGCATTGGCGGGCGGACTGTCGATGCGGTGCGAGATGTCTCAATTCGCCTGCGGCAGGGCGAGACGTTAGGTATCGTGGGTGAATCCGGTTCTGGCAAATCGACGCTTGCTCGGCTGGTGGTGCGCATCATCGACTCCGACAGCGGGACCATAAACATCGACAACACCGAGATCACGTCGCTGCGTGGCGCGAACTTGCGACAAATGCGCCGCCGCGTGCAGATGGTGTTTCAAGATCCTTTCGGTTCTCTGAACCCACGCTATCGCGTCGGTCGTCTTATTGCCGAAGGCATGATCGTCCACGGAACGCCATCGAAAGAGGCCTATCGGCGCGCGGACGAGCTTCTTGACCTGGTGGGTCTACAGGCCACCGCAGCGAACCGTTTTCCACACGAATTCTCGGGTGGCCAGCGTCAGCGTATTGGCCTGGCCCGTGCACTCGCGCTCGACCCCGACATTCTGGTTGCTGATGAACCCGTCTCGGCACTTGATGTTTCTGTTCAGGCACAGGTGCTGGATTTACTCGACGAAATTCGCGAGCGACTCAAACTCTCGATGCTGTTCATCACCCATGACCTGCGTGTGGCAGCACAGGTATGCGACCATATCGCGGTCATGTCGAAGGGGGCAGTGGTCGAGTATGGCGAGACCGGCCAGATCTTCGCAAACCCAACTCATCCCTACACGCAGGAATTGCTCGATGCCGTGCCGGGCCGGTCGTGGTCCCCGGTCTTATTGGCCAAGTCGCCGTGAGTGTATTTGATCGGCTAGTGAGGGTGGCCTTCCCTTTCTTTATCGATAACAAACGGCTGTCCGCCCTCCTGACGATGTTGTCCCGAACGTTTCAATTCACCTTGCGCCCGGTACCGGATGCATTTGCCTTTATCCATACTGTGGCCCGACACACCAGAAAACTGCTGTTGCACCATTCGGGAGGCGTTTCGTGTCGCGTGAATTGACAGAATTGGAAGAGCGTCTTGAAAGCGAACTCCAGACTATTGCCTCTCGGTATGCTCTGCCTGGTCTAGCCGTTTCGGTGTTGAGGGACGACTGCGAGGCGTTTGCGAGAGGTTACGGAGCGCGCGACGCGCGCCTTTCTCTTCCGGCCTCCAGCGACACGCTTTTCGGCGTTGCTTCGGTGACGAAGGTTTTGACAGCCGTCATGGTCATGCAGGCCCGCAAGGACAACCTGCTGCGGCTGTCGGATCCAGTGTCAAAATTCTATCCCACGCTTGACTGCGCACGCGGCGGTAAGATGCGCATCCAGCACCTGATGTCACATTCGGCCGGGTTTCCCGGACTTCCATTCCGTCACATGGCGACCCGTTCGGCCAGCGATATCACGTCAAAACCGATCGTGACACCTGACGAACTTGTTAAGGCCATCAATTGTCTGAAATTCGATTTCCTCGGCGCACCTGGGGAACGACCCAGCTACAGCAACGAAGGTTTCTGCCTGCTGGGCGGTATCCTTGAAAAAGTATTCGGATGCTCGTTCGCGGAAGCTGCCGAAAAGCTCGTCTTCCGCCCGTTACAGATGAACGGAAGCGTGATTGGAGCTTCGGCGACAGCTGCGATTGACGATCTGGCGATGCCCTTGCGATACACGGGCTCCGGTTTCCAGAGCTGCGGTTTCTGGGACGCTCCGCTCTTTGATCCCGCTGGCGGCCTGGTCGCGTCTGCGCGTGATATGAGTCGGCTGATCTCGATTTTGGGCGGTAACACCGGCATCCTTGGCCGGGACGAGGCGCGCGAAATGATCTCAATTAGCTTGCCCGTGGCATCGCGACCGACGTCCACATCCCGCTATGGGCTGGGTCTGGAAATTACACGGCTGGATGCCGGTCACAGCTTGGCATGGCACACGGGCCAGCGTCCCGGTATCTCGAGCTTTGTCGGCTATGTGCCAGAGAAAGCGCTGTCCGTGGCCGTCGTCACGAACATCTCGGATGCGCCGGCAGCTGCCATCGGGCACCAGATCATTGCCGAGGCCCTACGCGGCGAACTGAATCCTCGGTCATGTCGATGGCCGCCGCAGGCCATTGACACCCAAACGGAACGGCCCGCGCGCTTCTGCGGCGACTATGGCTCGCTGGAAACCTCGAACATCTCGGTCGGTTTCGATGATGGACAACTGGTCCTGGTGCAGGGTTTGACCCGCGACCGCTTGCACTTCGCAGAATCGAGCCACGGAACCGTGGGCGGCCAGACGTTCTGTTTTCTAGGCGACAGCGGGCCTGCCACCCCTGGAGAAACGGCAAGGGCCCTAGCGCTTGACCTGCGTATTCTACCCCGGCGTCGTGCGACCCAAGGTCGAGGCGGCGGTCCGAGAGATGACACGCTGCTATCGATCCCAACAAAACAAAGGAGATGCACATGACACCGCCTACAAATCCGAGAATTGCGATCCTTGGTTTTGCGCTCGAGTCCAACCGGAGTGCGCCGGTCAGTGACCGGCAGGCCTTTGTTGATGCCTTCTATCTGGACGCGGCCACGATACAAACCGAGTTGGACGGCGCTCGGTCGCGCCTGCCTGGCACGGTGCAAGGGTTTTGCGCCGAGATGGACCGGGTAGGAAACTGGACACCCGTCCCGATCCTTCTGGCTGAGGCGCCTCCGGGCGGGCCGGCCGATCACGGCTTTTTTTTGGAGATGCTGAAAGTTATGCGCGACGAGCTCGCCGCGGCCGGACACATCGACGCCGTCTACATTTCGGAACATGGCGCCGGTCTGAGTACTGAAGAAGATGACGCTGATGGCGCGGTGTTCTCGATGGTCCGCGAGGCGGTGGGGCCAGATGTACCGATCATCGCGACGCTAGACTTACATGGGCACGTAACGCCGCGTATGCAGCGTTCGGTGGATGCGATGGTGGCCTATCTGACCAACCCGCACGTTGATCAGAGGGAACGCGGGATTGAGGCCGCGCAGATCACCTCAGCCATGCTGACGGGGCTCAGGACGACAAGCACGCTGATCAAGGTTCCGTTGATCAGCCCCGCCGTCAGCTTGCTGACGGCAAGTGGGCCCTTTGCCGAGCTCGTGGATTTCGGCCAAACGCTGGTAGAGGCTCCGATCCTGAATGTTTCGATCCTTCCGGGCTTTGCTCCGGCCAATGCATCGACCAACGGGATGTCGATCGTTGTCACCGCCGATGCGGATGCCCCAGACGCGTCCACAGCCGCCTCGCAGGTCGCGGTGACGTTGGCGGAGCGGGCCTGGGCAGATCGGTATCGGTATGAGCCTCAGCTGACCGCACTGGACGAGGCCGTCGTGCTTGCACGAAGGGCAACAGAGGACCTGACCAGCCCGGCCATCATCTTGGCCGACGTTGCCGACAATCCGGGCGCTGGCGGGCGCGGCAACACCATGTACATCCTCAAGTGCCTGCTCAACGAGGGACTTCGGGATGTTGTTGTCGGTATGATCGTCGACCCCGAGCTTGCCGCCGAGGCGCATAAGCTAGGCGCAGGCGCCCGGTTTCGCGCCTGCTTTAACCGCAGCGAAACGACCCGGTTTTCTGAGCCATTTGAAGCCGATGCGCGCGTATTGCGTCTGGCAGATGGAGACTGCGTGGGGCGACGGGGCCTGTTTGAGCAACGGCAGCTCAATCTTGGCCGATGCGCGCTCTTGGACCTTGACGGCATTCAGGTCGCCGTGGCTACGGCCCGCCAGCAACTTGCCGATCCCGTGTTTCTTGAACGGCTTGGGCTGAATATTGCAGATTTGCGTGTGCTTGTCGTCAAGTCCCGAGGCCATTTTCGCGCAGGCTTTGACGAGCACCATACCCCCGAGCAGATTTTCGAGGTCGATGCCCCCGGTCTGACAACTCCTGTTCTGAACAATCTGGGTCTGGATCGTGTGCCCCGCCCGATCTTTCCACTCGATCCGGATATGGAATGGACCGCAAAGGTTTCCTAATGGCAGTATGATGCACTGCGCGAAGGCGGCGTCGAAACGTGTGGGGCGCAAGTCTGACCGTGACTGAGAAACCTCGCATGAGGATGTCGCCGTCGGCTTGTCGGCACTCACATGATAGCAAGAAAACAAGGACTTAAGGTGGAGAAGGTTGGACGGCAGTCGCGTTCCCTCCGGCAGATGGCGACGGTGACCGCCGCGCTGGCCGCGCTCGGCATCCTGCTGCGCTGAGCCTCAAACAGAAAGGACATTGCCATGGCCA
>Ga0307975_1001240_pt1 | contig 13155 bp, 9 predicted proteins | sample OrgLakmetagen917_FD_201825 | JGI IMG/M metagenome (GOLD analysis project Ga0307975, IMG submission 201825) | Saline water microbial communities from Organic Lake, Antarctica - #917 | ecosystem: Environmental > Aquatic > Non-marine Saline and Alkaline > Saline | place: Antarctica: Organic Lake... | reverse complement strand
CTGGGCGGCACCGCTCAAGTCTCTGCCTGACAGGCCGATAGCCCCCATCAGCCGCGCCACTGAATGCGCTACCGGCAGCACCCGCAGGCTGCTGTCTAGCATGCGCACCGGCAACACGCTCCAGCCAAGACCCACACTGGTCATCATTTTCAGGGTTTCCAGGTAGTTTGTGGGCATCTGCGAGCTTAACGGCAGGTTGGCCTCCATAAACAGCCGGCTGACCAACCGGTAAGTGCCCGTGCTGGTGTCTGGCAATAGCGCAGCGTGGCCAGACAAGTCCGCCAGAGCAGGCTGCTTTAGCGCTGCCAGCGGATGCTCTGGCCCGACCACAAACGCCATTGGGTCTGGCCACTGGGCGTACACCTTAAAGTTCGGGTCTATGCCATCGCTCAGGGTAACAAACGCCAGTTCGGCGCCGCGTTTGCGCATCTGGGCGTAGGCGGCGTCTGATTCCATAAATTGAAGATCAAGGGTGACCTGCGGATAGTCGCGTTTGAAGCGCCGCAGCCAGCTTGGCAGGTGGTGCAGGCCAATGTGGTGGCTGGCAATAATCTGTAGTTCACCGGCAACTTCGCGGGTGCTTGGCGAAAGGGCAATGCGGGCGTTGTGGATTTCATCCAGAATCCGCCTGGCGTGGGGCAGCAGCCGAGCGCCGGCGTCGGTTAACTTAAGCTGGCGCTGGCTGCGATCAACCAGCTCGGCGCCGAGCTGGGCCTCCAGAGCGGCCAGCCGCTTGCTGATGGCAGGCTGGGTAATGTGCAGCTGCTCGGCGGCTTCAGAGAACGAGCCCTGGTCAACAATGGCCAGAAAGGCGCGCAACGTGTTGGAATCCATAGGTACCATGACCGCCGTCGGATAAAAGTGCTTTCTACAACACCCTGAAACGTTTCATTCTATTCGATAGTATTCCAAACAGGAATGATATGCATAAAAAACATGAATTGAGGTTATTGGTCAGGCACTTTAAACTGTTCAGACAATCAGAATTTTAAAGGGCGCAGCCGTATCAACGGTGATGCGATTTTTAAACCCCAAAACGATGAGAGAGCGATCATGGCGGGTAAAACCTTGTACGACAAATTGTGGGACGATCATCTGGTAAAACAGCGTGATGACGGCTCTGCGCTTATTTACATTGACCGCCACCTGCTGCACGAAGTGACGTCGCCGCAGGCGTTTGAAGGTCTGCGCCTGGCCAACCGAAAGCCTTGGCGGATTGATGCCAATCTGGCAACGCCCGACCATAACGTGCCTACCACTGACCGCGCCATGGGAATCGACGGCATTGTAGACCCGGTATCGCGCATTCAGGTAGAAACCCTGGACAGCAACTGCGACGAGTTCGGCATTCTTGAATTCAAGATTAAAGACCAACGCCAGGGCATAGTGCACGTGATCGGGCCCGAGCAGGGTGCAACCTTGCCCGGCATGACCATTGTCTGCGGCGATTCCCATACCACGACCCACGGCGCCTTTGGTTGTTTGGCCCATGGTATTGGCACCTCGGAAGTGGAACACGTGCTGGCTACCCAGTGCCTGGTGCAGCAGAAAATGAAAAACATGCTGGTGAAAGTGAATGGCCAGTTGGGTAAAGGCGTAACCGCCAAAGACGCAGTGCTGGCGATTATTGGTGAAATCGGTACCGCTGGCGGTTCCGGCCACGCCATCGAGTTTGGCGGCGAAGCCATCCAAAGCTTGAGCATGGAAGGCCGGATGACGGTGTGCAATATGGCGATAGAGGCTGGTGCCCGCGTTGGCATGGTGGCGGTAGACGGCACCACGATTGATTACGTCAAGGGTCGGCCGTTTTCACCCACGGGTGAAGCCTGGGATGCAGCTGCTGCTCATTGGCGCACCTTTCACAGTGATTTGAACGCCGAATTCGACAAAGTGGTTGAGCTTGAAGGTGCGGATATTCAGCCTCAGGTAAGCTGGGGTACCTCCCCGGAAATGGTGGCGAATGTGGCCGGCCAGGTGCCAGATCCGGCTAAAGAAACCGACTTGATAAAACGGGAAGGGCTTGAACGTGCGCTGAAATACATGGGTCTGCTGCCCAATCAGTTGATCACCGACATCAAGCTGGACCGGATATTTATTGGTTCCTGTACCAACAGCCGGATTGAAGACCTGCGCGAGGCGGCGCTGGTGGTTAAAGGCCGCAAAGTGGCGGGTAGTTTGAAACAGGCCATGGTGGTGCCGGGCTCGGGTTTGGTGAAGTTGCAGGCCGAAGCCGAAGGGCTGGACAAGATTTTCCTGGAAGCGGGCCTGGAATGGCGTGACCCCGGTTGCTCTATGTGCCTGGCCATGAACGCCGATAAGTTGGGGCAGGGCGAGCATTGTGCGTCTACCTCTAATCGTAACTTTGAGGGGCGTCAGGGCTTTGGTGGGCGTACCCACCTGGTTAGCCCGGCTATGGCAGCGGCGGCAGCGATTGCCGGCCATTTTGTTGACGTTCGTGAAATGCTGAACTGAGCCACAGGAGACAATGACCATGCGCGCATTTACCCAACACCAGGGCCTGGTAGCCCCCATGGACCGTTCCAATGTGGACACGGACATGATCATTCCCAAGCAATTTTTGAAGTCCATCAAACGCACCGGCTTCGGCCCCAACCTGTTTGATGCATTGCGTTATCTGGACGAGGGCCAGCCTGGTCAGGACAGTTCCCAGCGCCCGTTAAACACGGATTTTGTGCTGAACCAGAAACGCTACAGCGGCGCCAGCGTGTTGCTGGCCCGCACCAATTTTGGTTGCGGTTCCAGCCGTGAACACGCTCCTTGGGCGCTGGAAGATTTCGGCTTTCGGGTGATTATTGCCCCCAGTTTTGCTGATATTTTTTACAATAACTGCTTTAAGAATGGGCTGTTGCCTATTGTTCTTGAAGAAAAAATAGTTGATCAGCTGTTTATTGAAGCTGAGGCCAGTGAAGGCTATGAACTGACGGTGGATCTTGCAGCGAAAACCGTTATCACGCCGTCTGGCGAATCTTTCAGCTTCGACGTAGACGGCTTCCGTCGCCACTGCCTGCTGAACGGCCTGGACGATATTGGTGTGACTCTGGAAGACGCCGATGTTATTCAGCATTACGAAGATGCGCGCCGCAAAACCGCGCCCTGGCTGTTTGGTGCCGGCCAGTAATTTGCTCTTAAATCGATATCAAGGAACCTGATATGTCACGAACCATATTACTGCTGCCGGGCGACGGCATTGGCCCTGAAATCATGGGCGAGGCCGAAAAAGTACTGCGCCGGGTGAATGAGTCGTTCAAGCTTGATTTGAGCTTTCAGCACGGCTTGGTTGGCGGTGCTGCGCTGGATGATTCCGACACCCCGCTGCCGGATGAAACCCTGGAGTTGGCCACCAAGGCCGACGCGATTCTGCTGGGCGCCGTTGGCGGCCCGAAGTGGGATGGCCTGCCGATGGCCAAACGCCCGGAAAAAGGTTTGCTGGGCCTGCGTTCCAACCTTGAGCTGTTTGCCAATTTTCGCCCTGCTATTCTTTATCCGCAGCTGGCGTCTGCTTCTTCGCTGAAGCCGGAAGTGGTGTCCGGGCTGGATATCATGATTATCCGTGAGCTGACCGGCGGTATTTACTTCGGCCAGCCTCGCGGTGTGCGGCAACTGGAAAGCGGTGAGCGCCAGGGCTATAACACTTACGCTTATACAGAGACTGAAATTCGCCGTATTGGCCGGGTCGCGTTTGAAACGGCTCAGCAGCGCGGTAAAAAACTGTGCTCGGTCGACAAGGCCAACGTGTTGGAAGTGACCGTGCTGTGGCGTGAGGTCATGAACGAGCTCAAGCTCGAGTATCCGGACGTAGAGCTGTCTCACATGTACGTGGATAACGCCGCGATGCAGCTGGTGCGCGCACCCAAACAGTTTGACGTGATTGTAACCGGCAATATGTTTGGTGATATTCTTTCTGACGAAGCCGCTATGCTGACAGGCTCCATCGGCATGCTGCCATCGGCTTCGATGAACTCGGCGAAGCAGGGCATGTACGAGCCTTGCCATGGTTCGGCGCCTGATATTGCCGGCAAAGGCATTGCAAACCCGTTGGCGACCATTCTTAGCGTTGCGATGATGCTACGCTATAGCCTGGATGAAGGCGCCGCCGCAGCAGCCATTGAAGCCGCGGTTGGCAAGGTGCTGGACCAGGGCTTGCGCACAGCGGATATAATGTCGGAAGGCTGCACCCGGGTTTCTACCCGTGAAATGGGTGAAGCGGTACTGTCGCAGCTTTAACATTCACTCCGCCCGGGCCCGCGAATCCGGCCCGGGCAGGTATAAAAAAGGTTTGAAAGTCACATGAAGCGAGTTGGGCTTGTAGGTTGGCGTGGCATGGTGGGTTCTGTCCTCATGCAGCGTATGCGTGAAGAAAACGATTTCGCGGATATCGAACCGGTATTCTTTTCCACGTCGCAAACCGGGCAACCGGCGCCGGATGTGGGCCGCGATGGCATTCTGCCGCTGCAGGACGCCTTCGATATCGACACACTAAAAACCCTGGACGTGATTCTGACCTGCCAGGGCGGCGACTATACCTCGGCGGTGTATCAGAAACTGCGTGACGCCGGCTGGAACGGCTATTGGATAGACGCTGCGTCTACCCTGCGCATGGTTGACCATTCTGTGATTGTGCTAGACCCGGTTAACCGCAACGTGATTGACGCTGCGCTCGACAAAGGCGTGAAAGATTACATCGGCGGCAACTGCACGGTGAGCCTGATGATGTTGGCCTTGGGCGGTTTGCTGGAGCAGGACTTGATTGAATGGGTATCGCCCATGACGTATCAGGCCGCTTCCGGGTCCGGCGCGCAGAACATGCGCGAGCTGCTGAACCAGATGGGCGAGCTGAACGGCAGCGTTAAAGCCGAGCTGGACAGTCCGTCTTCTGCGATTCTGGAGATTGACCGCAAGGTGACCGACACCATGCGCAGCAACGACTTTTCGACCGAGCACTTTGGCGTGCCGCTGGCGGGAAGCCTGATTCCGTTTATCGACAAACAGCTCGAAAACGGTATGAGCAAGGAAGAGTGGAAAGCCGGTGTTGAAACCAACAAGATTCTGGGCCGCAGCGATAATCCGATTCCCATTGATGGTTTGTGCGTTCGAATCGGTGCCATGCGCTCACACAGTCAGGCACTGACCATAAAGCTGCGCAAAGATCTTCCTGTTGCCGAAATCGAGAAGATTCTGGCCGCCGGCAACGATTGGGTGAAAGTCATTCCCAACGAGCGCGAGGCCAGCATGCACGAGCTGACACCGGCGAAAGTAACCGGCACCCTGAGTATTCCAGTGGGCCGTATACGCAAATTGACCATGGGGCCGGAGTACATTTCTGCGTTTACTGTGGGCGATCAACTGCTGTGGGGCGCGGCAGAACCGCTGAGGCGCATGCTGCGAATTCTTCAGAGTCGTTGATTTAATGCCAACTGCGTCCGGTTTCAACCAACCGGTGAGGGGCGAAGGCTGCTTTCAGCCTTCGCCCCTGTTATTTTTAGAACCGTAAAAGCCGGTGTCTCCTCAGCGCCCGCAATGACTTTGTGTTTGTAATGGCTGTGTGTTTGCGATGAAAAGTTGGCAAAGTGGCGCAGCAATGCACTGAAGAACGTTGATTCATTGATAAAATGATGCTTATCAACAATACTTGCCGAGTTGAGGATTAAAGTTCCGCCACACTTATACAACACCTAGACGGAAGTCATCCAACCTCGTCCGAAACTGCTTTAACGCCGCCGTGCGCCGAAGCAGGTACGAATAACGGAGACTGGAAAGGAAAAAGCATGAAGGTACGCAAGCTTGCGGTTGCTCTGGCACTGGCTGGAGGTCTTGGCTCTGGCGTTGCACAAGCCCTGGGATTGGGGGAGGTGGAGCTTCAGTCCTACTTGAATGAGCCTCTGGATGCCCAAATTGTGCTGCGCCAGAGTCGCGGCGTCAGCCCTGGTGATGTTTTTGTAAATGTGGCTTCGGAATCCGCTTATCAGCGGGTGGGTCTTAATCGCGGCCAGTTTGCCAGTAAGCTGAAATTTCAGGTGGTTACCCGCAGCGATGGCAGCCTGGCGGTAAGCGTGTCTTCCCGTGAACCGTTACGGGAGCCGTACCTTAATTTTCTGCTGGAGCTAACCTGGCCCAGCGGCCGCTTGCTGCGTGAATACGCGGTGTTGGTAGACCCACCCGTGTATGCAGCAGAAACCGGCACCCGGGAACCGCTTGTAGCGGCATCGTCTGCTGGCGGCAGCAACCCATTGCCCAGTGAAAATAGCGGCGCGGTAAGCCGCTCTGCGCCAGCCGGCTCTGGTTCTACCCAGTCCCTTGCGTCTGGCAGTGTTTACGGCCCTACAACGTCGTCTGACACCTTGTGGAGTATTGCTACCAGGATGCGCCCGAACAACAGCGTATCTGTGCAGCAGGTTATGCTGGCGATTCAAGACCTTAATCCTGATGCCTTCATAGGCGGCAATATCAACCGGCTGAAACGCGGTGAAGTTCTGCGCGCACCTACGCTGGCGCAGATTGAGCGACTTGGCCGGGCCCAGGCCACCCAGGCTGTGCGAGCGCAAAACCAGGACGTCATCGCAACGCGGGCAACTATTGATGCCAGCGCAGCGGTTGCGCCTTCTGCGCCCGCGGCAATCGACGGCGGAGATGCGGAACTGAAACTGATTGTGGCCGAGACCGAGACCGAGACTGAGGCGCCGCAAGCCGTTGATAACACCGAGCAGAGCGGATCTGCCGGCACCGACGGTAATCAGGCTGATGGCGCAGATGCCGGCACTACGATAGCGTTCGAAGAACTTGACAGTGCGCGTCGTGAAAACAGCGAGTTAAATACCCGTGTTGATTCGCTGCAAGAGCAGGTGCAAACCCTGCAGCGGTTGTTGGAGCTGAAAAACAGCCAGTTGGCCGACATGCAGCAGGCTGGTATCAACGGCGAGAGCGCGGTTGCCAGCATGGACCAAAATGCAGCCGATGACCCCGCAGTTGCTGATGGTGGCGCCAGTGCCAACGTGGCGTCAGAGCCGGCAGCTGATGCCAGCGTTGCTGCCGAGATTACCGATACAGCGAATGCTACCGACGACCCAGCCGTTACTGCAGAGGATGACGCCGAAACTCAGGCTGAATCCGAACCGGCTGCCGAGGTTGCGGCGCAACCCCAGCAGGACGCACAACCACAGGCGACACAGCCTGATCCGGTCGAAGCAAGCCTGACCCTGAGTGGTCTGGTCAACAGCATTATGAGTAATCCGCTTTACCAGATGGTTCTGGGCGGCGGTTTGCTTTTGCTGTTACTGCTGTTGCTTCTGGTGTCTCGCCGCAAATCTAAAAATCAGGATGTCGCCGAAAACGATACCGACTTTGAACAAGCGCCCCTGGTTGAACCCGCACCAAGATCCGACTCGTTTGACCTGGACCTTGACGATCACGAACCGTCCGCGCCTGAAGCTGGGCCAGACGTTCTGGCAGAGGTTGATTCCTACTTGGCTTACGGTCAGCACGAACAGGCGGTAAATACTCTGGAGTCTGCGATTTCCCGCGAGCCTAGCCGCACAGAATTGCGCCTGAAGTTGCTGGCGGTCTACGCGGATGCTCAGAATAGAGTGGCTTTTGAGCGTCAGTATGGCGAGCTCAGTGCTTTGGATGATGACGAGGCCATGGCAGAGGCTGATCGTTTGCTGACAGATCTTGAGCAGGCGGAAGCGGCACCGAGCATCGATGATCTTGAATCTGAATTGCGCTCCGGTTCCTTTGCCGGCTCTTTCGGGGGCTTCGATGAGGAATCAGAAGATGCCAAAGACAGCACCAAGCCAACGCCAGACGATCCTATAGACTATGATCTGAACAATATTGAAGGCCTGGGCGACAAGGAAGAGCCTGCAGAGTCTGAAGCTCCGGAAGATTTTGAAGATTTTGTATTGTCCGACGACTTCGCCCGGGAATTTGCCGATGAAGACGCCGCACCCTTGGCCAAGGCTGACAAACCTGCCGACACGGCCGGCAAGACGTCTGACGATGACGATCTAAGCCTGGATGAGGCCTTCCTGGACGAGTTGGACGCCGAACTTGATAAAGACGACCCCGAAGGCGAGCTCAAGCCTTTTGACATGAAAGAATCGGATTTGGGCAAACTGGAGCCTGATCTGGATAAATTGGACCTGGAGATTTCGGACGACGACCTGGCGCTGATGGGCGAATTTGCTGACAGCGCAGATAGCACCACTCACGCCAATGGCGACGAAGCCGAATCCGAATCCGAAGCAGAAGAACTGCCGGAAATGACCGACGCAGAACTGTTGGCTTTGGAGTTGGGTGACGATCCGCAAGCCGAGGAAGAGCTGGGCGTTAAGTTGGGAGAGAACCAAGACGACGAAGACGACATCAGCCTGGACGATCTGGAGACGCTGGAATTGCCCGAAGAAGACCTTCCGGCGTATGACCTTCCTGAGGACGACTTGTCAGAAGACGACCTTCCAGAAGTCGACTTGTTGGAAGAGGATCTTTTAGAAGAAGACCTGCCCATTGTGGCATCTGGCGCGCCTCGAGCGATCGACGAGAGCGATCTGGGTGACGACGATGATTTCGACTTCCTGGCTGGCACCGACGAGGCAGCAACCAAGCTGGATTTGGCGCAGGCCTACGTCGAGATGGGCGATATCGACGGCGCCCGCGACATTTTGATGGAAGTGGAACTCGAAGGCACCGCTGAACAGAAGGCAGAAGCGAAGGAACTGCTTAAAAATCTGTCCTGATTGGTTATAATCCTTTAAACAAAGCCGGTGCTCAGAGCCTTCTGACCGCCGGCTTTGTCTTTTAACACCCAGACAACACATCGAGCTGACTTTTGTTTCTTGAACCCCAGGCGCTTACAGCGGATACACCCATTGGCAACGGCCGTGTGGCATTGGTCTTCGAATACGATGGCCGTGAATTCCACGGCTGGCAGCAACAAAAATCCGGTATTCGCGCTGTGCAGCAACAGTTGGCAAAAGCCGCCAGCAAAGTCGCCGATCACGATGTAGAACTGGTGTGTGCGGGCCGCACCGATGCCGGCGTTCACGCCAGTTACCAGCTGGTTCATTTTGATACGCCGTCACTGCGCACGATGCGTTCTTGGGTGATGGGCATTAATACCGCCTTGCCTTTCGATATTTCCGTACGCTGGGCTGGCCAGTGCCAGGGTGACTTTCACGCCCGGTTTTCCGCGGTTTACCGTCGCTATCGCTACATTATTTATAACAACCCGGTGCGCCCAGGTATTCAACGCGGCCAGGTTAGCTGGAGCTTTCGGCCTCTGAATGCCGAAAACATGCATCAGGCGGCCCAGGCGCTGGTTGGCGAACACGATTTTAGTGCTTTTCGTGCCGCTGGCTGTCAGTCTCATAGCCCGATTCGATTTTTGCAGAGCCTCAGCGTAACGCGCAAAGGCGATTATCTGGTGATTGACGTTCAGGCCAATGCTTTCTTGCATCACATGGTGCGCAATATTGCCGGGGCCTTGATGGCCGTAGGTTGCCAGGAGCAGGCGCCGGATTGGATTGGCCAGATTCTGGCGACGAAGGATCGCAGGCAAGCCGGCGTGACGGCGCCGCCTGATGGTTTGTACCTGGTAGACGTGGGTTACTCCGCCGAATTCGGAATACCCCAGCCCAGCTGTGGCCCGGCGTTTGCTGAGCCATGGTTTAGCGCGGAGCAGAATCGGCCGGTTGCGGCCACCCATATCCACCGTAAACAAAGGCCGCCCAACTGTGACTAGCCGTGTAAAGATCTGTGGCCTGACCCGCCCAGAGGATATCGACGCCGCAGTGGCCGCTGGCGCTGACGCAATTGGCCTGGTGTTTTATGACCCAAGCCCGCGGGCTGTCAGTATTGATCTGGCGCGGCAGCTGGCCGCGCGGATACCGGCGTTTGTTAGCGTAACGGGGTTGTTTGTGAATCCGCAGGCGGATTTTGTAAGGCAGGTGTTGCAACAGGTGGCTCTGGATCTGCTGCAATTCCACGGTGACGAACCCGCTGCTTTCTGTGAGCAGTTCCAGCGCCGCTGGATTAAGGCCATACGGGTACGGCAGCAAGGGCAGATTGAACAGGCCTTTGAGGCGTACCAGAATTCAGCCGGTTTGCTGGTGGATGCCTGGCATCCTGTGCAATACGGGGGCACCGGCCACGGATTCAACTGGTCACTGATTCCTGAACAACGGCCGTTGCCGCTGATACTGGCCGGTGGCTTGCAACCCGATAACGTTGCCGCGGCCGTGCAGCAGGTGCGTCCGTGGGCGGTGGACGTCAGTGGCGGCGTGGAAATCGGCAAAGGCATCAAATGCGCCAAAAAGATGGCAGACTTCGTGGCCGCGACCAGAAGCGCTGGGTCTTGGTAGACTTACGGATCCGTTAAATAGAGCGCGGGGGCAGGGTACGCGATTGGAAAAATTGGGCCAGCCCGGCGTTATATGTACTATGTTTCATTGAATGAGACGTTTACACAGCATGGCATGCTGCCAGAATGGGGTAATCAAAACGCTATCCGATGGTGTAATTGTTGGCCGGTAGCGGGTGCTTACAATAGAACGATCAAAACAGGTTCTACAGACGGGATTAAATCATGAGTAGTTGGCTAGATAAAATAATGCCGAGCAAGATCCGCTCGGAATCCAAGATGAGGACCGGTGTTCCGGAAGGCCTGTGGAAAAAGTGCCCGAAATGTGGCGCCTTCCTGTACAAGCCCGAGCTGGAAAAAAATCTGGACGTGTGCCTGAAGTGTAATCACCACTTGCGAGTGGCTGCCCGCCGCCGCCTTGATATTTTTCTGGATGCAGACGGCCGCGAAGAAATTGGCGCAGATCTGGAACCTTGGGACCGCCTTAAGTTCAAAGATACCAAACGTTATAAAGACCGTCTGACGCAGGCCCAGAAAGCGACTGGCGAAAAAGACGCCTTGTTGGTCATGAAGGGCACCACCATAGGGCTCCCACTGGTGGCTTGCGCCTTTGAGTTCAAATTCCTTGGTGGCTCTATGGGCCAGACGGTTGGCGAAAAATTTGTACGGGCGGCCAATGTGGCGCTGGAAGAGCGCATTCCTCTGGTGTGCTTTTCTGCCAGCGGCGGTGCACGTATGCAGGAGGCCATTCTTTCGCTGATGCAGATGTCTAAAACCGCCGCTGTTCTTGAGCGTATGAAGCAGCAAGGCGTGCCGTATGTTTCGGTGATGACCGACCCGGTATTTGGCGGCGTATCGGCCAGCCTGGCGATGTTGGGTGACCTGAATATCGCCGAACCTAACGCACTGATCGGCTTTGCCGGGCCGCGGGTAATTGAGCAGACCGTGCGTGAAAAGTTGCCCGAAGGCTTTCAACGCAGCGAGTTTTTGTTGGAGCATGGTGCTATCGATATGATTCTGCACCGTCACCAGTTGCGTGAGCGCATTGCACACCTGCTGGCAAAATTCGGCAATCTGGAAAAACCTGACGCCGAGGCGCCCATTGAAATCGAAGTGACTGAAAAGCCGGACGAAGATGCCCCAGTCGCATAAGCCGGATCAGCACGCGTCGAACATAACGGCCCCCGGCGCCGATGCCAGCCTGGGCCAATGGCTGAGCTACCTTGAGGCCATTCACCCGGTTGAAATCGAGCTGGGACTGGACCGGGTGATGGTGGTTTTGCAGAGACTGTTCCCGGGTAAGCCCGAGGCTCGCATTATTACCGTGGCCGGCACCAACGGCAAGGGCAGCACGGTTGCAGCTCTGGAAGCGCTGTTGCAAGAAGCAGGGCGCCGCACGGCGGCCTACACGTCGCCGCATCTTCAGGTGTATAACGAGCGTATACGTCTGCTGGGCGAGCAGATTTCGGACGCGCAAATGATCCACGCTTTTGAGCGGGTTCAGGAGGCCAGGGCAGAAGTGTCGTTGAGTTATTTCGAATTCGGCACTCTGGCGGCGTTTGTTGCCATGTCCGAAGCCGATGTAGACGACTGGATTCTGGAAATTGGTCTGGGTGGTCGTCTGGATGCTGTGAACGTGCTAGACGCGGATTTTTTGATCCTTACGTCGATTGATATCGATCATGCGAGCTTTTTGGGTAACGATCGTGAGTCTATCGGCTTTGAAAAAGCCGGGGTGTTGCGACCGGGTATCCCTGCGGTTTACGCCGATTTTGATCCTCCGCGTTCGGTATTGCAGCAAGCTTTATCGCAAGAGGTAGACTTGGCGTTGCTGGGCCGCGATTATCAATTGGTGCAGTGTTCAAGGCAGCCGGCGATGGTGAATCTGGAGTTGGGAGACGAAGAGTTTCGCCTGCCAGATTTTGCCCTGCCGGTGAAAAGTCTGGCTGCAGCGGTTGTTGCGTCCCGCACCTTGGCGCCCAATCTGGGTGTTCAACAGATCGAGCGAGCCGTGGCTGGAGTGTCGGTGCCCGGGCGTTTTGAGCAGGTAGCCACTTCGCCGCTGGTGATTCTGGATGTGGGGCATAACCCCCACGCTGCCTGCTGGCTGGCGAGCCGGTTGCGCCTGTTACAGCACCCGGAAACCCGCATTCACGCGGTCTACGGTGCGCTTGCGGATAAAGACGTGCAAGGCGTTGCCAAAGCGATGGCCAGCGTGGTTCACAGCTGGTATCTGGCCGGACTGTTGAAGGAAGCTCCCCGTGGCTATAGCGCCGAGGCTCTCGGTGCGCAGTTTGAGCAGTGCGGCATTGCACCTGAAGGTTGCTGGGACTCGGTGCCGGAGGCCCTGGCTGAAGCCCGTGGCCAAGCCCGTGCTAATGACATTGTGATTGTGTTTGGTTCGTTCTTTACTGTGGCGGCGGCCCGCAACCTTTTGTATCCAAGCGCCGCCGTTACCAACCCGGGAGCATGATGGTGGACGGATTAAAGCAGAGGATCATCGGCGCCCTGGTGCTGATTTCACTGGCGGTTATTTTTGTGCCGATGATCTTTGACGAACCCCATTCCGGGCGCAACTCCACCTCGATAAATATTCCCGAAGAACCGCCATTTCCGGAAGTGAGCACCGAGCCACCACCGCAAACCGCCATGCCAGAATATCAGAGCGTCTCTGGGCCAGAAGCAGCCGCAGCAGACCGTGCCAGCGGGTCTGGGGACTTTCAGCTAATTGAAGAAGTGACGCCTGAGGCGCCTGAGCCGACAAATCCGACTGCGGTCAGCAA
>Ga0307975_1001223_pt1 | contig 13240 bp, 9 predicted proteins | sample OrgLakmetagen917_FD_201825 | JGI IMG/M metagenome (GOLD analysis project Ga0307975, IMG submission 201825) | Saline water microbial communities from Organic Lake, Antarctica - #917 | ecosystem: Environmental > Aquatic > Non-marine Saline and Alkaline > Saline | place: Antarctica: Organic Lake... | reverse complement strand
AAGATTAAGAGAAATCCACTTACATAAACGAAAAACCAAACACTTTTCTTGAGCAAGTCGCTTTAAAATAGTTTATATTCGTAATGAAATTCTAAAATTCAACTGTGTTTTTTAAATACCATAAGAAGCCTTACTACAGCGAATTACTTTTAAGTACCATTTTAATAATAATAAGCCTTGTTTTTACACCAATTTTTACTGAAGAATTGGTAGCAAAGCACAATATCAAAATCGTAGAGAAACTTACTAAAACTACTAATAATCAACATGTTTTTCAATCTAATCATGTAGATAAAATTTTAGACACAGAAGCGAAAAACAAAGAACCAAATCATCAATTCTCTATTATACAAAATCCAGATCCTATTGATTCAGATGGAGATGGTATAGATGATTTTACAGATCTTGACAATGATAATGATGGTATATTGAACCAATTTGAGTGCGGTCAAGTGCAGTCTAATGCGTTTAATGTGGTTGATGGCAATAGCGAAGTTTTTACACTTCCTTCAGCAGACGGTGGCTTTGTAATTGATTTTTCCAGTATAGACAATAGTTTTAATTTAGTTATCAACGGTGTAAATTTAGTCCCAGATGAGCTTCAATTTGAACTTGCCGCTCTTGTAAATGCAGAATCTTTTGTATTGTTTGCTTCAGATAATACAGCTTTTGGAGAAAACGACAATTCTCAGATTTACCAGATGAATCAGTTTAATGCCAACCCTAATGTGGTGATTATACGATTAACTATTAACCCAAATGGATCTATTGCTTTGCAAGGTAAAAGAACCTTGACTTCACCATTAGAAGACTTGATAATTGAAGCTACAGACCCTCAATTTAACGCAATTGCCTGGAATGCTAACGGGTCCAATACAGTTCAAGTTAGTCAAAAAATATTTGGAACAACTTTTTTATATGCTAGAGGATTTGGTCTTGACTGTAGTGATGATATTGATGGAGATGGCATCTCAAACGATTTAGATTTAGATTCTGATGGCGACGGTTGTTTAGATGTTGTCGAATCTGGAGGTGTTGATGCTAATAACGATGGAATTTTAGATGGCCAAGGCATCGATTCAGATGGATTAGTAACAGGCGGCTCGGGAGGTTATGATGAAATTACAGGAAATGAGTTTATAGCACATCAATCTGCTATTAGTAGCACTCCAATAGACCAAACAGCAATAGAAGGCAATTCTACTTTTTTTTCAGTCGAGGCTATTGCAGACGAAGCCACAAGTTATAATAATGGTACATCTGTTTTCGAAACATCAGGGAATGCAAATTCAGGTTTGGAATACCAATGGTTTTTGGGAGATCCAGATACAAATGGTACACCTTTAACAGATACAACTATTTACAGCGGAACAACATCATCTACTTTAACGATAAATGATGTTGCAGGTCTCGATGCTAGCACTTATTGTGTTATCGTTACACACGAAGATTTTGAATGTTTTGAAGAGGTTGCTTGTGCACAACTTACAACTATAAGTGCGTGTATAACTGCTTCTGGAAATATAGATACAGATGGTGATGGGATAACTGATGTTTGTGATATAGACGATGATAATGATGGTATTTTAGATTCTTCAGAAAGCGAAAACCAAGATCAGGACAATGATGGAATTCCAAATCGACTTGATATTGACAGTGATAATGACGGTATTCCAGATAATGTAGAAGCACAATCAACTTTGGATTACATAGCACCAAGTGGAATTTCTGCAAACATCGTTGATGTAGATAGGGATGGGCTAGATGACAATTATGATGACGATATTACAAGTAACAGCTCAGAAACTTCTTTAGGCATAATACCAGAGAACACCGATGCTGGAGATAATCCTGACTTTTTAGACACTGATTCAGACAATGATAATATTCTGGACATCGAAGAAAATGGTAGTGCTAACACTATAAGTACTCCATTTTCAGATAATGATGCTGATGGTCTAGATGATGTTTTTGATACTGTTATTGGCTATGATGTTAATGATAATTTTACAACACCATCTTTAGATTTACCAGATTGTGATAACGATGTGGATACAGGTGGAAATGTAGATTATAGAGATGCACCAACTATTCCTTCATTTAATGTGCCTTCATCAATTTGTGAAGGTGATTTGATAAATCTGCCAGCGATTTCGGTTAATGAGGTAACAGGGAATTGGTCTCCAGAAATAAATACTAATGAAACAACAACTTATACCTTTACTCCAAATCCAAATCAATGTGCCTTGCTAACGGAACTTACTATTAGTGTGGAACCGATTAATATAATCAGCCTAAATGCTACTATCATATCAGACCTGTTTACCGAAACGCTTAGCATTGAATTAAACGTAATAGGTGGTAATGGCGATTACGAATATAAAATAGATAATGCAGCCTGGCAATCTTCAACTATATTTGAAGATTTAGAAAATGAGATTGTGTATACTTTTTCAGCAAGACAAATCAATGGCTGTAGCAATATAGCTGTGGCATCAGCACAAGGGCTTTCTTTTCCAACTTTCTTTACCCCAAATGGAGATGGTTTTAATGATTATTGGAACATCCGTAGTTTAAAAAATCAGCAAAATGCAGTTATACACATTTTTGATAGATACGGTAAACTTCTGGTTGAACTAAACCCCTCACAAATAGGATGGGATGGTATTTATAATGGTAAACCTTTGCCATCTAATGATTATTGGTTTAATGTAAAATTTACAGATCCACGAACAGGTAATTTAGTAAACTATGTGAATCATTTTACTTTGAGAAGATAAATAGCTAATATATTTAGCCTCGCTTAAGCTTCCCCAACACAATAGTTGTTGAATCAAAAATAATCATTTCTACTCAACTAAATAAGTAGAGCGATTAAGTAAGCATTTAGATTCCTAGCAAAAGTTTCTATTCAGTTTTTAATTACTAAATTAGGCACTTAAAAGAAACTCTAAAAGAACAATATCTCCCAAATTAATAATGAAACTACTACTCCACTCCTACTCCCGATTAACTTACGTATTACTAGCATTATTCATCTACTCCAATTGCTTAGCTCAAACCTATGGCAAAAATGGAATGGTAGTATCTGATAACACACTTGCGTCTCAAGTGGGTACAGATATTCTAAAAATGGGAGGAAATGCTATTGATGCATCTATAGCTACTGCTTTTGCACTAGCCGTAACCCATCCCCAAGCAGGAAATATTGGAGGTGGTGGTTTTTTAGTATATATGGATTCTGATGGAAGATCAACCAGTATAGACTTTAGGGAAAAAGCACCTATTCTTGCTACATCAGATATGTACTTAGATGAAAATGGATTACTCATAGGAGGCAGTAATCATTGGGGACCAAAATCAATTGGTGTTCCGGGTACAGTAGCTGGACTTCATTTAGCCCATCAAAAATATGGCTTACTTCCTTGGAAAGTTCTAGTACAGCCAGCAATAGATTTAGCCGAAGATGGATTCATCCTTCCTTGGACACTTGCTAATCATGCGAAACAGTTTAATTCCGATTCATCTTCAGAATTTCTTAAAAATTATTACAATAAGCCGAATGGCGAAATCACTCAATTTGGAGAATTGTGGTTACAAAAGGAACTAGCAAATACCTTAAAACTGATAAGAGATAAAGGTAAAGATGGTTTTTATAAAGGAATAGTTGCTGAAGAAATTGCTGCTTTTATGAAATCTATTGGTGGCTTGATTACCAAAGAAGACCTAAATAAATATGAAGCCATAGAAAGAGAAACTATAAAAGGTACTTACAAGGAATTCGAAATCTTTTCTATGCCACCCCCAAGTTCTGGAGGAGTTGCTATTGTAGAAATGCTAAATATCATGGAACAAGCCAATCTAGATTCCATACCATTTAATTCCTCTGCTTATGTTCATTTGGTCGCTGAATCAATGCGAAGAGCTTTTGCAGATCGTGCAGAACATTTAGGTGACCCTGATTTTAATTTAGACATGCCTTTGGATAAATTGACTTCAAAAGAATTTGCTAAAATGAGGTATGATAATATGGATATGACTAAAGCATCTGTAAGTGATGCCTCGAAATTTGGACAACTCTACGATGGTAAAAACACGACCCATTTATCTGTAATTGATAAAGATGGAAATGCAGTGTCCTTAACTTATACATTAGAACAATCCTACGGATCTGGATTAGGTTCGTCAAAATTAGGATTTATTTTCAATAATGAAATGGGAGATTTTAATCCGCAACCAAGTTACACAGATAATGGTTGGTTAATTGGCACTGAACCAAATATAATTCAACCTGAAAAACGCATGTTATCTAGTATGAGTCCTACCATTGTTACAAAAGATGGCAGGCCATATTTAATCATTGGTAGTCCGGGTGGAAGAACAATTATTAATACCGTTTTTCAAACCATATTAAATGTAATTGAATATGATATGCCCATCAAAAAAGCCATTGAAGTTATGAAAATTCACCATCAATGGATGCCAGATAAGCTATACTTTGAAGAGGATTTAATGTCTCCAGACACCCATAAAGCTTTGCAACAAATGGGGCATGAATTACAAGCTAGAAAAAACTTAGGCCGATTAATGGGAATTTTAATTCCAACCGAAGCAGGTATTTACATTGGTGCGTCAGATTCATCAAGCCCAGATGGTGGTGCAGTTGGTTATTAATCCTTCATCTCCACAATAATAAATTCACTTCTTCTGTTTTGTTGATGTTCTTCTTCGGTACAATCAACTCCATCTTTACACCTATTTACCAATTGAGTTTCACCGTATCCTTTTGCACTGATACGGTCCGCTGAAATCCCTTCGTTTATCAACCAATTTCGGGTAGCATCTGCCCTATTTTGAGATAATTTGTTGTTGTATGCCGAACTAGCTCTGCTGTCTGTATGAGAACCTATTTCTATAAAAATATCTGGATAAGCTTTCATGGTAGCAAGAACTTTTGCCAATTCTACAGCTGCATCTTCCCGAATATTCGATTTATCCAAATCGAAATATATTTCATCAATTTGAAGAATTCTAGCCAAGTCTTTTCCTTTTTTTATTTCTTGTAGTCGTTTGCGCATTTCTACTTTAAGAATGTCTAGATTCGAAAATTCTTCAAGAGATAAAACCACCTCTTTCACTTCAAAATCCTCTTTTTGAAATCGCAAATATACTTTGTTGATTTCGTTTAGATTCTTAAGTACGAGCCTCCCCACTTCATCGGTTTGAAGACTATCAATTAAGTTGTAATCTTCATCTAAAATCTTGACTTGAATATTGGCTAAAGGTTCTTGGGTTTCTTCATCCAGTATTTCTATTTTCTTTTTGGGATCGGTATCAAAATCAGGTTCAAAACGCTGTTTTATTCTATAGATATTATCTTTTTTGAACCGCCCAACTCTTCGGTTAGTAGAAAAGAATCCAGTATTAGAAGAATCAATAATCATGGCAAAATCATCATCATTTGAATTTACTGCTGCTCCTAGATTCTGTACTTCAGTATAATCTCGTTCTTGGTCTGGTTTGGCGACAAAAAGGTCTAACCCACCTAAACCAAAATGTCCGTTAGAAGTAAAATACAATAGGTTGTTGTAAGCTATAAAAGGAAAGGTTTCTCTACCTGTGGTGTTTATCTTACTGCCTAAGTTTTCTGGGTCGCTAAAACTGCCATCTTCAAAAATTTCAACCTTCCAAAGGTCAGATTTTCCAAAGCCTCCTGGTCGGTCAGAAACAAAGTACATAAAGTTTTCATCTGGACTCAATGCTGGATGTGCTGTATTAAATTCATCATCATTAAACGGTAATTCTTCAAGGTTTTGCCATTCGTCTTCAACATAGTTAGCTCGGTAAATTTTTAGAAGTTGAATGCCTTCTTTGTCAGTAGATTTATTTTTTTCGATAAAATTATTTCTGCTGAAGTATATCGTTTTTCCATCTCTAGTAAAAGCGGAAGAAGACTCATGATAGTCTGATGTATTTAAGTCTTCTGCAAATTTTTGTACATTGTAGAGTTCTTTTGTACGTGGGTGCATTTCAGCAATATAGAATTTAGTGAACGGAGACTCATTCCACTTATGGCGGTGCTTTACAAAATTCCCAGTGTCTCTGGCGGAAGTAAAAACCACTTGATTCTTGTAATACGATGGGGTAAAATCTGATTCTAAAGAATTGATGGAAGTAATTCCTATTTCATAATCGTCTTTTTTTGCTTCGATATCTTGCAGGTAATTGGCACTTAAATTAAATAATTCCGTTCGGCTTTCTTTTGGATACTTTTCTGAAAATTCTTGCATCAATTCTTCTGCCTCATCATACCGATTAACGGCTTTTAAACTATGCATGTATCGCAGGTAATAAGCTGGCTCAAGGTTTTTATATTTCCTAAAAAGCAACCTGTATTTGCTATATGCTTTTCTATACTCCGCTTGAAAATAATAGGCGTTAGCTGTTTTTTTTAGGATACTTTCATTGGCATATCCATTTCTAATTACCACTTCAAAAATAGCTAATGCATCAACGTAAGCTCCATTTTCTTGGTCTAGATTCGCTTTATCTAAGTACCAATTTTGGGCAAGGGAAATTTGACTACTTCCAAAGAAGAAAAGTAGTATGAGTAGTTTGTATGTGAGTTTTTTAAAGTTCATCTTACTAAAAAAATCGCGGTGAAATGAGTTTATCTTTTCGATTAAAAAATTCAAAACGAATAAAAATTTCGTGACTGCCAGAATTGTATTTTTGTAAGGCAGTGGTTTCTACGTCATAAGTATAGCCAATAAAAAGACGTTGGTTAATTTGAAAACCAGCTAGGAAACTAACAGCGGCATCCCAACGATATGCAGCTCCCAACGTGAATTTATCATAAAACAAAACATTGGAAGTAATGTCAACTTGAAGTGGTGCTCCTTCTTGAAACTTCAAAAAAGTTGCTGGCTTAAATTTAATAAATGGAAATACCTCAAACACATAACCTCCATATAAATATGCTGTTGGCCTATACGTATTAATCGCCAAAAAGGAATCGCTATCTATGCTGCTGCGCCTTAATATAGTTGGAACAGATAAACCAATAAAGGTTTTTTGTGAATGCAAAAACATTCCTACACCAACATTGGGGTTAAATTCACTTCCTACATTGGATAGCAAAGGGTCCAGGCTTTGCTGTGGATTAAGTCTGTTGTTGCTTAAATTAAAGAAATTAGCATTAAAGCGAAGTCCAAAAGACAACCTGAACCTTTCATTTAAGGGAATCCAATAGGATACATCTGCACTTGCATTGGTATCATCTAAAGGACCTATACTTTCTGTTGAAAAGCTAAGTCCAAATCCCAATCTGGAATTTTGTATAGGAGTATGTGCAGAAAACAGATAACTCACTGGTGCATCTTCAAAACCTACCCATTGGGATCGATGCATACCAAATACGCTTAAGGCACCACGATTTCCAGCATACGCTGGATTTATGCCAAGATTATTGTACATATACTGAGAAAACTGTGTGGCTTGTTGAGCTTTTAATCTACTGCTAAATAGAATACAAAAAAAGAGCGCAAACACACCTAAATTGAAGCTATATGTTTTTATAATCCGCTTCATTAATCTTCTTGTTTTATATACAATGTTCCTTTTCTCACTTCACTTTCACCATCGGAATTTACAAATTGAAAAACATAAAAATAAACGCCCGTTGGCAAGCCTTCTTCTTTGTTAAGTGTAGCTCTAGCATTGGATGTTCCATCAAAGGAAACCGTAGTATTATCATATGACTTTTCTTGGTAAACAGCTACTCCCCAACGGTTAAAAATCTGAACTTCGTTGTCTGGGAAGCATTCAATTCCTTCAATAAAAAACACTTCGTTTACATCGTCTCCATTAGGAGTAATGGTGTTGTAGATTTTCAATTCACAAGGAGGGATTTCTAGAATAGTAGGTCGGTCTTCAGTAAAAAATTCAAAATCTGAAAGGTCGCTGACTTCTTCATCAAGGAAAGTATAGCCAATTGCTTCGGCTTGGTTTTCAACTTTACCTTGAGCAAAATCTGAAGCCATGACAAAATAAATCCCTGTAAAATTATTCTGATTTTCTTCCCCTACCAATAAATCGATTGGATCACCAAAAAGTTGAAATCCAGGTAAATCATCAAATATTTGAATATCGAACAAATCTACATTTCCGGTATTGATTACTGTAAACGTATAATTTACTTGGTCTCCAACGCTAATATTTAGCGTGTTCTGAGCAAACTCAGCAATTTTTATCAATGAAATTTGAGGGAACTGAGGTAGCAAAACCACAGTACAATCTAGACAAGAGGGGTCAAAAAAAGGGTCTTCTTGAGGCAAGGGTGTAGGGTCTTTAGAAAATATGGAAAATATCTCTTGTCCAGCTTGGTACGATAGACTTGCTAAATTATACAAAGCCCCTTCGTTAATTTCTTGTTGATTTATGAAATAACTCAATTCGAAACTGAAACTATCTCCGGGTTCAAGTGTAACATCTGCTAATCCATCAATTTCGATATTTCCAAAAAAATCATCTTCAAAATTAAGGTTTGAAACAGCAATTTCCCCTTCGTTAATAATATCAAAAACATACAAGACTTCATCTCCTGGTTCGGCACGTTCTGAATCTCCCAAATAAAAACCCTCTTTCAAAAAACTAATTTCAGGTTCTAAAGCATTTGCAGTAATTGCACTAAAAAAAACACCGGAGTCATAAATTGGATCGGCTGTGTCTGCTAAGGCAATTTTAATACGGTAGGTTTCGCCTGGAATTAAGTTTTGAATTGCAGAAGTAATTTCAGTTGTAATTCCGTTGAATTCAACATCCACTACAAAAGGGCCTGGCTGATTGTTTGGGTTGGTTTCTCCCGTATTTAAGTGGCCGTTGTTGATGTAAAGTTGAGTTTGCGTTAAATCTACATCTACTCCCATGGAACTTGCCGAACCCAAGATTCCACCATTTACAAAATTAACTGCTGTAGGATTTCCACTAGTAGGAATTTCTGCAATATTCTGAGGACTACTAAATCCCGGCCCATCTATAAATATAGCAAACAAATCATTATAGACGCTGCCTACATAGTCAGGATATTCTTCTGAAGCAAACTGATAAGTAAACAACAAACCATCACTAAAATTGGAAAGCTGAATATCAAATTCAAAAAGGACTACATCGTAAATTGCGTTTTCTTCAATCAGTAATAAATCATCATCCTCGAAAGTGAAATCATTATTGATGCTCGAATTATTATCTGTATTGGTTTGTGTCAACTCCTCTGTAACATTGCCCGTAGAAAAATAGATGCCTTCATCTATCTGCAAATTTGCTCCATTGATACCATTTTGAAAAAGGGCAATTTGAGTATTTCGGTTTCCAGAAAGTAGATTGGCGTTGGTTATGATCAAGTTCTCACCTTGAAAACTCTGAATAATAGCTTGATTTGAAGGGTCTTCAGTAAATTGGACTTGAGCTGAAATAGAAGTAACTACCAAACTAAAAAAAGAAATGAGCAAGATAAGATGCTTGTTCAATTCTAGTAAGTTTAAGGTAAATACTGTATTTTTCATTTCATTTATTACAACAAAATCTAAAAATACTAAAAATAGACAATGAACACTATTTTTTGAATGTAATTTTAGCCCAAGTATACATCACAGACTAAAAGATTTTAATGAAGATAACGCGGTTTAAGGATTTCAAATTAGTATAGAAATTAAAGTAAATCAGGGAAAAACTTAAATTGGAATAGGTTAAAGGATTTTCATTTTTACATAGTGTTTACCTACTTCTTTCCACGTATTTTGAGCTTCGGCATAATTGTCATAATCTGGGTCAGTCCAATTGTGATGATCTTTTACAGATCTTGCGGGAATTAATGCCTCTTGGTTTGAAATCCAAAAGGTCTTTCCGTCGATATACCAATCAGTAAAATTATAATTTATTTTTAGTTTTACATCTGTTTTGTCAATTTCATAGATGGATACATTTGTTCCCTCTTCATACATATCTTCTTCAATCACAAGCATCAATTTAGCATTCGGCGACATATTTGGTAAACCATAAAAGTGGTTAGAAATAATACCATTGTTTTTACTCACAAAAAAATAATCTCCACTTTCATAATAAGAGCCGCTTATTAAATAGCTATTTAGCTGTTCTACATATCCAACATAGGTATATTCTTCTCTTGACTCATCGCTCTCCAATTTGCCAAAAGGATAGCTGATTATTTTTTTAGTGTTCCCGTTATCTAATTTTAATAATAAAGTGTCTTTTTTGACATCGTAATGCATTTCATTAGTAATCAAGGTGCTTTTAGGCAATGGATTTTGTTCACTTGTATGCGTGAGGTATGTTAATTCTACTAAAGTTTTTAAGGTGTCTTTTCTTTTTAAAGCATATTCAGTATCACCCGAGTTATAAAGTTCTTCCTCTAGTATGGGATGTTTAAATGCTCTACAATCATACATTTCAGTTGCGTATTTTGGGCTTAGAAAGAGATAGGCATGCTCTGGATTTCCTTTTTCATTAAGCGTCTTTAGGTTTATTTTTATCCATTGCCCCTCAACTGTTTCATTACCATCTATTATGGTTTGAAAAACACCAGTATACCCATCTGAATAAAATCTAAAAGTTTCTCCTTTGTTGAGTTTATATAAAATGTTACCAGTTAAACTTGAAGGCTGTGTTCTAATATTAAGTCCATTTTCGGCTAAAACAACTCCACAGAAAGAATCTGCATAAACCGATAGGGAAAGCAGATAAATGAAAAATATACCTATAAATTTAATCATCTAGTTCATATTTAAATAGTTCATTCCCTCCGTAAAAAACAGTTTTATTTGCTTTTCTGCTAAAATTAAGACTATAATTATTTTATTTTCAGATACATAAACTGCGATTTGATTATCCTCATACTTTTCAAGCGCATTTTTAGCTTCTACAGGATTATTAAAAATATTTCTTACCTCACTATTGATAGGAATAAATTGATTGAACAAAGAATCAATGACGATAGAAAAAGCTTTGTCTGAATATTCAAAATCTGTACCAAAAGTATCTTGCTCATTTAGAATCCGATTTACAGCATTTTCTTGGTAATCCTGATCAGTTATCTTTAGTGGATAGATGTAATTTTTTAGCACAATTCTATCCTGATTTCTAACTGCTTCTCTAAAATCTATCAAAAATTCCTGTATTTCTTCAATTTTTTTGTCACCAATTTTTTGAGCGAAGATGTTCGAGAAAATGCATAAAAATAAAACTGTAAAAACTATTCTGACAATCTTTTTCATAAGCTTTTTCATTCCCTATTTTGTTCTCATTTACATTTTGTGATTTTTACAAGGATTTAGTAAAAAAACAACACCTGATCAACTATTTGTAATTTTCAAGCTTTAAAATTCATAATAAACTAAAATTGTTCTAAAAATTCAATGCGTTTTTCGATAGGCGGATGGGTTGAGAATAGTTTACCTATTCCACCCATAAAACCAACTTTGCCATCTTTTGGTGTATTTTCAATAAAAAGTTCTTGTACATCTTCGCTTTTTATGTCATTTACATGGTGATTAGGAGCAATTTTTTTTAAAGCTGAAGCCAAAGCCCAAGGCTTTCTAGTCATATCTGCTGCTCCAGAATCTGCCATGTATTCTCGTTTTCTGCTTAAGGCAAATTTGAATAATAAGGAAACAAAATAAGCTATAGCGGCAATAAGCAAAATAACAATCATGGCTTTTCCGCTGTCTTTATTGTTTCGCCTAGAAGATAAACCGCCGTATAGGAAACTTCTGAAGGCGATTTGAACTACAAAAGAAAAAATACCAACAAAAATAATACTGACCACCAACAACCGAACATCTTTGTTGCGAATGTGCATCAATTCATGAGCGATGACTCCTTCCAATTCATCATCATCTAAAGTATCCACTAAGCCTCGCGTTAAGGTAACGGAATAGTCCTTTTTGCGAATACCACTGGCGAAAGCATTTAAAGCTGTACTTTCAATTATATTTACTTTTGGCATTTGCATACCTACACTCATGCATAGATTTTCCACCAAATTATAGACCCGCATATTTTCTTTTCGGCTTAAGGTCTTAGATCCCGTTGCCATGGAAATCATTTTGGTATTGAAGAAATAAGCAATTAAAAACCAAACCCCGACAATAATAACAGTGGTGGGAATAGCTCCTAAAAATATATCTAAAGCTACTTGAGGTTGAGCATTGCCATATTCATCATAAGTTAAAAAGTATACTCCAGCAAAAACAGCAAGCAGCAACAAAACAGGGAAAGCAACTAAAATAAGTGTTGAACGAAAATTATTCCGTTTAATTTGGGTTTGTATACCCACGAATTTTGCCATACTAAATAAAATTTAGAAGCTTACATCAGGTGCTTTGTCTAAATCTGCTCTAGCTTCACCTAAATCGAACATAGGTTCACGGCTAAAACCAAACATACCTGCAAAAATGATATTTGGGAATTTTTCAACAGCTGTATTCAATTCTCGGGTAGCAGCATTAAAGAATCTTCTAACGGCAGCCAATTTGTTTTCTACGTCAGAAATTTCAGTTTGTAATTGCATAAAATTTTGATTCGCTTTTAAATCGGGATAAGCTTCAACCTGAATACTCAAGCCTTGCAAAGCAGATCCTAATTCTTTTTCAGCAGCGATTTTTTCGTTTACTGTGCTGGCATTTATAGCTTGACGTCTTGCATTGGTAACCGATTCTAAAGTTTCCCGCTCGTGAGTCATATATCCTTTTACAGCATTTACCAACTGCGGAATGAGGTCGTGACGTTGTTTCAGTTGTACATCGATATCTGCAAATGCATTTTCTCTTCGGTTTCTAAGGCCTACTAAATTATTGTATATGGCAATTACCCAGAACACCAATATGACAATTACTCCTATTAATATTAAAATTCCTATCATTGTTTTTTGTATTTGAAACAAATATAGCTAAAATGTAATCTGATAAGTTGTACTTAACTAAAATGTTCTTTAATAATGTTTAAGAACTTACTAAACGGAGTAAAGAACTTAGGTTCTGAAAAGTTATAATTTGAACCTTTTTACTTGTTCTTTCAATTTTGATTTCTAAGTAAGGCAACTTTTTTAAAGAAATTACATTTCCTTTATGTTGCAAAACGGTCTGTGCATGGTTAGTGGCGACTAAAAATGCACTGTCCTTAGGTTTTCAATCGTAAAATTAGCAAGAAAAATAGACTTATCGAT
>Ga0307975_1001212_pt1 | contig 13363 bp, 14 predicted proteins | sample OrgLakmetagen917_FD_201825 | JGI IMG/M metagenome (GOLD analysis project Ga0307975, IMG submission 201825) | Saline water microbial communities from Organic Lake, Antarctica - #917 | ecosystem: Environmental > Aquatic > Non-marine Saline and Alkaline > Saline | place: Antarctica: Organic Lake... | reverse complement strand
TTTTATCAAAAATAATTCAATTTATTCATACGCCATTATAAATATAATTTGGTATTAGATAATTTTTAGACTCTTGATTGGGGTAGAAGTTAAAAATTTGGGAATAAAATTTTGAGTGATAATTAATAAAATTTGAATGGAGTATAAGTATATCCAAGTAGCGACTTATTATAAGCGTTATAATTATTTTGTTAAGCTTAAATTATTGTTTAGCTTTCAACTTAGAATTAAACCTATGAATATTAATGAAATTTAGAGACATTGATTTTCCCAAATCCTTTGAATACCGTTCTGATTCAGATCATATTCCCTTAGAGTTTTATAATGAAGTTTTTCCTTTATCAAAAAAAGTTGACTTATTTCTAGGGTATTTTAATTCTGGAGCTTTTCGTGTTTTGTCTGAAAGCTTTTCTGAATTTATTTACAATGGTGGAAGCATGCGAATGATTACTAATCATTGTTACACTAAATTAGATTATGATAATTTAATTGCTGAGCCTGAATTAGATGATTATGGTGAAGTCTCTAAACTTGTAAAGGACTTACGTAAACTCAAAGATAGTTTGGACGAATATGGGCAATTATTTTTCGATTGCCTTAAATATCTTATCAAAGAAAAAAGGTTAGAAATACAACCCGTTAGTTTTGGGAAACAGAGCCTAAGTCATAGCAAAAAAATGCTATTTTTCGATGGTAAAGACTATATTCTAACTCAAGGAAGTATGAATTTCACCTTAGCAGGAATTGTAAAGAACTCGGAAAGCTTTCAAGTTGAAGTGCCATGGAGTTCTCATGTAAGTCAAGTTAGAATAAAAGAACATAGAGAGCATTTTGAAAGCATTTTTAATAAACAAAACCAAGATTACACTTATTTAGATAAGAACGAAATTGAGCAAATGGTTGATGAATTAGGAAATGAGAAATCAATTACTGACTTGCTTAAAACAAGTGTAAATCTTGGAAGTGAAAATTATAGTAAAAAATTAAAAGAACTCCATGCCGCTAAAAAAGAGAAGTTTGAAAGCATAATTGAAAAAATAGAAAACGAGCCTCGTTTTCCATTTGATGAGCCAAGAGAATACCAAAAAACAAGCGTATTCAAATTGGATAGAAAATGATTACAAAGGGGTTTTTGCAATGGCAACTGGAACAGGAAAGACCATTACTTCTTTAAATTGTGTCTTACAGGAATATCTAAAAAACAAAACTTATAGGTTCATTGTTTTAGTGCCTACCATTTCTTTAGCTGAACAGTGGTATAGCGAAATCGTAAATGAATTTAATTTTCAAAATTGTTTAATCTGTTCAAGTAATGGGAAATGGGAAAATGTTTTAAAACAACACGGTAAAGAAATTATGTTTGGTCTTGATAGTAATTTTAGTGTGATTGCTACTTATGCAACATTTAGAGGTTTAAAATTTCAAAATATTATTAATAAATATTTTGAAGGCAATCTCAACAAATTGACACTTATTGCTGACGAAGCTCACACTTTTGGTTCTGCCAAACTTTTAAAAATTTTACCGACCAAAATAGGTAAAAGAATAGGTCTGTCTGCCACACCTGAAAGGGTTTACGATAAATATGGACAAGATAAGTTATGTGAATTTTTCAATTCATATGCACCTGAATACACTTTTAACTATGATATGCAAAGAGCAATAAGAGAAGGTGTTTTGTGCAAATATTATTATTATCCAAGATTTGTGGAATTGGAAGAAGAAGAACTAATTAATTATAAAAAAATAACTAAAAAACTTTATAAATATATAGATAGTAAAAGTGGAAAGTATAAAGACTTGCCAGAAGTAACTAATTTACTGATAAGAAGAAAAAGCATAATTCACAAAGCCCATAATAAACTTAATTGTTTAAACAATATTACGAAAGAAATTGGCCAACAAAATTTTAAATACACATTCATTTATGTTCCAGAGGGATTTGAAATGGATTATGCTGAAAATGATAATAATATCAATGATGCTGAAAGTATAAAACTTATTGATAATTATGCTGAACTCCTAAATAATGAGTATAATTTAAAATTGAGAAAATATCTAGGTGGCACTAAAGACCGTAAACAAATATTGATGCAATTTCAGCAAGGTAAACTGAACGCTCTACTGGCTATGAAATGTCTTGATGAAGGAATTGACGTACCACGTGCGCAATATGCTATATTCTGTTCTAGTACTGGTAACCCAAGGCAATATGTCCAAAGAAGAGGAAGAATACTGAGAACCCATGAAGATAAAGAATATGCCTTTATATACGATATGGTTGTAAAGCCCCCTGAAGAAATAACAAGTACAAATACGAAAGCTAAAAATGCTGAAAATAAGATATTTGAAGGAGAACTTAGAAGGCTTGTAAACTTCACATCACTAGCAGAAAACAAAATAGAAATATTAGAACAAATTAATGATTTAGCTAAAAGTTACGACATAGATATTTACGAAATGTTGAATAAAGAACTTGAAAAATATAATGATGAAAACACTAGACGATAGTTTAAGAGAGGAATTTTATCAAATCCTTGAACAGGATGAATTCAAAACTAAAATCGAATTAAGGCAACTTGATATAGATTTAATTAAGACTTCTTTTGAGAGGCTTTTGGAGAATAAATATAAAAACCTCAATGAAGATGAATTAAATGAAAGTAGACAACAGTTTCAAAACTTCATTATTAACCATTTTAAAGAAAACATATGATAATTAAAGATGTCAAAATTAAAAACTTCTTTTGTTATGTGGAAGAAAATAAATTTGAATTTGAGGAAGGCTTAAATATAATATCAGCGAGAAATGGAGGTGGAAAATCACAATTATTTAATGCTTTCTATTGGGTCTTTTTCAATAAAGTTTACACAAATTATGGAGAAAATAACACTAAAAAAAAGTGGAAAAATGCTGACGACATTATACTATGTCCCGATTTTAAAAAATATTCTGTAAATATTGATGATGAAATAGAAACCTCGGTAGAAATTTCAATATTAGCGCCAAATTTTAGAGACGATAATGCAATTGAAGATATTATACCTTATAAGTTTCGAAAGATTATCGTCTATGAAAAAACTAAAGACTTTTTAAAAATATCATATTCTACAGGATTACAGGTAGAATATGTTTTAAATAATGAAACTCATTTTGCTGAAAGTTTCGAAATAGAATCCTTGTTAAATAAAATTTTTCCAACTTCTCTCAGAAAATTCATTTGGTATCAGGGTGAAACAATGGATGACTTATATGACTTCAGCAATGATAGAACTTTAAGAGAAGCAATTAATGGAATTTCCTATTATCCTATTTATGATACTTTAGGTAAAGTTGTTAAGCTTTCAGAAAAAAATGTGAATGATCTAATCTGGAAAAAACAACGTAAAGAGAATAAACTTTCAAAAGAGCAAAATGAAATAATAGATCAAATTCAAAAGACAGAGAGAGATGTTGAGTCAAAGAATAAGCAAAAAACAGCTTATGAAAGTGAAGTTCAAAATATAGAAGAGAAAATAGTCAATATAGAAACAAAACTCCAAGGGTTTGATCATTTTATCAAATTCAAATCTGAAATGATCGAACTTGAAGGAAAACTTGAACAAACTAAAGAAAGATTAGATTTTCTAGAACATTCAACAAAAGACGATTTGATAAAAAAATGGATGCTTAATGATTGTGAGGATTTGATTAATAGCTCACAGAAAAATTTGGAAATTTTAAATAAAGAAATTCAAAAGATTAATGAGAGTGATAACCCTGTTCCTATTACTTTACCAGGCCCTGAATATGTTGAGCAGATGCTAAAAGACAATATGTGTTACATTTGCGAAAGACCAGTTGAAAAAGATTCTAATGCATATGAAGCATTAAAAAGAAGAATGAGTGATTTTGAAATAAATTTGCAAAATAGAATTCTCAATGACAACTATACTGAATTAAACAGATATAGAAGAAGACTAATTTCAGATTTACCAAAAATCAATGAAGAAATAAAAGATGTTGAAAAAAGAAAGCAATTATTAATTAAGAAAAGAAACTTTCTACAAAAGAAGATAAATAATTTATATTCTGAGATTGGCACTGAAAATAAAAATCAATTAGATGATGGTGCCCATACAGCTAAGAACTTAACAAATCAACTCAAAACCTTAAGACAGGAAGTTAAATCTAAAACTCGTTATTTCCAAGATACTTTAAATAATCTTAATAATTTGGAAGGACATTTGAGAAATTTAAAAATTAAAAGTGATTCATTTATAAAATCAACTGATGATTTAAGCACTGCTGAAAATAGGGCTAAAGTATATATAAATCTTTTTGTTGAAACAATTAGTGTACTAAAAGAAAAGGCATATGATAATTTAATAAATGAGCTTGAGAAAGAAAGTAATAGATTGTATTCCTTGTATTTAAATGGCAAAGAACAAGGAAGGATTAAATTTACAAGTATCGGAATCAGAGTCTTAGATAATGTGACAGGTAAGTTCTTAGACAGTCTCAATACGGGCGAAGAAGTAGCTGAAAAATTAGCTGTTGCGAACTCCTTCCTCTCACTTAGTGCGATAAAAATGAATAAATCATATCCTTTGATTGCTGACGCACCTACATCAGACTTAGATGCAGATAATACTTACAACCTTACTTGTAACATTAGCAAATCATTTGATCAAATGATTATCATGTCGAAAGATTATTCACAGTTTGAGGGGGATGAATTAACTGATTTAATTAAGAATGCTAATATTAGTAGTTTTTATGATGTTACAAATGTTTTAATAGATCCAGAAGGTGAAAACACCAGAACAAACAAAAAATCTTTGATTAATAGGATAAAATAGCCGTCATGAAAGAAAAATTTATACCAGAAATAAATAGCAGAGGAGTACATTACGGGTCTTATACCAAGAAAATAATGGATTTGTTTAGTAGACAAGAAGAACGAGGAATTAATGTAACAAAAAAAGATGATCGTTTTTTTTCTATGTTATGGCAAGCTTATGCATGGGCAGCAATAATTGGTTTTAGAGAAAGTAAAAGGATTAAAGATGCTGACCTATCTAATAAAACTTCCTTTAAATATCAAACTATAACAAACTCATCAGAAGATATAGCTCACGCGCTAATATTAATGGCTATTGGAAAAATTGATGCTTCAAAATCTGAAGAAATATTAGACTCTAGAAAAATATTGAATATCATAGGAGAATATGCAGAAGGTGGCGCAAAGCATGTTTTAGAACTAAGACAAACACCAGGCAAGGAGACAATGTTTAACTATTCTGATGATTTCTTTTTAGAGATTTACAAAAGAAAAGCACTTCAACCAATCTAAGTTATTATTTTAAAGTTTTAATGAATGAGTAAAATAAACCAATTTATTTTTATGATTTGAGCATAGTTATATTTATCTCTTTAACAACCACTATTATTAAAAGGTAGGGCTTTTAGGGAGCTTAAGGAAATCAGAGAAAAATTATGAAAAAAAAAGGGAGTTAGAAAGCTCTCATCCCAAGTTTATTGACTTTATAATAATTAAATTATGAGAGTAGATCCAGAATATGCAGGTGTTGGTGAATTTTTCAAGAACCAACCTATGTTTCGTGTACCTAAATATCAAAGAAGTTATGCTTGGGAAGTTGAAGAAATTAATGATTATTTAAAAGATCTTGAAGAATGTTTTCTTTCTAGAAGGTCTGGAAATTCAAAAAACCATTTCTTTGGTGGAGTGGTTAGTGTCGAACAAAGAGTCCCAGGTGTTTTACGTCAATCACAATACGAAATGGTAGACGGGCAACAACGATTTGCAACTTTTGTGTTAACGATTTCGGCTGTATTAAAAATTTACAAAGATGATTTATTAACTGAAACAAACTCTAAAGGAGATACGGTTAATTCAGGAATAATTGAAAAGAGAATTAGTAATCTAACAGAAAGATTTATTGAGTTTGAACAGGAAGTTAATCGACAATCTCAGTTTGTTGATGCACTAATTCTTTCAAAAGCGGATTCAGTTTTTTTCAAAGCCATAATTAGTGGCAATGCCCCTGAACCTAGTCCAGGTTCGCATAATCGTATTAAAACCGCATACAATAGTATTTTAGAAAAACTAAATTCATTTATAGAAGGTCGATCTTTAATAAATAAAATGGATGATCTTGAAAAAATAAAAATTATTATCGATGAAGACTTCTCAATAATTAATATAATAACGCATAGTAATACGGAAGCATATAAATTATTTCAAGTATTAAACGATCGTGGTAAAAGCCTAACAGAAGGAGATTTATTAAGAGCTAAGACATTAGAGCTACTTGAAGGTTTCCGGAGTCAACAAGACTCTACGGAAGTCACATGGGATAAAATTCTTTCGGATACTCCTAAAGTAATAGATAATTATTTAAGATGGATATATTCATCCTATAAGGGAGCTAGAGCAGGAAGAAGTACTTTATTTGATGACTTTTTAAGTAAGTTTTATCCAGATTATAATTTATCACCAGTGACAAACGTAGCTGCTACTAGAATCAAAGATAAAACTGAAAAATTATACAAGGAATTTTTAGTTTGCAAAAAAATATCTGAAGGGAATTGGCCTTTTAACACTTCTAATCGCCCTATTACTGCTTGGGATAGAAATAGGCTTTCATTACTAATAAAAGAACTTGGCTTAACTGTTTCCATTCCAATTTTATTAGCTTCCTATCATTTGGGAGAAAGAAAATTTTCAGAGATAGTTCAAGTACTGGAACTGTTTCTTTTTAGATATAAGATTGTGTCCAATCAGCATATAGAAGCAGCAGTATCTATTTTTCACTCTCAATCGTTAATCATAAGGTCTAATCCTACAGTATACAATGTAAACACATTTAAAACTGCTTTAAGAGTCTTAATAACTTCAAGAGCTGGCAATACACATTTCAGTAATAACATTGATTCAATGTCTTATCGTGATGGCGGAGGAAACAAACCCTTAAAGTATTTATTAATGACGCTCGAGCATTTCAAAAGATGGTATGATTCTGATACTTCTGGAAACCCAATCTGTCAAGATAAGACTCGGATTTATGATTTTTCAAGTACTACAATAGAACATGTATACCCCAAAAATGCCAGTGAAACGTGCATAGTTGAATCAATTGAACCTCGAAAAAATGAATTAGAAAATTTGACATTTATGGGACCAACTGACAACGTTCTTGGTGGAAACGATGATTTCACAACAAAAAAACCAATATTTCAAACTTCGTCAATTGGTTTAAATTTAGATATTGGAAATCTAACACAATGGACTACTTCAGAATTAAATGTCAGAAAAACATCATTGAAAAATATGGCTTGTGCAATTTTCACTATATAATTAGTTACACTAACTTAAAGATTTGTATTAATTAACCATAACAGTCTCAATCTTTTCAACTAAAAAATTAAATCCATCAATATTTGAATTAAGAGAAACTTCTTCATTCAAAAGATTAAGGCCTTCATCTAAGTGTAACTTCACATACTTCCCTAAATCTTGGTTGGTAATATGCAATTGGTAATGCTGTGCCACTAAAGCCAAGTAATATTTATCATAATCTCCAAATAAGACTTTTCGGGAATATTCCTTACCGCCAGAGTCTTGTAAGTTTTTGATATCAAGTTTATTATTACTTTTTAATGAATAAGCTAAAGCAATCCTAGCGATTACATTTTCAGCTCCTAAATTGAGCTTTCTAGTTAGCTTAGAAACTACTTCTTTGTTGTCTTTACTAGTTCTAATGTGTGTAAACATGGTCGTCTTCTTTAAAGGCTTTAAATAGTTGGTTAAGTTTATACTTCTTAAAGGCAGAGTCATTCTCTGTATGTTCAATCATATAAACTTGACTTAAATTAGGTTTCATAAGTTCATATTCTTTTTCTGTCAACTCTTTTTCTAGCAATGGAAACAACACCACTTGGTTAGAAATATTAGGATAAAACTCTTGAATAATATTCCTAGAATGGTCTTTGTCAAATTTTTGCAACGGACTATCTATAAATACTGGGAATTCTATTCCAGATTCATCCACGAGTGCTTTTAAAAGCGCAGTAGCATATAATTGTTGTTCTCCTTTAGATAAGTTGTCTTTGTCTATGTAATTGCCTTTTTGGTCTATTAAATTAATATCCATAACATCATCATAAATATTAACTTCCACATCTTTTACAAAATTTTCTTTGTGCATCAATCGCTTTAAGCCTAAAACTATGGTTTTTTGAAGTGCAAACTTCTTCTCTTCTTTTACCCGTGCTATAACTGTTTTTATCTTTTCGAGCAGTTTCTCAGTAACTCTATATTTTTTTAGATCTTGCTCAATTAAATTGAAGTTTTTTTCAAATTCAGACAATATTTTTTTATGTGATGTATGTTGTCCGTTAAGATCACCAAACTCTTCAATAAGTTTATACTTGTCTTCCTTTAGATTAACTAATTCATCATCAATTTTTTGCTTTTCGTCTCTTAGTTTTTTAGCTAAATAATTATCTTTTCGAGCTTCCCCTTGTTTAATTTTTCGACTCACTCGACTTAAATTAACTCGATTATTTTTCTCTTCTTGCATTAACTGATTAATCTGAGTTTTAAAGCTGGTTTGCAGATGTTTATAGAGAGCTAAAAACTCACGGTGTTCTTCCTCAGTAAAATCTAACAAGACTTTAGATTGGTCGTTTGTATTCGTTTTTACTTCTTTTTTAAATTCATTTTCACAGGTATTTTTGGTGAGTTGTTCAAGCCTAGTGATTAGTTTAGGGTCATTTACAACTTCTCCAAAATCCTTAATAAGTTGGTTGCTAAAGCTTTCTAATTTGGTTTTATAAACATCTAAACTAATATGCTGATTTTGAAATTTACTTTCGTGATCGAGTTGTAATTTTAATTGTTCTACGTGTTCGTTGGCAATTAAAAAAGGAAGTAATTCTAAATGCTTTTTAAGTTTCTGCTTTGTAACATCAATTGCATCTTTAATTCCATCACGCTCTTTTTTATACGCTTTTAAATCTTCAAGGGTCACAGAATTCCCCTCCCGGATGAGTTTTTCTTGAAGTCCATCTGATTTTGCTTTTAAATTAGCTTCTTTAAAATCTAATTCATCTTGCTGCTCTTGGTTGTAATCAGTCAGCTTAATGAGTTCCTCGTCTTTTGCAATTAAATGATGAAGCTTATCTTTTTCCTGCTCCGAAACACCTCGTCTTCTAAGATTTGACAACAGTATTTCTAGGTTTCTTCTAAGTTCTTCATATTTTTTTATCCCTAAAACTTCAGAATAAGCTCGGCTTAGACTTCTCAACTCTGCTTTAGACTTAGCTTCGGCAAGAGAGACTATTTTTTCAGCATCAAAAAAGAAAAACTTAGCAATTTCTCTTGGCAATAAAAAATCGTTGATAAAAACTTCATAACCGACATCTTTAGTTAATTCATTTTCGGTCCCATCGATTAGAAGTTGTAGGCTTTCCTCCTTTGTAGTAAAATCATAAGTCCTTTTAATAGTGACTGTTTTACACGGTACAGATGGTATAAGCACATCACTTAAAGTCACCTGAATAGACATTTTTTGATCTGTACCTTCTACCTTAGCATCATTATTAAACTGTGAATCTAAATAATCTACATAACCTCCAGATTTCTTAATGTCTTTTCGGTATTTATCTTCAACTTGTGCAATTAGCTTACCATAAAAAACCCAAACTAGAGAAGTAAGAAAACTTGTTTTACCAAAGCCATTTTTACCAGCAATAAGGTATATGTTTGATTCTTTCTTTTGCTTAAAATCAATTGTATTACTCCCTTTATAAATCCTGAAGTTTTTTATTTCAATCTGGTCAATGCGCATTATAAGTTATCATTTACAAAGTTTTCGATTCTTTTTTCGACATCATTATGGAGTCCATATTTCGTGAGCATTAAAGTTTTAGATTCCTGTAATGAAATTAAGTTATCAATCAAGTGGTAATAATTAGCATCATCTTCACATACCTCTTTTAAAATTCGTCGCTCTGTATCGTCTAAAGATTTAATGTTGTTTGTACTAATTGCTTTACCATATACATCTTTATAGAGCTCACTTACGCTATAATCAAAAATCATATCTCTATTCCAGATGACTTGTATCGCAATCAATTCTTGATTATTAATTAAGGTAATGTGCGGCCTATCCTTTTGAACCTCTTTTTGAGTCACTAATAATTCTTTTAAAGTATCTGCTCTGTATTTTGGGGCATATGAACCTTGATGATGTCCATTTTCATCAACAGCTTCTTGTCCATTTCTTCGAACTGGCATCCTGTTTTTGCTGATATTCCTATTATCTACAAGATTATTTCTAAATTTTAGCAAAGGAGCCATCCATTCTTGACCATTTTCAATTAATGCAGACATAGATTTATCTTGTTTCACTACAGTACATGTCCAGCAACCAAAACGTGATTGACCACAAGAAGAATGTTTTTTATTTGTTACAACTGTAGGACATTCGTAATCATCGGCACTGGCATCTGAGTAAATCTGAAATAAGATAGAGTTATCAAATCCCCATGGAGATGGAACAGCATTAATGATGTACCAAACTTCTTCTAACATTAAATCCTTAATCGGTGAATAAACATAGGTATTAGGGGTTGTCCCATGCTTAGATAAACGACTACCTTCAATTTCATGTTTTCTCATTGAGCGTTCACGAGTTGCACTTTCTTCATACCGTGTCCCTAGCAAAACAATAGCCTCTCCCATTTTATCAATCTGCTCTAGTAAAAAATTAGAAGTTGGCTTAATTTTCAAACGATCCGTACACCACCTAAATGTGTTATTTGGAACTGGATAACCTTTACCTAGGACATTGATCCAAAAAGAATCCTCAAGCTTAGGAGTTGTTTTCTGGACAAAAATCGGTAAACCTTGATCCCTAGCTTCCTTATCGATTTTAGACAAAACATCATCTACGTAATTTGAAATGATTGGATTCTCTACCATTGTATCATTACAGACAACATATACTGGCCTCTTTAACTGAAAAGGCATAGGTACTTGCTCCTTAAATCGTTTTAGAGCAATCCAAACTAAAGTTAATAAAACAGTAGAATCCTTACCCCCACTAAAACCAATGATCCAAGGGCGGTTTGAATCTCCTTCATAAGCATACTGATCAATTAATTCATCAATAATTAATTCAGCTTTTTTCAATTTAATTTTTGACATACTATTTTATAATATTTGGTAGTAAATAATTCAGAGGTTAATTACTTCAATTTACTTTCCAAGAATTTTACCTTTTCTTCTAAGCTTTCTATAGTTTTTTTTTGCAATTCAATGATATAATCTTTGTCGTTATTTTCTTTTTGCATTTTATCTTCTTCGTTTCTGATCATACCCCCTTCTCCTCGAAATAACCAATCCGCTGATAAATCTTTATAAGTATTTATCAATTTTGATATATTACTTCCAGAAAGAGATCCTCTTTTTCTAGCTTTCCCAAGCAAACCATTTGCAATACCAGTCTCAATAGATAATCTATGATCATTTAATCCTTTGTAATCCATATAGATATCAAGTCTTTTAAAAAAATATATCATATTTAATAAAAATATTTTGATTATATATCAATAATGATATATATTTGTGCTTATACTTAACAAAAGTGATTAGGACACTTTTAAGATTTATGCTTTAAGTCTTAAAAATTCTAACTAGACTTTAAAAATACAAAAAATATGGGATTTTTTAGTTGGATTACTCAAGACACAAAAGAAAGCATTCCTAATTACTACTCAAAGAGGTCTGTTTTTACAGTTTCTCTTATAGATAATAAAGGAAACGTTTGGAATGAAAAATGGTATGAAGGTTATGGCGTATTTGGCGGTAAAGATTTCTTTGTATTGGTTGCTGAAATGAATGGTAAAACCTCAAGAGAAGATGGTGTAGAATTATATCATGAAGGAGATGAGACATCTCTTTTATTTCCAAACCTTGTTCAAAATGACTTGGATTGGGAATGGAAAAACAAAAAACCAAAAGAATGTGCGCGCCAAGGGTATTTTTATTAAGACAAAAAAAATAACCTCATCCACTTCATCCAACTCACGCCGACTTCAGGCGAGTTAAAAGATTTTAGAGTTTATAAATATTTAAGAGAACTTCCCCAACAGATCCCAAATCGGAGGTGAACGTGAGTGTTTTAAGCTTATCATCTAAGCGCTTATAAGGTTGTCATGAGCAAAATCAAAAGGAAAAATACGCGTGTCTTTCAATGGCCTTTTCAAAAAATGTAATCTACACTTGGCATTGTCAATTATTAGATGACACTTATAAAGTCATATTGACATAATGTATACTCTTATTGACTTTTACTATAAAAACCAAGAAACAACAGATAAATGAAGAGGATATAGACCCATTTCAAAAGCTCATGACATAACACAGATTGAGAGTAACAGAGGATTGAATTTAAAAGCGCCCCAGACATGGATGCGTCAAGTTAAATCTTGGATAAAAACCCCCTTTTCTTGAATAAGTGATGATAATCTCAATAGATATTTCAGTGAATTCAAGTTTCAAAATAAATCGATCACAAAATAAAGCAACTATATTCAATGATGTAATTGTCAAAATCGTGGAGGGAGACAAATTATATCAATCAGAATTAATGAGTAACTAACTAGTGACCTCTAGATTATTATTTAAGTAGATATTGTATAGGTAAAGACGTTTAATTCACCCTAACTCTTACATCAACATCTCTTTGACCTCGGTTCATTTTAACAAGCGTGTTGTCGTAAAAGTAGTAGAACATAAGGTTTTGAGCATGATAACCGTAAAAGACTCTGTAAATAGTCCATCCACTCTCCATAGAAACAAGCTCTTCATGTTTTGCCTCTTTAATGAATTCTTTTACAGTCATACCACTCCATATCTGCGGAGCTTTTATAGAAACGCATGAGGTAAAAAGCAATAAAATTAAAGATAGTACAACAAATTTTTGTAGTAAAGTTTTCATAGTTCCCAACGTTCAAATTATTAAGTTAAGTCAAGTTACTAAAAAATATAGTGCGAACTTCTTAGGCACATTATAGTCATAACCCCTCCCAACTCACGCCGACTTCAGGCGAGTTCAGAAGTTTTAGAGTTTATAAACCTTCAAGAGAACTTCCCCAACAGATCCCAAATTGTAGGTAAACGTGAGTGTTTTAGGCTTATAATCTAAGTGCTATTAGGGTTGCTATGAGCAAAATCAAAAGAGAAAATACGTACGCCTTGCAATGGCCTTTTCAAAAAAATGTAAAATAAACTTGACATTGTCACTTATTAGATTACATTTGTAAAGTCTTATTGACATAATGTAAACTCTT
>Ga0307975_1001211_pt1 | contig 13364 bp, 13 predicted proteins | sample OrgLakmetagen917_FD_201825 | JGI IMG/M metagenome (GOLD analysis project Ga0307975, IMG submission 201825) | Saline water microbial communities from Organic Lake, Antarctica - #917 | ecosystem: Environmental > Aquatic > Non-marine Saline and Alkaline > Saline | place: Antarctica: Organic Lake... | reverse complement strand
GGCGGCTGCGCGGACTACGAAACTTTCGTAGTGACAAACCAGGGCCGTGCCCATTGCGTACACGACTGCGGCAAAAGTCACCACGGATTGTGGCCCTTTTTATCGTCGGGAAGTTTGGGGCATTTCTAAAATAGAGCTAAATAGAAATGAGCTATCTGGTTTCAACTTTCTTCAACTCCTGACGGGCTGACGGCGCTCTGGTGGGCCTCCAAGTAAACCCGGCGAAGTCTGCCCCTTGTTCGCAATACCGGCTTTGTGGGGCACAGCAAGCGGCGCAGGCCACAACGTGATTCATCATGGCCTCGTGCGTTGGCTTCCCTGCCTTGGCGCTTTCAGGGTGGCTCTGCGGCGGCTCGGTGGCCTTGGCTGGCGGTGGCTCTGTGCAAACGGGCAACTTTCCATCAGCCCGCATCAGTCGAAAGTAGTCCAGCAGATAGGCCCGGCTGTTCGCCCCATCGGCTATGTCCTGAATGTCGTCTGTACTCAGCAGGGCTCGTTGAATGGCTTCGGCAATTTTCAGCAGCAGGCTGGTTGCTTCCTCTTTGAACTCAGGAGAAAAAGAACGTCGCTTTCTGATCACCAGACGCCTCGTTTATGGTGGCGATATTACCACCTACGTTGGTGTCCGGAATCATTGAGCCACTTCAATGTTTGTGACATCTTGAATCTTCGTTCCTTGGAAACATATAAAGTGTCAGGTGCAGAAAACGGTAACATAGTGATGGTTTTTTAAGTGGCTGCAAAAGCTCGATCGCTGGCGTTGTATTTTGCAAGCGAATCCAATGAAAGCTATTTGCAATTTTCAGATGAATTCCCATGAAAATCAGTGGAGTGGAAAAGTGATACGAGTGTCTGCTGCGATAATAACAATGATTATTTTGGGTGGATGTGCCCAAACTTACACCTGGGTAAAGCTGGGATCCTCCACTGCCGATTTTTACAGAGCAAAGTCCCATTGCGAAGCCATTTCGACAGGTGCAACGCCGATGGATTATTCCAATCCGGGATCATCCACGACATATCACTCAGGGTCAGCTTACGGGTCGGGTGGACAATACGGGACATATTCTGGAACTTCCACCACATATAACGACAACATGGCGCAAACTTTTGCCAATCTCGGACAAGCGGTCCGTCGGAAAGGCATGTTTAATGATTGTATGAGGGGGCAAGGATTTTTGCCCCAACAAGAAAAATCGAGTTCCTCTGTTGGTAAAGCGGAAAGTATCGCTTCTCCATCTTCGAGTAGCCATTCTTCACTGAATGGCGAGTCAGAATGGGAGGAGTCAGCAGTGGATTACGACAAGGGGACGGTGAGCTTCGACAACACAAGGCTCTTATCGCAACCTAATTCCAATGCAAAACAGTTGGATGTCATTGCGAAAGGCGAGGAGGTGGAAGTTATAGCTGAAGCAGGTAGCTTTTGGTTTAAGGTGCGCTATAAATGGCAGCAGGGTTATGTGATGCAGCCCTGGGTTACTCCGATCATTAAATCTAGTGCCGCCAAGGAAGCGTCAAATTAGAGGCAGCCACCAACCGTTCGCAAGTTTCCACGTGTATGTAGAGGTGGTTGATGGGCGTCTGCTTTAAGGTCGTTGGCCTTGTTGTTCAGATGGGCCTTCCTCCGAGTTGTAGGCGTTGTTTATGATTTACTTCCATCGGGTTGAGCAACGGTTCGTTGGCCAACCGTCCCGCTTCCTCCCGTTCGGCTCTATCTGTAAACAGAAACAGCAGGTTACTGAATACGGCTTCAATATCGGCGGCAGGTCATTCTTGCTTTAATCATTTTGCCGGGGGCGCGGGTAGTGTTTTCGGTCCTATACCTGATGGCAGGGTCGGGGGTAGAGCGTAGCGGTATCAATTTGAGCATGGTGGTTACTCCGGCTTGTTCACGCTCTGATAGGTCTGAATGTGTGCCCGGGGAAGCCCTACCCCGATGTAGCAATACCGGCCCCGTGGTGCGGAGTAAGCCTGGCAGGCCATCAGGTAATTAAGCATGGCGTCATGGGGAGACTTCCATGTCTTCATCCGTTCAACATGGCTTTGGCGGTTCGCTGGCGCTCTAGTCGGGGGCTGGTTCATAGTCCGCCAGCGGCTTACCGTCAGAACGCATCAGCCTGAAGTAAGCCGTCAGGTAGGTCCGGCTGTGCTCCCCTTCTGCTATGGCCTGCATATCATCATCAGACAGCAGGGCCCGCAGCCGGTCAGGGTTGGCCTGAAGCATTACGGCAATATCCAGCAGCAGGGCGTCGGGGTTTTGGCTTTGTTTCTGCCCTTCTATGTTTTGCGGTGTTACCCGTGTTACTGGTGTTACCGTCAGTGTTGGCGCGGCCTGTAGCGGTAACGCGGGCGCTGTTACCGGTGTTACTGGTGTTACTGGCGGGTGTTTGTATCGGGCTATCAGGGCGGCTAGGCTCATTGCTCGCTGTCCTTTGGTCGCACTGAATAAAGGCGTGTCTTTTTGCCCCCGGCCTGCCTAACCTTTGAACGCTCCTTGCCTAACAGCCAGCCTTCAGCGTCCAGGGCATCAATTACCCGGCGCTTATCAAAACCTTTCGTGGCGTCGTTCATCCCGGCTGCGGTGAATAGGAATACCCGGCCTTGGTCGGTGTCCTCCCAGTAACCGGCTCGGCCTTGCCCGCTGGCTTTTACTGGGTCTGGCTCTGTTGGGTGAATCGCAGAAAACCGGCTGTCGCCATGGGTTTCAATGAACTCTGTCACGGTGTCCAAAATCTGGCGGGTTTCGGTGCGGCCTTCGCCTCGGTTCCCCTGCCAGCTTGCGAACATATCTAGGGCAGTTGTCAGCGCGGCCCCTTCAGTCCAGCCGGTAATGCCGTACTCTGTGGCAACTTCGCCAGCCATGCCGATAAGGGCGAAGGTGCTGGCGGCGCGAGCCTCTACACCATCACGGGCGTTGAATCCGGGCAGGCTGCATAGTTCGCTGTATTGTTCGGCTCTGTCGGTCTCGTCATTCAGTAGTGCTTCAACAAAAGCGGCCCCGGCCTTGCCGTAGTCTTGGCTTGAACGCTCCTTAATGGCGCTGTTGAAGGCGGCCCCATTCGGGTAGCCGTGCAGCGTGTCGTAAGCGCCATGGGTGCGGTTATCAACGCGAATGTCCAGAAGGCGGGCTTCCTGTCCTGCTTTGATTTTGGCCCCGCCACCCGCCTTTTTTATGTGGGTTGATAGCGTGTGCTCCCCGGTGGATAAAACAATAATCCGCCAGCGTGCTGACAATCGAGCGCCACCACTGCGGGCGGCCCGTTGCTTGCCCAGTCCATTGGCCAGGGCGTAAACGGTTGTGCCAATTTCTTGGGCGTTGCTCTCCCCGATTTCATCCAACGGTAACAGCGTGTCGTTTCGGGCGGCTGCGGTGGCTTCTAGCCCGTTGCCGGTGGCCCGCCATGTCATCACATAGTCTGGCCCGCCCCATACGGTGGCGGCGGCCTGTGCTGCCCCTGTTTTGCCGGTGCCTGAATCACCGACCAGGTGAATGCCTCCGCCCCCGTTGAATTGGCGCTTGGCCTTCAGCAGCAGTGGCCCAGCAAAAGCGGTTGATACCGCCAGCATCAAAACAGGATTACCGATACATAGCGCGGATATATTGGCCCGCCAGCCTTCCAGTGTTCCGGCCTCCTTGTAGGTATCAGGCGCGGCGTGCTCAGACTGGTAGCTGATTTTCTGATTACCGATTGTTCGGCCTGGCAATACAAACGCCTTTTCGTCACGGCTCCAGCCGGTGCAGGTGGCGGCGGTAATTTGCTCCTTTGGTTTTCTGCTTATCATCCACTGTTGAAACAGGCTTTTTTTTCGCAAGTCGTAACGAAAGCCATTGTTTAGCAACTCTCGCATCAGCTCATCACCACCACCAGCCAGCAGTGCCATAGGTGCGGCCCATGCTTTCCAGCGCCCTTGTGGGTCGGTGTACTTCAGCAAAAGCCCGTGACTACTGCCGTGCTCGTCATGGGTCATGGCGGCGGAATGAATGGGTGAACCTATCCAATCATCAACGGGTGTTCCGCCATCCTTTTCAGGGTCTTTGATTCCATGCCAGTACAAACCGGGCTGGCATTTTCTGCCGTTCAGTTGGAACCAATCATCATGGGTAAGAAAACAAGAACGGCTGATCTCTGGCTCTGCCAGGGTTGCTGGCTCTGTTGCAGTAGGTGCCAAGGGCGTGACGGTAACACCAGTAACACGGCTGTTTTCTGTGGTGTTACTGCTACAACCCGCGCCATTGCTGGCGGTAACATCAGTAACACCAGTAACATCAGAATTTATAGGTGCAGGGTTTGAATTGCTCATTGCGCCCCCTTTAGCCAGGTGTGCAAATCATTGAAGTCAGAAAGGTGCAGCGGTGCGGCTGGCGGCCATTCTGGCAAGGCGTAACGTGCCCCGGCGGCGATTGCTGCGGCGCGGGCGTTGGTAGCTCCGGGGTTGCCTTCGGTCTGGCGGTCATCATCACCACACACAACAATGTCAGCATTTGGCCAGCGGTTACGTGCTCCGGTTGCCACGGCTTTAAGGTTGCCGCAATCCACAGCAGCCAGTACCAGGGCGGCGGGGTCACTCTCTGCCAAGGTGCAGCCGGTGGCGTAGCCTTCACAGATTAGAATGCGGGCGGGATAGTCCGGGCCACCTACCACAATAAAGTTCCCGGCCTTGCGTCCGCCAGCCATCAGGCGTTTATCTCCGGCCTCGTTTACTGTTTGCAGGCTCCAGGCTTTGCCGGTGAAGTCAGTCAGCAGCAATACAAGTTCCTGGCCTCGCTGGCGGGCGCTGTGGGGCTGTGTGCGCTTGCGTAATAGATACGGGTGGCCTTGGTCGGCTGGAACGCTATCGTGCCAAACGTGGGCGGCTCTGGTGGCTGCCTGTTCCCATTGGCTGGCCTGCTCTGTTTCCCTGGCTTGCCTGGCGTCTGCCATTCGGCGCTTCAGTTCGCGGCGTTCAGCATCGCTCAGGGTTTCCCCGGTGTCGGCTATCCACTTGGTTTCGGCTCCGGTGCTCCAGTCTCCAGCGACAACAACGAACGGCAGACCCCGGTCGTGGTAGGCAATCAGCCAACCGTTTTTGCTGCGGGGCTTGCTGGCGGTCGGAAAGCGTAGCAGCTTGCCATCGGCACCAGGCAGCGCGGCTAACAGTGTGTCGAGGTTGTGCGGCTCTATGCCAGCATTCAGCAGGGCGGCGCGTATGGCGTCTAAGCGTTCAGCGTATCCGCCAGCAGTGGTATCATTGCGGGTATGGCCATGGCTGCTTTTGTGGGTATGGCCGTTGTTGTGGGTATGGCGCTTTGCTGTGGTGGCGGGCGCTTCTCTCATGCCTTGCCCCCTTCCATGCGTTCAGCAATCCAGTTACGAATTACTGACTCAGGCCAGGCAACGGCTCGTGCGCCAATTTTGACGGGCTTTGGGAACGTCCCAGCGGCCATACCTTCATAGATTGCGCTGCGGCTGCGGGCGGTTATCTGCTCAACTTCCTTGCGGCGCAACATCCGGTCAAGTGGCTGGCGGTCGGTCTGTGTGGTGCTTCTCTGTGCGGTCATATCGGATTACCTCGGGGTTGTGTTTCGTTCCTCGGTAATCTTGTAGGGGCTGGCAGGTGCAGAATAGATGAAAGGGTTTAGGTAGATGGGGTGAACACTTCCGGGAAAGCCCGCCAATACTAGCCCGGAAGGGATGGCCCCTTTATTGGTTGCGGTTTGGCTGGCGGCCTGTTGGTGCCCAAATGGGGCGGATAATTGAGGCTATAGCCTTTGCCTTGCTGTTGCCTTGTTCCGGGTTGTCCATGCGGATTTTTACCCACTCGGCTACATCGGGATTTATGGGGTAATCCTTCCCATCGTTTGGGCGGCGGTCTTTCCAGAAGTGGCGCCAGGCAACAATTAGCAAATCCAGATGGGGCAACTCTCCGGCCCCCATGGCGTTATACAAGGCGCGGAAATCAGCGGGCAGGGCTTCCATGTGGTCGTCATCGGCTTGTCCGGTGGCTGCGGTGCTGGTGTCGTGCGAAATTGCTTGGTTGGTTAGCCCTGATGCGCTTGCTAACCAGTCAGGTGATGCGTAATGACTGCGCTCTAGAAAGTGTTTTAAATCTTTTGCTTTGACTGTCGCATTCTCTAAAGGGTTTGGAATATTTTTCTCGTATCCTTCAACCGCAAGACCTTCGATATACCAGTGCGCCAGAAGCTCCCAGGACTTATCCCCTTTGAGTGCCGCATTGCACTCAAACTTGCGGGATATATTTAAGTACATGGGGTTGCTAACCGGACTGGACAAAAGGTTGCTATGGACGTATTCAGCAGATGGGTATGGAATGACTTTGCCATTTTTTTCCCCTAAGCCATAAAGCAGCATCCAATGCTGTATCTCTTTCATTTCGAGCTGATAATCAAGGTTCGTCGTCATAATTAATCCTCGAAAACGGCGGCTTTGTGGGCTTGCGTCAGGTGGCTATAGCGTTGAACCATGGCTAGTGTTTTGTGGCCTAGAATGTCGGTTATTTCCCGCAGCCCGGCCCCGTCAGGCTAGGCACGGCCAAAACGGTTATGGCTTACGCGCCGCGGGGTCTGGTGATCTTCATTACCGCTTCTCCCATGCTGTAGCTCCATCGTAGTCATTGCCGCCGGTAGCTACCCACTTGAAGCCGTTCGGTGCAATCGCTATGCATTCAGGTTGCCAGCCTGCGGCATTTTCCAGACTGGACACCCAACCGGCTACGGCATCGCCTGAAACGACTACGAACCCATCAGCGTGCTGTTTTCGGTATTCGGCTATTTCGGTTTGTAGACTCATGATTCGCCCCTTGGGTTATTTGCTGGCGGTCTGGCCTATGGCCACCACGTTTCCGCCGGTTCTCAGACTGTCCAGATAGTTGGCCCATTGCTGCATCATCTTCGTGCGCTCATCAATCCGGGCAGATCGGTTGTAGGCGGCGGCCACTTGGTTGCGCTGGCGGTGCGCCAGTTGAAGTTCGATTATTTCCGGTGGCCATCCCATCTCGTGCAGCAATGTTGAAGCGGTCGCACGGAACCCATGCCCGACCATGGTGTCACCATCAAAGCCCATGCTTTTCAGCGCCGTGTTAACGGTGTTTTCAGACATTGGCCGGCCTGGCCGCACTGACTCGAAAACGTATGGCCTATGGCCTGTTAGCTGCTTCAGCGGTTTGAGTATTTCAACGGCCTGTGGTGACAACGGTATTCTGTGGTCTGGCACTTGGCCGGCACGTTTGGCCTTCATAGTTCCCTTCATGCGGTTGCCCGGCACTGTCCAGATACCGGCGTCTAGGTCGATTTCTTCCCACACGGCCATGCGTAGTTCACCAGGGCGCAGAAATACCAAGGGGGCCAATTGCAGGGCGGCGCACGTTGTTGGCTGGCCAGCGTAGGCATCAATCGCCCTCAGCAGCTTTCCAAGTTCGGCAGGTGTCACAATGGCGGCTCGATTCTTTGCGGGTGCTGTTTTCAAAATGCCGCGTAAGTCTGCGGTGGGGTCGCGGGTGGCCCGGCCTTCGGATATGGCGAACCTGTAAATCTGGCTGATTCGCTGGCGCATTCGGTGTGCAGTTTCGTGCTTGCCCTTGGCTTCAATTTTCCGCAATACCTGAAGGGCTAGGGGCGGCTCTATATCGGTAACTGCCATGCTGCCAATGTGAGGGTATATCCAATTCGTCAGGCGGTTGTGCGTCACTGAAATGGTGCTGTCACTTAGCTGGCCTTTTTGCAGCTTCAGCCAGTCCTCAGCAACGGCGCGGAACGTATCGGCGGCGGCATCCCGGCGTTGGGTTTCAGATTGTCGGCGGTATGCTGCGGGGTCTGTATTGTCCGCCAGCATTTGCCGGGCTTCATCGCGTTGGGCGCGGGCCTGTTTCAGCGTGGTTTCAGGATATACCCCCAACGCCAGCAGCTTTTCCTTGCCAGCGTAGCGGTATTTCAAACGCCAGTAACGGCCCCCTGGCTGAATGTCCAGATACAGCCCGTTACCGTCCGCCAGCTTGGTGCGCTTGCCGTACTTACCGAACGTGGCGGCTTTAACTTCGGGGCTTGTGAGTTTGTTGGTGGCGCGGGCCATGGCTTTGCGCTCCGGGTTGGGGGTACGTGGTCGGGCGAAAGCCCATCTACCCCCGAATGTACCCCCAAACTATTACGGATACTAGGGGTATGTTTCGGAACAATGCGGAACGTAATTTAGGCTAAAGTCAGTGTTTATGAGGTTTGGCGGGGTGATTTGGATGTCTTCGGAATGATTAATGGTGCCCTCGGCAGGACTCGAACCTGCTACCTTCCCCTTAGGAGGGGGACGCTCTATCCAGATGAGCTACGAAGGCATAATGCCAAGAAGGGCGGTATGATAACGGGCTGAGGCGCGTGGCTCAAGGCTTTGCGCGGGTTGTTTATTTTTGGAAGCGGTGTGATCAATACTGTGGTGACGGATTTGAAAACGGATGTAAGGCTGAGTGTGATTGTGCCGGTGTGGAATGAGGCCGTTGTGATTGGCGCTTTATTGCAGTCGCTTCAGCCGCTGCGTGATGCGGGCCACGAGGTGATTGTGGCGGATGGCGGCAGCACTGATGGCACGCAAAACTTGGCCCGGCTTTTATGTAATCATCTAGTAAGTGCGGGGTTAGGCCGGTCGGCGCAGATGAACGCCGGTGCTGCGGTTGCCCAAGGTGACGTGTTGTTGTTTCTGCACGCCGATACGCAGTTGCCTGCAGACGCGGTGCAGCAATTGCAGGCATTTGTGCCAACGCTGAACGTGTGGGGGCGATTCGACGTTCGCTTAAGTGGCTCGCGGCCGCTGTTTCGAGTGATTTCCTGGTTTATGAATAAGCGCTCGCGGTTGACGGGTATCTGTACCGGCGATCAGGCGATGTTTGTACGTCGTGATACCTTTGAAGTCTTGGGCGGTTTTGCACCTCAACCGTTAATGGAAGACGTTGAGTTGTCGCGGCGTTTGCGCGATGTGTCGCGCCCTTTTTGCGTAGCAAGCCCGGTAACGACAGACAGTCGGCGCTGGCAACAACGAGGCGCCTGGGCAACGATTGTGCTGATGTGGCGGCTGCGCTGGCGCTATTGGCGCGGTGAGTCTGCTGAGTCTTTGGCCCAAGCCTACCGATCGGATGTTCGCAATGCCCAATAATGAAAACAATTCTGACCAGGCGTTGGTCATGCAGTTCGCCAAATGGCCTGAAGCCGGCAAGGTAAAAACACGTCTAATACCCGCACTGGGCGAGCAGGGGGCTCTGGCGGCGCATTGTGAGTTAACTCTGGCGGTGCTGGATAATTTGCTGGCGACGGCTTTTCCGCTGCAGCTTTGGTGGGACTGTGATCGTACGCCCCCGGCAGAAGCTGCTGAAGTGATGAAAAAGTTGCAAGGGCAACGTGTACAGCAGCGTTTTCAGAGCAGTGGCAACCTTGGTGATCGCATGGCTGCAGCTTTGTGTGGTGCTCTGCATTGCCACAAAGTCGCCATAATTGTAGGCAGTGATTGCCCGTCAGTGGATGCAGCTTATGTTCTTCAGGCCGCTGAAAAGCTGATTCACGTTGATGTGGTGTTGGGACCATCGGAAGACGGCGGTTTTGTTTTGATTGGCGCGCGTAAGGTGGTGCCTGGCATGTTGGATGGCATTCAATGGGGCAGCGAGCATGTTCTACGGCAAACCTGTGAAAAACTGAAACGTGCGGGGCTGAGCGTTGGCTTGTTACCCATGCGCTGGGATGTGGATGAAGCTGAAGACTGGCAGCGATTTCGGCGTGAGTTTTTCGGCTGAAATCGCTGCCTCTGGTGTTTCAACTGCCGTTAGCCCTCTGTGACCGACGGCTGGGCTCTGAGTTTTTGCATTTGTTCGTCTGCATTGCCGTGATTTGCTGATGCGGTCTTGTCTGCTTCTAAATCTACGTCTGCGCTTACGTCTGTAATCTGGCCGTTTGAGGTGACCAGTAATGCCCGCTCACGTTGTTCTAAGGCGGTGCGGAAAGTGCTTTGCAATTGCGCCAGGCTGACATTTTCAATCGCCGCAACCAGTTGCTCGCGGGAGTCGAAGTTGCTGTTGCCGCGATCAATTTCATTCCAGAAGCGCCCGGAGATATCGCCTAACTGGCGTTCTTGGTCCAGTATGCCGCTGATGACGGCCTGTTTTTCCTGTTCCAACTCTTTGCTTCCTAGGCCTGCCAGGGTGCTGGCGAAGCTTTCCACAAACTCGTCCACAGCGGCATTAATGGCTTGCGGACGGGTGTCTGGAGATTGCACGACTAACGCGAGCGCCGGAGTTTCCAGCATTTCGAATGACGTTGCGTAAACGATGTAGCCCAGTTGACGCTGGGTGCGAATGTTCTCGTAGAACGGGCTGCGGATAATCTGAGTGAGTAACCGATACTGCGCGCGCTCTGCCAGACTGGTATTCGGGCCTTGCAGGTATAGGGCGTAGCCGGCATCCGGGTGGCTTATGTTCATATTCACGCGGGTTTCGCCTGCGGGAATCTGACGTATACGGCTGCGTTCTACGTTCGTGTATTGGCTGTCGGCCATGATCAGAGTCCGTGCCTGTTGGGCCATGTTCAGCGCAGACGCGACGCTGAGGTTGCCGTGAACCAGCATGACAGGGTCCAGGTTGGTCATTAGTTGCCGCTGGAAGGCTTGAAGGTCATTCAGAGTGACTTCTTGAGCGGCTTTTAGCTTGTCTTCGTTCTGCCAGGCGCCCTCAAGAAGTGCGGTTTGAATATAGTTGGCAATCTGTTCGCTAGGGCGATTACGGGATTGATTCACCAGGCTGTCCACAAGGTTTTGGCGCGCGATGTCAAAACGTTGTTGGGTCAGTTCCGGGTTGGCCACCTGTTGTAAAATCTGGCGCAGCAGCGTGTTGGTTTGGTCGCTGTAGCCACCCACCCTCAATGTTAACCCGCGCAGATGGGGGTAAATGCTGTAGTCCAGGCCGGCCAGGCGTGCGGAGTAGGCCCAGGCGTTCAGGTTGGTATTCAGAGCGTCTGTCAGCAGTCGCAGCAGTACAGCGTTGCGGGCGGACGCCAGTGCCAGAGGCGTGCGCAGGCTCAGGTATACGTTGGCTTTGGGGGTGCCAAAACGAGTGTCGCGCGCGTACCAGAGTTCAATTTCGCCACCATTATTGGTGCCATCATCGGCACTATTATTGACACTATTATTGACACTAGCGCTCAGCAGTTGTTCAGGCTGGGTCATGGTGCTGCCACTGACCATGGCAAAATTTTCTGGTATGAAAGGGTTGGCTTGCGGCAGTGCAAGCTGGCTGGCAAGAACGACGTTGGCGGGTTGGTTCAATTGTTGAACACTCAAGGATTCCTGCTGCCACTGGGTGTTGTACCACTGTGTGGCGCGAGCCTCGCCCAGATCGGGCTCGGGTTGCAGCACGAACAGCAGCAGGTTGTCGGTGGTGAGTTGCTCAAGAATCTCGCGGTACTGGTCGGGCGCGTAGCTTTCCAGCAGCCAGGGCGCGCGCAGGATGTCTGCTGCCGGGTAGTGTTGCAGTTGCCCGGCCAGGCGCATTACCTGTTGTACGGGGTCGCTTTTTTCGTTAAAGCGGAAATCAATGTCGGCCAGTTTGCGCATTTCTTCAAAACGTTGCTCGCTGATGCCATATTCGCGCACTTTATCGATGTAGGCGAACACCAGAGGAAGGATGGTGTCTTGTTGCTCCAGACCTTGCTTGGTGAGGGCCATGGAGATTTCCAGTGTGGCGCCATCGCCTGTGTCCATTCCCAAGCCCGCTGACAGGCTTTCGACCAGGCCCGCGCGTTTCAGCACGTCAAACAGGCTGCCAGGGCCTTCATGGCCTATCAGGTTGGTCACGTAGCGCGCGGGCTTGGTGCGGTATTGATCCTGCTGTGAGGCAATAGGGAATACCAGGGACATGCTGCGGATGTCTTTCAGCGACGCCACGGTCACTTTTGTGGGCAGTTGCTCGCGATCAACCAAAGGTGCGCTGTGGCGTTTTTGCGTCAGTTTGCGGTTTTCAATAGCGTCAAAGCGGCCGCGCACCAGTTGTTCCAGGCGGTCCAGCGACTGCGGTCCGTAAACGGCGAGGTTCATCAGGTTGGCCGAGTAGTGCTGACGCCAGAATGTGACCAGGTCTTCACGTAATGGCCGCTGTTCGCTGTTTTCCAGGGTGGTCAGGTTACCCACGGCAAACTGGTGAAAAGCATGCTCGGCAGGCGTAACCGCTTTGCGGACTGAAAAAAAGCGGCGCCCGTCTTCTTTGAGTTTGGAGCTGTATTCGGAATGCACCGCGTTGCGTTCGCGATCGACAAGTTCGGCTGTGAACAGGGGCGCGGAGAACTGCTGGGCAAAACGGTCCAGAGCCGGCTCTAGAAATTCGGCCTGTACGTCAAAGAAGTAGTTAGTGTCCTGGAACGCGGTAAAGGCGTTGTGGCTGCCTCCGTGGCTGGCAATGAACTGCTGGTACTCGCCGGGTTCAGGGTATTTCTCGGTGCCCAGAAATAGCATGTGTTCCAGGAAGTGAGACAGGCCCTCGCGATCGGCGGGGTCGTCGCCGCTGCCGACGGCTACATTCAAAGACGCGGCGGCCTTGTTTGCACTTTTGTCCGACACCAGTAACACGCGCAGGCCGTTATCTAATTGTAAGTAACGATACAGGTTGGCATCGTTGGGGCTTTTTGTGGGTTCCTGCGCGGCCAGGCTCAATGAACTGGCGATTAACAGGCATAAGAACGTCAGCGCTGCTGGCCAGAATGAGTTTCGGCGCAGCGGGCGCGTCAGGGCAGGCGTCATGTCAGTGAATCCTTGTTTTGCCGGGGGTCTGCGGCTGCTGATTTAAGGTTTTGCGCGCCAGATCAGCGGATTTTTCTGCGCTGAGCTCGCCAGAGGCAATGCGCTCCAGTACGGTCGCCATGACGGCAACCGTCTGGCGCTGGCTTTTGAATTCGGCTTGAAAAGCGGTGTCTATGGCGTCGTAAACGGCCTGAATTTTCTGCTCCCGATCGCCAGCCTTGGCGGTGGTGTCGTTAATGGCTTTCAGGCAGGCGCGCGCGATGGCAATGTAGCGCTCGGTGTTGGGGTTTTTCTGGGACATGAAGTCATTCCAAACAACAAAGACGATGGATAGCAGACGCGGATGCGCGCCGAAAGTTCCTAATTATCGCATTGATCACCATGGGTTGCTAAAACCTCAATGCTCTGGTTTCTTATACGCAAATACTGCTATAACTTATTTTTACAATAACGTAATGATCAAGGCGGACACGGGGTCAATTACCCCACCCTGTTATGAAAAAAAATGCGGGGCTTGTGGAAGCAAGCTAGGCTGATCAGGGAAAGCGGACACCCACCCGCTACGTTTACCTCAGGTCGTTAAAACTCACTCTGCTTACTGCTTGCTTG